>ERZ1026814.1163-NODE-1163-length-10745-cov-5.150311_pt1 | contig 10745 bp, 9 predicted proteins | sample MGYA00520871_ERZ1026814 | MGnify/ENA primary metagenome ERZ1026814 (study PRJEB33270, sample SAMEA104284478) | anaerobic digester metagenome | biome: Anaerobic digester microbiome; feature: mesophilic sludge digester; material: Anaerobic digester biomass | place... | reverse complement strand
GGGACTGTTGCGACGGTAGGTCCGCGGAGTACGGGGTTGACCCGCGCGACGTGACGGGCGTGCTCGTGCGCTGGGGGGGCATCGACAACGGCACGGGGGAGGCGAACCTCGACGCCGACGTCGAGGACGGCCTCGGCAACACTACTGGCATGCTCGGCGACCCGGTGTGGTTCCACTTCGCCGGCATGACCGCCGCCCAGGCGGCCGCCCAGACCCCCGACCTTGGCGGCCCGAACGTCAGGGGTAGCCTGCCGACCTGCACACCAGCCGAGCGGGCGCGCTACTTCATGGACATCAATGGCGGCTCCGACATGGGCGGCGTCACGTATCACTTCACGACGACCTGCTTCACGCCTGCGACCGTCCGCACCTCGAGTCTGGGCTCGTCGTTCATCACCAGCTTCAGCATTGCCTTCACCGACGGCTCCGGGCAGATCCGGGAGATGGTCTTCAAGCCGGCGCTGGCGAGCGAGAGCTGGCAGCCCTCGGCGCGGCTGTTCCCCGGTGTGGCGTCCACAGCCGGCTCGGGCGGCACGAAGTGGCGGTCGGAGGCGGTGCTCGTGAACCCCTCGACCGCGGCGCAGACCGCGACCCTCGAGCTCATCCCGCGGGACGCGGCAGCCGTCGTGAAGAGCGCCACGCGCACCGTCCCGGCCGGCCAGCTCCTGCGCATCGCCGACCTGTACGCCGACCTCGGTGCCACCACGGGAGCCGGCATGCTGCGCGTCACCGGCGACCCGATGACCTGGATGCGCACCTTCAACCAGGGCAGCCCCGGCACCTTCGGCCAGGACGTGCCGCCGGCCTCGCTCGGCGATGCCTTTGGAGCCGCCACCGACGTGCTGTACCCGATCACCACCCCGGCCAACCAGGCCACCGAGTACCGCTCGAACCTCCTGCTCGTCAACCTCGAGACCACGCCGATCACCTTCACCCTGAGCGCGGGCGGCACGTCGACCACCAAGACCGTCCCCGGCGGCACCTACACCCAGGTCGACAAGGTCGGGACCTTCCTGCAGCTCCCGGCCGGGTTGGCCGTGCTGGACGTGCGCGCCACCGGGCGGTGGGCCGGGACCGTGTCGACCGTCGACCCCGGCTCGGGCGACCCCACCACCGTGCGCGGGTTGCTCGGCACGCCTCGCAGCGTCGTGCTGTTTCCCGGCGTTGCCTCGGTGGCTGGGGCTCAGGGCACCCAGTGGCACTCCGAGGCCGTGCTGTACAACGCGGGGACGGCAGCGAAGACCGTGCTGCTGGAGATCCTGCCCAAGGACGGCAGCAGCGTAGCGGCGAGCACCAGCCTGCAGCTTGCGGCGAAGGAGGTGCGGCGGATCGCCGATCTGTATGCCGAGCTGCACGCGGCGAGCGGCTCCGGGCTGCTGCGGGTGACCGGCGACGCGCTGGCCTGGGTGCGGACGTACAACCAGGGGGCGGCGATGACCTTCGGGCAGGACGTGCCGCCAGTGCTGCCGGCGGGGGGCGTGGAGGCGGGGGAGGAGGTGCTGTTCCCCATTTCGAAGCCGGGGGACAGCAAGAAGGAGTTCCGCTCCAACCTGATCCTGTACAACCACGGCACCGCGAAGCTGACGTGTACCGTGACCTCGGGGACGAAGAGCAAGACGACCGACGTGCCGGCCGGGGCGTACGCGCAGGTCAATGACGTGGGCACCTGGCTGGGGCTGCCGGCCGGCTGGACGGGGATCACGGTGAAGGGCAACGGCCGCTGGTCGGGCACGGTCTCGACGATCGACCCCTACACCGGCGACCCCACGACCGTCATCGGCATCTCCCGCTGACCCGCCCGCCCGGTCGAGGGTCGGACGTCCAAGGTCAGGAGTCGAGAGCCGAGTGTCGAAGGGCAAAGATCAAGGGTCTCCGCCCGCCCGGCGCGGTCAGGGACAACCGCGACCACCTCGGGGGCGTGACGCGCTCGGCAGGGCGGTCGCCGCAGCGGACAGGGGCAGGGAGAGCCGATTGAGTTCGGCTCCCCCTCCCTCCGAACCGGACGGGCGGATTCCCCGCATCCGGCTCTCCAGTTGGTGGGGTCTCAGCGAGACTGGAGGGCGGCGGCATGGGCTGCGGACAAGGTGAACAGCCCGTGCGCCGTGAAGTGGGCGTTGGGCCAGCGTTGATGGTCGGCGCCGCGTCCACGGCCCCGACGATGGGCACGTTTGTGCAAGATGCTCCGCAGGCGCATCCGGACCCACCCGTCAAGCGCGTGGAGCTCGGCCTGTTGGGAGTGCTTGAAGTACTCGAACCAGCCCCGCAGTATCGGGTTGATCCGCGCAATGATGGCCTCCAGGCTGAATCCGTTGGTGCGGCGGGTGAGTAGTCGTAAGGCGTCGCGCAGCTTCCGAATGCTCGCCTTCCGTGGCCACCGGGTCCGACCCTGGAAGTGGTACCCCAAGAAGTCGAATCCTTCGACCACGACGTTGGCCACGCGGGTCTTGTCGGGATGGAGCGTGAGCCGCTGGGCAACCATCGCGTCAGCGAGCAGGGCCAAGGCCGCCTCGGCCTCCTCCCGCCTCCGACACAGCACCACCAGGTCGTCCGCATACCGCACGCTCGCATAACCTGCCTGCTCCAGCTTCACCTCCACTGGATGCAGGTAAATGTTGGCCAGCAAGGGGCTGATCACCCCGCCCTGCGGGGTCCCCGTGTCGGGCTCCCAGCTCGCTCCGTCATCCAACACCCTGGCGCGGAGAAACGCCCGCACCAGCTCCAGCACCCGCCCATCGGCCACCTCCTGCACCACATCAGCCAGCAGCAGGTCATGGTCGATGGTGTCGAAGTGCCGCGCGATGTCCGCGTCCACCACCCACACGAATCCCGCCTTCAGCAAGGCCGCCACCCGGCGTAAGGCATCCTTGCAGCTCCGCCCCAGACGGAAGCCATTGCTCGTGTCCACTAGCGAAGATCGGCTCCACCACATCCCGAAGCACCCCGTGCTCCACCCGATCCCCTACCGTCGGCATCCCCAGCGGTCGTGTCTGTCGAGTCCCAGGCTTCGGGGCGTGGCACCGTCACACTGGTGCAGGCCGGTGGCGCCCGCTCGTGAGCTCGCACCCGAGCTCGGTCAGGGATCGCTCAGCTCTCGCCTCGAATCGTCGAATGCTCACAACGTCACTACCGGCGGCACCCCGGTTGCGCCGCACCTGCTGCCACGCCGCCTCCAGGTTCCGCCGCGCACTCACCTTGTCCATCAGGCTGAACCACCGTCCTCCTTTCACCCCTCGCTCGATGGCCTCCAGCATGCGCGCTGTCCACACGGCGGGTTCGACCCAGGCCCAACGGCCTCGCGTCTCTCCACCTTGTCTAGCCGTCGCCGGCACTCGCGGTGGTGCTCCTTCCCGTCGTGTGTCCATCACGCCTCCACCTCCCTGTCGGCCGAATCGGGTTCGTCTCCTGCGGAGCAGCGTTTCACCTCCGGTTGTTCCCCACCTCCATCACTGGGCAGCAGTCACCTTCGGCTACAGGCCGGAGTGCTGGCCCGGTGCGGACTCTCACCACACCGACCGCAAAGACGCCCCGGCACACTGGGCGCCGACCTCCGGGCCGCGCCGGCCGGGTGGCGGGGCTGGGCGGGAGGAGGGGTGAGGGCGGCCTTGCCGTGTGGGGAGCAAGGGGGGAGGGCTCTCGACTCTCGACACTCGAACGGATGGGGGACGGTCGAAACCAGCCACCAGCTACTGGGCGGAGTGTGGAAGGTGAACTGATCACCGAGAGCTGAGAACCGGGTGGGCGAGCGGAAGAGCCTGCAACCGCCGAGAAGGCGCCCGGCGACCGAGATCCGGGGCCGCACAGTCGAGGTGGAGTACCCTGTCCGGTGGAGGTGCGGCATCGATGTCTGCATGACCGGCCCCGCCAACGGCGCCCAGCTCGACGAGGCGCTGGCGACGCTCGACGCCGGCCCACTCACCTCCGAGGAGGAGGCACGCATCCGCCGCATCGGCGCGTTCGTGCGCTCTCCCTCCCACCCACCCCAGGGCCGGGGTTCAGGGGAGAGGGAACAGTACGGGTAGGAAAGCCGAGGCCTGAGAGAGCAGCGAGGGAGGTCGCGCGGATCGACGGGCCGTCCTCGCACAGGGAAATCCCCGAGGTCCCGGAGGTTCCCACCGACAGTCGAGTCACTACCCGTTTCTCCTGCTCTTCCCTCTTCGCTGTCCCCTATCCGCGTGGCCGGGAGGGCTGTAGCATGTGCCGGGAGCCGACCATGCGCATTGGCTTGGTGCAGCAGCACGCCACCGACGATCTGGACGACAACCTGCGGCGGGGGCTTGACGCCGTGCGAGAGGCGGCCTCTGCCGGCGCTCGGTTGGTGGCGTTCGCCGAGCTGGGGCTGACCCCGTTCTACCCGCGGCACGAGGCCTGCGGTGCGCCGCCGCTCGCGCTCGCCGAGCCGGTGCCTGGACCCACGACCGAAGCGTTCGCAGCGCTGGCGCGCGAGCTCGGCGTGGTGGTGGTGCTCAACCTCTACGAGCGGGAGGGCTCCCGCGCCTTCGACAGCTCGCCGGTCATCGACGCCGACGGCCGGCTGCTCGGCGTCGCCCGCATGCTGCACATCGCGCACATGGAGGGGTTTTGGGAGCAGAGCTACTACGCGCCTGGCGACTGCGGGCTGCCTGTTTTCGCCACCGCTGCGGGCCGCGTCGGCGTGGCGATCTGCTACGACCGCCACTACCCCGAGGTCATGCGCGGCCTCGCCTTGCGCGGAGCGGAGCTGGTGGTCATCCCCCAGGCCGGGGCGGTCGGCGAGTGGCCGGACGGCCTGTACGAGGCCGAGCTGCGGGTGGCGGCGTTCCAGAACGGCTACTTCACCGCCCTCGCCAACCGCGTGGGGAGCGAGCCGCCGCTCGAGTTCGCCGGGGAGTCGTTCGTCTGCGACCCGGCGGGCCGCGTCGTGGCGCGCGCCCCCGCCGGGCTCGACCACCTGCTGCTGGCCGACGTGGACCTCGCCCAGGTGGCCTCGTCGCACGCCCGGCGGCTGTTCATGCGAGACAGGCGCCCCGAGCTCGTGCCCGAGCTGCTGGGATACGCCGACAAACCCCGGAAATAGCGGGTTCGACCCGGTGCCGGCCAGCGTGCCATCTGCGCCGCCGCGGCCGACCTCAGCCTCGGGGTGACGGTGAGCGGCGCCACCAACGCCACCCATAGCCTCGAGTGCGGCGGCGTCGAGGTCCCGGCCGCCCACGTCCACGCCGCGATGCTCGCCGCCCTTTCCGGCTTCTCTGCCCACGCCGTCCCGGCTGCCGAGCGGTTGTTCGGCAAGAAGTGAGGGCTCCCGACACGCTGCGAGCGCGTCCGCGACCGACGGCTCACTTGCAGGCCGGTGGCGACCGGCCTATCCTCCGCCCGGCTTGGAGTGCGTGCGGATGAGCGAAGGCAAACAGCGACCGCTGTCGATTCTGCAGATCCTCGAGAAGAATCTTTTCAACACCGGCTCGGTCCACCAGATGTTCCAGGCGGCGAGCGGCCTCGCGGGGCGTGGGCACCGCGTCGCCGTGGTGTCGCGCCCGGGAGGCGAGACCGAGGGCCGCTGCCGCGACGCCGGCATCGACTTCGTGCCGCTCCGCATGCGCAACGAGTTCGACGTTGCCTCGGGCTGGCGGCTTTCCAGGATCCTCGAGGAGCGGCAGGTCGACGTGGTCCACGTGCACAAGGGGATCGCCCACGCGGTGGCGCTGATCGCCACCCTTTGGACGCCGATCCCTTGCTTCGTCGTCAACCGCGGCGTGTCGTTCCCGGTCGATATCTGGATGCGCCCCAAGTTCCGCACCCGGCGCCTGCACCGCGTCGTCACGGTGTGCGAGGACATCCGCAAGGTCATCATCGCCACCGGCAAGCTGCCGCCGGAGAAGGTCAAGGTCATCTACGCCGGTGTCGACCTGCGGCGTTTCGACCCTGCCACGGTCGACGGCACCAAGGTGCGGCGCGAGTTCGACCTGGCGGATGACGCCTTCGTCATCAATCAGATCGGCGTCCGCTGGTGGAAGGGCTGGACCTTCCTGGTCGAGGCGATGGCCGAGGTCGTCAAGGCCAACCCGAAGGCGCACCTCCTGCTGGTGGCGTGCAAGGACGAGGCGGCGATGGCCGAGGTCCGCGAGCTGGCGGCCAAGCACGGCGTCGCCAAGCACGTCACGCCGGTCGGCTTCCGCCACGACGTGCCGGAGATCTCGGCCGCGCTCGACCTCTCGGTGGACCTCTCGTACGCCGGCCTCGGTATCACGGGCACGCTGCGCGAGGCGATGGCGATGCGCAAGCCCGTCGTCTGCACCGACGCCGGCGGCAACCCGGAGCTGGTTCTCGACGGCATCACCGGCCGGCTGGTCGCGCCGCAGAGCGCGGCAGCAGCAGCCGCGGGCATCATCGAGGTCATGCAGGACCCTGCCAAGGCGAGGGCGTGGGGCGAGGCGGGCCGGCAACGGGTCGAGGAAGGATTCTCGATGAACGTGCGGATGCAGCGTCTGGAGGCGCTCTACCGCGAGGTACTGCAGGAGAACGGCCGACTGTAGGCCACGCCCGAGGAGCAGCCATGCCCGAGCTACCCGAGACCAGAATCAAGACCGCCGTTGTGGGCTGCGGCCGCATCGGCATTCGCCACGCCAAGATCCTGGCCAACCTGCCGGACGTCGAGCTGGTGGCGATGGTGGACGTCGACCGGGCGCGAGCCCAGGAGTTCGCACGCGCCTACGGCGGACGGCCATACGGCGACCTCACGGAGGCCGTCGTGGCCGAGCGACCCGAGCTGGTGAACATCTGCACACCCTCGGGCAGCCACGCCGCCCTGGCGCTGGCCTCGGCCGCCGCCGGCGTGTCCAACCTGGTGGTCGAGAAGCCGATGGCGCTCAAGCTTTCCGATGCCGATGCCATGATCCGGGCCTGCGACGAGGCCGGGACTCGCCTGTACGTGGTCATGCAGAACCGCTACAACCTGCCGATCACCAAGCTCCGCGAGGCCGTCGACCAGGGACGTTTCGGCAAGCTGGTGCTGGGGGCGATCCGGGTGCGCTGGTGCCGCCGACAGGACTACTACAACCAGGACGCCTGGCGCGGCACGTGGGCACACGACGGCGGCGTCTTCGCCAACCAGGCATCGCACCACGTGGACATGCTGAGCTACATGATGGGGCCGGTCGCCTCGCTGGCGGCCATGACAACGACGCGCCTCGTGAGCGTCGAGGTCGAGGACACCGGCGTCTGCATCCTCAAGTTCGAAAACGGCGCTCTCGGCGTCATCGAAGCAACCACCGCCGCCCGACCGGTCGATCTCGAGGGCTCGATCTCGATCCTCGGCGAGCACGGCACGGTCGAGGTCGGCGGCTTCGCCATGAACGAGATCAAGGTCTGGCGCTTCGACGATCCTCAACCCGAGGACGCCGAGGTGTTCGAACGCTACAAGACCAACCCCCCGGACGTGTACGGCTTCGGCCACCACGAGTACCTCAAGGACGTCGTGGAAGCGATCAAGACCGGAACCGCGCCGTTCGTCGACGGGCGCAAAGGTCGAGTGTCGCTCGAGCTCATCAACGCGATCTACGAGTCGGTCGAGAGCGGCCAGGAGATCCATCTACCGCTCGAGCCTCGTCACTCACGCCTGGGTCGCGGTTGACCTCGCCCCGCATATCCACCCCCAGCCGCCCGGTCGAAGGTCGAAGGCTGAAGGTCGAAGGCCAGGAGCTGGGGACGAGGAGCAGGATGCCCCGACCGGGCTTTACGAAAGACGGCGCGAAGCGGTATGGTCCGCACCTCGTGGAGGTCGCATGATCCCGCTGTCACGCGTGACCGTCACCGATGAGATGAAGCGAGCCATCCTCGCCGTGGTCGACTCCGGCCGCTTCATCCTCGGGCCCGAAACCAAGGCGTTCGAGCTGGAAATGGCGGCTTACCTCGGCGTCAAGCACGCGGTTGCCGTCTCCCAGGGCACCTCGGCCATTCAGCTCGCGCTGATGGCGATCGGCGTTCGCCCGGGGGACGAGGTGCTGGTCCCCGCGATGACCGCCTTCCCGACCATCGAAGGGGTGATGCACGCCGGCGCGATCCCGGTGTTCGTGGACCAAGACCGCTACGGCTGTATGGACCCCGACGACGCGGCGGCGCGCATCACCTCACGCACGGTAGGGGTGGTGCCGGTGCACCTGTACGGCGGCGTCGCCGACCTCGACCGCCTGCTGCCGCTCGCCGAGCGACACGGGCTGTGGGTGATGGAGGACTGCTGCCAGGCGATCGGCGCCATGTGGGGCGACCGCAAGGTCGGCTCGATCGGCCGCGCCGGGGCGCTCTCGTTCTACCCCTCGAAGAACCTCACGGTGTTCGGCGACGGCGGGATGGTGACGACGAACGACGACGCCCTCGCCGCCACCGTCCGCAAGCTGCGCGACCACGGCCGGGCCGACAAGTACACCCACGAGCTCGTGGGCTTCAACCTTCGCTTCAACGACATCCAGGCAGCCGTCGGACGCCGCCAGCTCGCTCTCATCGAGAGCTTCACCGAGCGGCGCCGCACCATCGCCAGACGCTACGCCGCAGGCTTGTCGGGGGTCGCCGGCCTCACCCTCCCCGCCGAGCGGCCCAACACCCGGATGGTGTTCCACCTCTACCCGCTGCGGGTTTCCGACCGAGCCACGCGTGACGCGCTGGCAGCGCACCTCAAGGCCGCCGGGATCGAGACCGGCATCCACTACCCGCTGCCCAACCACCGCCAGCCGGCGATCCTCGAACGCATGTTGCCACCGGAGCTTCCCTCCTCCGAGGCGGCCGGCGCCACCCTGCTCTCTCTGCCGATGTTCCCGGGGCTCGGGGACACCGACGTCGACGAGGTCATCGCCGCCGTCCGCGGCTTTTTCGCCCAGTGCTGAGCGACGCCTCGTACGAGCCGGCCGAGGGCGCTCCCCACCGCAGCCTACAGGCCGAGATCACCCGTGACGACTTCCACCGCCTCGACCGACCGACCTTTTCCGTGAAGGCCAGACTCCGCTCGTGAGCACGTATCCTGACTCCGAGAGCGTTACGTTCGTGACCGCTGGCGGGCTCGCACCCCGCCGTACCGAGGTCGTCCCGTGGCTCACGCTCGTGGCGCTGTCAGCGGCGCACCTCGCCGTGGACTGCTGCACGGGCATCTGGCCGGTGTTCAAATCACTGGCGCAGCTCGACCTGGTCAAAGCAGGCCTGATCGCCACCGTGGGCTCGATGACCGCCAACGGGCTGCAGGTCGTCTTCGGCACCCTCGCCGACCGCAGCTGGCGCAAGCACCTGCTGGTCGGTGGTACGGCCCTGGCGGGTGCGATCACCCTGGTGCCGTACGCTGGCTCGTACGCCCTCATGTTCGCGCTGCAGCTCGTCACCGCTCTCGGCTCGGCCGCGTTCCACCCAGCCGGAGCGGGCGCCGCGGGCGAGGTCTCGCGCTCGCGTACCGGCGTGATGCTCGGCATCTTCCTCGCCGGCGGTTTCCTTGGCTACGGCTTCTCGCAGCTCCTTTTCTCGGCGGTTTACCTGCGCTCGAGCCGGCTCACGCCGGTGATTCTGGTCATCCCGTTCGCTGCGGCCGCGGCCCTCGCGATGCTGCTGCCCTCGACACCGATCACGAAGCCGGTGGGTAGCCACCGAAAGCAGGCCTTTGGCGCCCAGGCACCCGGGCTGCTCCCCCTGTTCGGGGTCCAGGTCTTCGCCACCACCATCTTCCAGGCACTGGTGTTCCTCCTCCCCGAGCTCATGGCCTCGCGCCAGGCACCGGGCTGGATCACCAACGGTGGTGCGCACTTTGGACTGGTCGCCGGGGGTAGCCTGGCGCTGCTACCGGCCGGGTACTCGGCCGACCACTGGGGCGCACGGCGTGTGCTTATGGTCGGCAATGCGGCCACCGGCCTGCTGCTCGCTCTCCTGCTCGCCGGCAGTGCGCCGCCCATCATGGCTCTCGTGCTCGTCACCGCGTACGGCCTGTTCAACGGCGTCAATACCGTGGTGACCGTGGCCGAAGGCAACCGCCTGCTCCCGGGCCACGCCAGCGCCGTCAGCTCGTTGCTCATGGGGGTGCCGTGGTGCATCGGCGCCATCGGGCCGGTCGCCGCCGGAGCGCTGGCCGGACCCTCCCATGGGGGCTCGCCGACGGTCGCCCTGACCTGGCTCGGCCTGGCGATCCCCCTCGCCCTCGTCTCCGCTGTGCTCGTCAGGCCGCGCGGAAACGTGACGCCGCCCAGCCTTGACGCTCCCCGGTGCGATTGCTAGCGTGCCGGACCGACAAGGGAGGACCACCGAGCATGGCTCGCATCGAGTTCACCGATAACTACGAGGACCTCTCGACCGACCTCGGGTACCAGTTCAAGTTCTTCTGCGAATCCTGCGGCAACGGCTACATGTCGTCCTGGCAGGCCTCGACCTCGGGCATGGCCAGCTCGGTCGTGCGCGCCGCCGGCAACATCTTCGGCGGGCTGTTCGGCCGCGCCGCCTCCGGCGCCTGGGAGGTGCAGCGGGCTGTCGGCGGCCCCGAGCACGATCGCGCGCTCGAGAGCGCGGTCAACGAGATCCGGCCACTGTTTCTGCAGTGCAAGCGCCTGTCTCTTATACACATCTCCGAGCCCACGAGACCGTACTAGATCTCGTATGCCGTCTTCTGCTTGAAAAAAAAAAAAAACAAAGAGACAACAAGAAAAACGCGCCAGAGGAGATAATGACAACAAAAACAGTACTATCATCACGCAACCAACGCTAGCATGATGTACAGACACGAACTAATGTACTCAGATATACATCAG
>ERZ1026814.1158-NODE-1158-length-10778-cov-3.472444_pt1 | contig 10778 bp, 10 predicted proteins | sample MGYA00520871_ERZ1026814 | MGnify/ENA primary metagenome ERZ1026814 (study PRJEB33270, sample SAMEA104284478) | anaerobic digester metagenome | biome: Anaerobic digester microbiome; feature: mesophilic sludge digester; material: Anaerobic digester biomass... | reverse complement strand
TTGCTCTTGGTCTAGTGATCATAGAAGCATATGAGTCGTGTCGCCCTTGTGGTAACAATCTCTGTATGTCTGGTTAGATTTTAATAAAAATTAATAGTATGAAAAAATTTTATTTTTTATTTATTTTTTTTTTTTTTTCAAGCAGAAGACGGCATACGAGATCTAGTACGGTCTCGTGGGCTCGAGATGTGTATAAGAGACAGGGGCATACCACCCTTGGGTTCCACCTTCAGAGCCCAAGGAACCGTCGTGGGGCGGCCAAAAAGCTCCTGGTTGAAATAGTTGCCGAGGCGTCCGATGGCCTGCGCCAAGGGCAGCCCGGGTATCGCAGCGTCGACGCAGTCACGCCAATCGACACCCATCCGGTATCCGACAAAGATGCCCACCGCCACACCTGCGATGATTCCGCCCGGGATGCCCAGACCGCCGTTCCAAATCTCGAACGCTCCCGGAATGAGGCTTCGCTCGCACCTGGGCTGACCGCAGTAGAGACGGTCGTAGTCGGTGATCACGTGATAGATCCGCGAGCCGATCAGGCCCGCCGGCACCGCCCACAGGGCGATCGCAGAGATCTGCTCCGGATCGTTACCGCGCGCCGCCCAACGCCGCCGCGCCAACGCAACCGACGCCAGGACCCCCAGTGCGATCATCAGCCCGTACAAGCGAAACGGCCCGAGCGAATCGAAGGGAGGGGCGGGTATGAACGCCGGTGCGGCTGACATCATGGCGTGACCGACTTAGACGTCGCTCGGTTCGGCGGTCAGCGTGTCGATCACCTTGTCGAGAGCGTCCTCCTCGGTGAGGTCGAGTGCGAAACTCAACTCCGACACGAGGACGCTGCGAGCCTTGAGGAACATCGACTTCTCACCTGCGGACAGACCTTTGGCCTGATCGCGAAGCGAGAGGTTCCGCACCACCTCGGCAACCTGATAGACGTCGCCGGACTTCAACTTCTCCTGGTGGTTCTTGAACCTACGACTCCAGTTGGCCGGTTCGCGGATGTCACGCTTTGCGAGGAGATCGAAGAGGTCCTCGACCTCGTCGCGGCTGATGGGCGGCCGCATGCCCACGTCGTCCACCTTGGCGGAGGGTACCGAGATTGTCACCCGGGTCTCTTCACGCTTGACCTCGAGGACGAGGTACTCGGCGTCCTCCCCATTGAACTCCCTCGTCTCCTTACGGACGATGATCGCCGCTCCGTGATGGGGGTAGACAACTCGGTCACCAACGTCAAACGCCACAGACACCTCTATCGAAGAACGGATGGTTCGGAGCAACGCCCCGAAAGGGAACTCAACAGTTTTGCACGGCTCAGGCCCACGCGCCCAGTCGCCGCGGCGAGCCGATCATGATTTCCGATGACCAAACCGGCTCATGGGGGTGATTGCAGGTCGCTCAGGGCCGGTCCGGCCCCTTCTCTCCCCGGAGACGGCAGGCTTGATTCGCCCTCCGGTTGGTTTAGGAACAGCCGGAGGTCGATCCACACTCAGGGCATGCGTGGCATGAGCCCGAGCGAACCATCTGCACTCCACACTGCATACACAACGGTGCGTGGGAGTCCTGCGAGGCGCCTCGGGGCGGCCCGCCGGAGGTGCTCGCACCAACGTCGATGGGCGCCAGGTCCTGGCCGGTCACCGTCTCGACGGCCCCCTCCTCGACGCCCGGCAGTGTGGGCTGGAGACGCTCCGAGACCGAGAAGATGCCCAACTCGGCGCGATCGGTCTCGCTGAGGTAGTCCAGTGCCAGCCTCCTGAACAGGTAGTCCATCAGGCTGTTGGCGATGCGGATGTCCGGATCGTCGGTCATGCCGGCCGGCTCAAAACGCATGCCCGTCAAGCCTCGCACGTACGACGCCAGCGGAACGCCGTATTGCAGACCGTGACTGACCGAGATGGCGAAGGCGTCCATGATGCCTGCCAGGGTCGAACCCTGCTTGGACACCCGAACGAACAGTTCGCCCGGCCGACCGTCGTCGTATTCTCCGACCGTGGCATAGCCCTTGCAGTCGGCCACCCGGAACTCGAAGGTACGTGACCGCCTGGAACGTGGCAGGCGGTCCTTTGCCCCACGGATCACGGCGGTATCCGGTGCCACCGGCGCGGTGGCATCACCCACAGCCGGGGTCGGGTCCTTACCGGCCGACAGCGGCTGTCCCACTTTGCAGTTATCGCGATACACCGCCACCGCTTTGATGCCCAGCTTCCACGATTCGATCAGGAGCGCCTCCAACTCTCCGACGGTCGTTTCCTCCTTCAGGTTGACCGTCTTCGAGATCCCTCCGGAAAGAAACGGCTGGACCGCAGCCATCATGCGCAGATGACCGAGCGCCCCAATCGTGGGGCGACCCATGGCACACGCAAACACGTCGACGTGCTCGGCCCGAAGGCTGGGGGCACCAACCGCCGTGCGTTCCTCAGCGATGTAGGCGACGATGGCGTCGATCCCGGCGGCGTCGTAGCCCAGGCGCCTCAGGGCACGGGGCACGGTCTGGTTGACGATGGCCATGGTGCCACCACCGACGAGCTTCTTGGTCTTCACCAGGCCCAGATCGGGCTCAATGCCGGTGGTGTCGCAGTCCATCATGAAGCTGATCGTGCCGGTTGGGGCCAAGACCGATACTTGGGCGTTCCGCACCCCGACCCGATCGCCCATCTCGATGGCCTCATCCCAGGCCGCTGCCGCAGCCGCATTGAGTGCCGTCGACGACTGCAGCGTGGAGAGACCCGCCAGGGCCTTGCGGTGTGCCCGGAGCACACCCAGTTGCGGCTCACGATTCTCGGCAAAGCCGGCATACGGGCCAGGACGCTCGGCCAGATGGGCCGAGGTTCGATAGGCGGCACCGGTCATCAGGGCGGTGATCGAACCGGCCCAGGCCCGTCCAGCCTCGGAGTCGTACGGCAACCCAAGAGCCATCAGCAAAGCGCCCAGGTTCGCGTATCCCAGGCCGAGCTGACGGAAGCGGCGCGTCGTTTCACCGATCGCTTCGGTTGGGTAGTCGGCGTTGCCCACCAAGATCTCTTGAGCGATCAACGTGATGTTGACGGCGTGAGCGAACCCATCGATGTCAAACTCTCCATGCTCGTCCAGAAAGGACAACAGGTTCAGGCTGGCCAGGTTGCAGGCCGAGTCGTCCAAATGCAGGTACTCGCTGCACGGGTTTGACGCGTTGATCGGACCGGTGACCGAGGCTGTGTGCCAACGGTTGATGGTGGAGCTGAACTGCACACCCGGATCCGCGCATTCCCAGGCGGCCTCTGCGATTTGATGGAGCAGCTCACGAGCCCGAACCGTGCGAAGCACCTCGCCGGTTGCCACCGATCGCAGTGCCCACTCGGCATCGGACTCCACGGCCTCCATGAACTCGTCCGAGAGCCGAACCGAATTGTTGGCGTTCTGGTATTGCACCGAGTGGGAGTCCGCGCCGTCCAGGTCCATGTCGAAACCGGCGTCGGCCAACACCCGGGCCTTGCGTTCCTCAATGGCCTTGCACCAGATGAAGTCCTCAACGTCGGGGTGTTCAACATCCAGCACCACCATCTTGGCGGCACGTCGGGTGGTACCACCCGATTTGATCGTGCCGGCCGACGCGTCGGCTCCCCGCATGAACGACACCGGCCCCGATGGCGAACCGCCGCTGGAGAGCCGCTCGTAGGAGGACCGAATGCCCGACAGGTTGACGCCGGCGCCGGAGCCACCCTTGAAAATCACCCCCTCCTCCCGGTACCAGTTGAGGATCGAGTCCATCGTGTCCTCGACCGAGAGGATGAAGCAGGCAGAGGCCTGCTTCGGTGCACCCTTAACTCCGATGTTGAACCAAACCGGCGAGTTGAAGGCCACCCGTTGGTGCACCAGCAGCCACGTGAGTTCCCCTGAGAACGCGAGCGCCTCGGGTTCGTCGGCGAAGTAGCCGCCTTCGACGCCCCAACCCGTCACCGTCGACACCACCCGATCGATCACCTGCCGAAGCGAGCTTTCGCGCTCCGGTGAATCCATCGGACCTCGGAAGTACTTCTGCGCCACGATATTGGAGGCGTTTTGCGACCAGGACTCTGGAAACTCAACATCGTCCTGCTCGAACGCGGCCTCACCGGTGCGGTAGTCGGTGATTCTGGCGTCCCTCCGACCCCAGGTCACGTCGGCGTAGCCGTCATCGTGTCCCGACGTGAACCGACGCTGCACGGCGGCGCCGGTTGTTTCCGCTGGTCTGGCTGTAACGGTGCTCATGGCGAACTCCTCGACGTGGATGGTCGGTGGCGAGCTGGTTGGTGACCGGGTCCCATGTCAACCGAAATCGCGGTCGAACGGGTTTGACCGTTGCATGGGCGGAAGGGGGGGGATCCCGAAACATCGACCCGGCATCGGGCCCGAAGCCCTAGCCGGTAGAGATTTTTCCTCATCCCAGGTGTTGTCAACCGAGGGTTGACTTGCCAGCCACCACCGTCCCGACCGCCCATGCAACGATCGCTCGGACCACCCTAGAGACCGCGCCATGGGTCCTGTCGAGCCCAGATTCTGTGGGTTGGCTGTGGAAAGAGCCTCGGTTGTCCACAGGGGAGATTTCAGGCTGTGGGCAACCAGGCAGCCCATTCGCTGATAGCGCTTGCGGCCCAACGCGTTCAAACGACCAAACTCGCCGACCGGTATAACTGAACTCGGTACGCGGGGCCGACCCGAGCCCAATCCACATGGTGTGGATTGTCCGCGCTCAGTGACGCTCGGAACTCCGTTCGACACCATCCAAGAAATTCTTTCGGGGGCTAGGGTCGAGCCGTGCCACCGCTGGAATGCATCAACCCTGAAACCTCGCCGTTGGCCATGTGGCACAAGCTCCGCGTCGAAGGGCGGCACGGTTCCCGTCCCCGCCCGTGGACACTGGCCAATATGGTCAGCTCGCTCGATGGCAAAGCCGCCTTGAACGGCCGAAGCGGCAAACTGGGTGGGCCACTCGACCGGGTCATGTTTCAGGCGATCAGGGCTCTGGCTGACGTTGTGCTGGTGGGTGCCCAAACCGTCCGAACCGAGCGTTATGGGCCCATCCAGCTGTCCCAAGACCTGCAATCGGCCCGCAGCGACGCCGGCATGGCCCCCAACCCGCTGCTCGCCGTGCTGTCTCGAACGCTGTCGCTTCCGAACGACAGAGGATTGCTGGACGCCCCGGAAGGACTGGTGCTGATGACCGGCGCCGACGCTCCGCCCGATCGGATACGCCAGGCCGAAGACGCCGGTATCCGCGTGGAACAGCTTGGGGAGTCTGATTCGACCGTGGCCGCCGCCCTGGACCGCCTGTCCGAAACCGGTGCAAACGTGGTGCTGACCGAGGGCGGCCCATCGGTGCTGGCCGACATCATCGAGGCTGATCGGCTGGACGAGTTGTGCCTGACGCTGGCCCCCCGCCTGCTTGGAGACGGCCTCAACCTGATCGAGAGGTCCGGCCTGGAAGGACGACGCTGGCAGCTTCAGCATTGCTGGGCCGCCGACGATGACCTCTACCTCAGCTATCAGCACCCAGCCGCACAGGACTGACTCAGTCCGACACCTTCGACAGACGGCCCAGCTCGGCCTGAAAGTCGCCGAGGCCCTGGAACGCCTTGTAAACGCTTGCGAAGCGTAGGTAGGTGACGTCGTCGGTCTGTGCCAGACGCTCCAGCACCAGACGGCCGATGTCGGCCGTCGACGCCTCCACCCCGACGGTTGAGAGCGCCTCCTCAACAGCGGCGGCGAGCACACCCGCGTCGGCGGCCGACACCGGCCGTCCCTTCGCCGCCGACAGCACGCCGGCCTCGATCTTGGACCGCTCGAACGGCTGCGTTGTTCCGTCGCTCTTGATAACGACCAACGGCGCCTGCTCCACCCGCTCGAAGGTGGTAAACCGTGCGCCGCAACCGGCGCACTGACGGCGACGACGAATTCCGGCGCCATCATCCACCGACCGAGAATCAACCACCCGGTCTTCAGGTTCACTGCACCGCGGACAACGCACGAGGTGGCACGGTAACGCCCCCCGGCCTCAACTGCACGATGCCACCTACCCGGCTGGAAGGACCACACGTTGGCCTACCAGCAGTTGCTCACCATCGTTGAGCTCCCCCAGCGAAGCCACGGTGTCACGGATGTCACCCGGGCGGTCCAATTCGTTCGCCAACGACCACCACGTATAGCCGGGAACAACGACCCGCGTCGTCAGCGCCTGCGAGGCCCCGGCCTCGTTCGACGAGCCACCGAACACGTCGCCCGCAACCGCAACCACCGCCCAGAGCAGCGCCAACAGCAACAGCGCCGCCACCGCTCGACGTCGGAGGTACACGAACCGATGCGTACGGCCCGGAACCACCCGCTCATCCACGGGAGGCGCCGCATCGACCAGGCCACCAGAACCCCGCAGGCTGCTGGACGCCGGTGTCGGCAACCGTTGCACGGCATGCAACTGGCCCATGCGTGCTCGGACGGCAGGGTGCGTCGAGGACCAGGTGGGTTTCGGGGCATCGCCGCCCTCGATCACCTGGAGGTTTGGCCGAGTGGTGCGGCTGGAACGGTCGGGATCGGATGTCTGAAGTGCAACCATGTCTCAAGCTTCCTCATGGGGTGTGACAACGAGCCGTTGTCGTCGTGTGCACGCTCGGGTGCGATCGAACAAACCCTCGAACGAACGAACGTTCGAATAGCATGAGGAACGCGCGTTCGACTGTCAAGGGCCAATCGAGCAAATGTTCGTCGAACGAATGTTCTTGCACGTCGACGGTCACCGGGCTAGGGTGGGGAACGCTCGTTCGACCGAGGAGACCTCATGTCCCACAGCAACCCAGCAAACGACCAGTCACGTGGTCGGAAGGCAACGTCTTCGGCCTCCGCGTCAAACACCGATCCCCTGACGGCGCGTCAGCGTGAGGTTCTCGACTGCGTGATCGACTCGGTGAGCACCCGCGGTTACCCACCGTCGGTTCGAGAAATCGGGACCGCTGTCGGGCTCACCTCCCCCTCAACCGTGCACTCACATCTCGCCACGTTGCAGCGACTCGGCTACTTGAAGCGTGATTCCACCAAGCCACGTGCCATCGAGGTTCATACCGACGGCAAAGCCGATGTGGCCGAGCGGCGCCCGGTTCGCCATGTACCCCTCGTCGGCTCGGTGGCTGCCGGCACGGGAGTCATAGCGCAAGAGCAAATCGAGGAGATGCTTCCGCTACCGGCCGACCTCACCGGCGACGGCGACCTGTTCATGCTGACCGTCCGCGGCGACTCCATGGTTGACGCCGGGATCTTTCATGGCGATTACGTCGTGGCGCGCCAGCAAACCACTGCCGATCGCGGCGACGTCGTCGTGGCAGGCATTCCCGGCGAGGAGGCCACGGTCAAGACGCTCACCACACATTCGACAAAGGGCACCACGCTCACGCCCGCCAACGCCACCATGTCCCCCATGAACTTTCCCCCCGGAGAAGTGGTGATCTTCGGCCGCGTGGTGACCGTGCTCCGCAAACTTTGACACTGCCCAAATCCAGGCTTGGGCGCAGGGTCAGTTGTTGTGAAGCTCTTGGTTGAGCCCGCCCCAGTCCGGCACCCGGGGGACCATCTCCACCGAGCCGGTCGTTGAGTTGCGACGAAACAGCATCTGACTTCCTCCGGACAATTCGCGTGCCTTACGAACCGAGCCGTCCTCCATGGTGACCTTTGTGCCTGCAGTGAGGTAGAGACCGGCTTCGATCACGCAGTCGTCTCCTAGCGAGATTCCACAACCGCCGTTGGCACCAACGAGACAGCGTCGGCCCAGGCTGATGACCTCCTTGCCTCCTCCGGAGAGGGTTCCCATCACCGATGCCCCGCCCCCAAGGTCAGACTGGTCGCCCAGCACCACCCCCGATGAGATGCGACCCTCGATCATGGCTGCGCCCAGCGTGCCCGCGTTGAAGTTGACAAACCCCTCGTGCATCACGGTGGTGCCTTCGCCCAGGTAGGCCCCGAGCCGCACCCGTGCGCCGTCGGCGATACGAACCCCGGCGGGTACGACGTAGTCGACCATCCGAGGGAATTTGTCGACCGAGTTCACGGTGATTTGGCGGCCCTCGGCCCGAAGACGACTCTGAACCTCGGCCAACGTGTCCGGGTCGGCCGGACCCTGGCTGGTCCAGGCCACCGTTGACAACCGTTCGAAGAGTCCCTCCAGGTTGATGCTGTGGGGGGTGCGCAGCCGGTGCGACAGCAGATGAAGTCTCAGGTAGGCATCATGGGCGTCCACGGGCGGAACGTCCAGACTGTCGATGAATGTGACGATCACGGCGAGACGAGTGCCCAGTCCGGGGTTCTCGGCAAATCTGCTTTCTCTGAGGGTGGCGAGGCACCTCCGGTTGGCCTCGTCGGCCCCGCCTGTGGTTTTCAGCTCCATGACCACCTCGGCCAACCGGTTCGGCGAAAACGTCAGCGTGCCGGAGCCCCCGGCATGTTGGCCGTGGCGCGCCAGCACCTCGGCCACATCGGCGTGCGTGCCCAGATTGACCACCGCGAAGTTGCTGTCGAGCACCTTGGTTCCGTCACCGGCGGACGAAAACGTCGCCGTACCGATTCCGAAGGCTGCTAAGGGATGTGCTGGCATCGGAATGCTCCGTGATGGGTCGATACCCGGTTTGCGCAACGCAAGCCAGGATGGGTCTGCATCCTATGGAGGCGGCTCGCCTGCCGTTCAAGCCCGTACGGTCAGGGAGCGCTCACCCCGTTGCGCAACAGGTCGACCATGACCGTCCAGACCCTGTCGATACTGGCGCGCTCCAGGTGCTCAGCCGCGGTGTGGGCTACCACGGGATCGCCCGGGCCAAAGTTGGCCGCCGGGATCCCGCGCTCGGCGAAGAACGCAGCGTCGGTCCACCCCAGTTTTGCCCGCACCTCAAGATCGTGGCGGCGAATCGGATACGAGAGCAAAGGGTGGCTGAGGCCCGGAGGTGCGGCACGGGCCCGGTCGACGACGGTCAACACGTCCAGATCGGTCATGGACGGTGCCACGAACTGCCGTAAGGCGGCTTCTGCCTGGGCCAGACTGCGGTCGGGCGCAAAGCGGTGCGCCACGGTGACCACAACCCGATCGGGCACCACGTTGCCGGCAACACCACCGTTGATCGCAACCGCCTGAAGCGCCTCGTGATAGGTGCAACCATCGATCGTGGGCCGTCTGGCAACCCAGTCGTCCAGGCGGGTGAGCAATGCACCGGCGCGATGGATGGCGTTCTCACCCATCCATGCCCGAGCCGTGTGAGCCCGACGACCACGGAACTCAATTTCGATCCGAACAGAGCCCTGACAACCGGCCTCCAACGCACCGTCGGTGGGCTCTCCCAGGAGGGCCACATCGCCCTCCAACAAGTCGGGGCGCTCCCGTTGCAATTCCAGCAGGCCGGAATGAACGGTTGCGATCTCCTCCCTGGCATAAAACACCCATGTGACGTCCACCGCAGGACGTTCCACCCGGCGCGCCAACTCCAACATCACCGCAAGTCCACCCTTCATATCGGCGGAGCCAAGCCCCCACAGCACGTTGCCCTCGGTTCGAGGAGTCGCGTTGCCATTGGCGGGCACGGTATCGAGGTGTCCACCCAGAATCAGCCGGTGTGGTCGGTCGAGGTTGGTGCGGGCCACCACGTTGTCGCCCACCCGGTCCACGCTGAAGTGCGGCCGACGGTCGGCGACCTTCTCGAGTTCCTTCTCCACGAGGTCGGCGAGTTGCGCCTCGTGGCGACTTTCCGAAGGAATCGAGATCAGCCCGCTCGTGGCCGCCAACAGGTCGGGATCGGAGTCAGTCGCCACGGTCGCCTGTGCCTTGATTGCCCAGATCGCCATCGCCGTGTGGTCCAGAGGGCCCCGAGGCGTCGGGTGGAGGAGACACGTCGCGGAAGGGCTGCGATGCCGGCGGACCCCATGGGTGGTCGGGAGGGCCCTGTCCTTGGCCATCACTTCCGCGAAGCGATTTCAGGGTGCGCGAACGAAGCCACACCGATGCAGCTACCAAACACGCACCCAGGGCCATACCAGCAGCGGCCGGGGTCAGACCGAGCAGCACCCACAGGGCATCAGTCGATCGGTCGACACGATCCACCACCACACGGTCATCGGAGTTCGGCGCATCCTCCTTGGCATTTGCACCAGATTTCACGTCAAGGGTGTAGGTGCCGGATCGGGGTATCGTGACGAGAGGAGGGGTACTCTTTTTCTGTTGCCAACGTGCCGTTGCTGGTATAAACGCACGAACGCACGATGATATATGTGCCCACAACAGGAGAACGAACACGGTGAGCACCCGATACCGTAATGAACGCATCAGGAACGTCGCCATCATCGCCCATGTCGACCATGGCAAGACCACGCTGGTGGACGCCATGTTCAGGCAGAGCGGGGTGTTCCGCGCCGGCCAGGAGGTCCAGACGCGGGTCATGGACAAGCTGGAGCTGGAGCGGGAGCGCGGCATCACCATTGCGGCCAAGAACTGCTCGGTGCTCTGGGACGGGGTCAAGATCAACATCATCGACACCCCGGGCCACGCCGACTTCGGCGGCGAGGTGGAGCGGGCACTGTCCATGGCCGACGGTGCCATCCTCCTGGTCGATGCCTCCGAGGGGCCGCTGCCTCAGACGCGCTTTGTCCTGAAGAAGACCCTGGAGGCCGGGCTCAAGGTCATCGTGGTGATCAACAAGATCGACCGCAGGGACGCCAGGCCCCTTGAGGTTCTCAACGAGGTCTACGACCTGTCTCTTATACCCATCTGACGACGCCGACGATCTACTCTGTGTCGATCTCGG
>ERZ1026814.1156-NODE-1156-length-10788-cov-5.007223_pt1 | contig 10788 bp, 11 predicted proteins | sample MGYA00520871_ERZ1026814 | MGnify/ENA primary metagenome ERZ1026814 (study PRJEB33270, sample SAMEA104284478) | anaerobic digester metagenome | biome: Anaerobic digester microbiome; feature: mesophilic sludge digester; material: Anaerobic digester biomass... | reverse complement strand
GCTCGGAGATGTGTATAAGAGACAGCTCGTACTCCTTCGCTTCTTCGGCTGTTAGCTTGTTTCCAGCTTTCATTTTTTTAGCGAGTTCATCTCTCGCTTTTGTGAGCTGCATAATTTCAGCGTCCAGAGCTGCCAGCTTGCCACCCTCGTCAACTACCTTTATCCTAAATAGTATTTCATTATCAGCCATTTTCTTATAATTTTAAAAGTACCCAGACAAGGCGATCCTCGCCCCCGGCGCTTGTTTCTAAAAATATACCTACACGATTAATAACTTCCGTGCCGCTTCCGACTTTGATTTCGTGCATGTTGTCCATAACTGCGTAGTTTCCAGCCACGACGCTAACATCTGATTTTACAAGTACTTGACACTTACCCGCATAAGCGACCCTGAAAGGTTCTCCCAACGCTGCGTCGTCTAATGAAATACCTACTAAACTATTAGAACCTTCTACTGTAACGGGCGCCCCAACAACGTAGTCAGAACCTCCATCGGCCAGGCCCGTAAATCCGTTATAATATAGCGTTTCTGCGTGTGTTTCAGATGTAGTTCTACCTAATACCCATGTAGCTAACTTATTAAGTGTCAGCGACAAAGCATTGCTAAGACTACTTTCATCAATAACTAATTTCTCATTCCCTGTAACTTCTTCAATTTCAGTTAGATTATGAATTCTTAATTGTGTCATGTTTTTATTTATTTAATATTTATAATTAACTCAATGCAAGTATTTCATCCTCAGCTACTATCAATATATCCTCAGCTCCAGCGCTCGCCATGACCTCAGGTGGGATCGTCGTCGGTAGCGGCGTGCCACCTATGTCGCCAGCATACGAAAGCAGCGGCAGTAAAGTTATTTCTACAATATCGCTGTCGTTTCTAATTATCATGTTTGTCAAGTAGTATTGTTGTCCTCTCCACTTTATCGCCCGCCTTATGCCGCCCTGTGCTATTATAGAATTAACTAAATCATAGCTCATCAGCACACGAAGTTTAACTTCTTTACCGATTTCAAGTTGTAGCCTCCTTGTAGCGTGCCACTGCGCTATTGTGTTAACGTCAACGGCCTGCCAGACGGGCACTTGCCAGCTTTTATAAGTACCATTTATTCTATATGTAACGTTCTGTCTACCAGAGAAGTAAAGAAGTCGAGGCCCAAACTCCCACGTGTAAGGTACACCCTCCCAGGTTAACGGTTCAGAATAGAGCCTAAGCATCCAGCCTTTAAACAACGTATCTGAAAAATCTATCATGTATTCTTCAACTCCCGTCATGATAGCGGGATTTGATAGCTTAATATCTAAAACTTTGTTTTTCCTTATCGCATACTGCCCTTTATCGCTACTATCTTCTGTCATAGTGTAGCTTTCAATATTATTTTCCAGTCTCGGTGCAGCTTGCCACTGCACACCACCCACCAGCGACTCGATTTCAATCGGATTCACGAAAGAATTAAGCCAGCTTGCCCGTGTCTCGCAGTAAACGTTTATACCGTACATGTCCGTAGCGAAAATAAGGTCAAAAGCCTTTGCGATTTTCGCCACGAAGTCCGATTGTATCTCATCAGGCAGTAGCGTTTTTAAATCAGTCATCGCCCCTATTTTCCACCAGCCGCTTGGGGCGTATTTCAGATACCCCCCAGGTTGGTAATTGAAATAAACAACCCCAGGCACTTCTGGGTCAAAAATTAACCCCTCAATTTCCAGCCTTGCAGTGTATTTGTCGCCGGCGGCGGCGTAATCACCAACTCCTGGCACCTGGAGGGTGAAGACTTGCCCCCATTGGGTGTTTCCTACCTGAACTTGTGCGCTGCCGATAGTGGTGCCGTTTTTTTGGACCTTCAAACGAACAATCACTGTGCTTGCGCTTCCAGCTGGTGAGCTGAAAATTGAAGTATCGAACTGCCTCGTCCATTTGAAGGTAATCGCAGCACTCACAAAAACAGCCATCCCAGCTTCTTCTGAAGGCACGGAAGCTGCTCTGAAAGTTGTGTTATAAATGTTGTCATTTATCACACCAGCAGCTGTTGTCGAAAAATTCACAACCTCATAATTGCCGCTTTCCAGCAGTGTCAACTGTACAGGGTTAGGATGCCCAGCATGTTGTGATTTCACCCCGCTGTCTATTTTCACCCAGCAACGGTTGTAAGTGATGTTTGGCAGCTGGCGGGGGTTATCATCTGGTTCAAAAACAACGAAATATTTTGACAATGCCGAACCGTTGATGGTGTTTGAAATTAGGTTTACCCCCGCTTGCCTGAAGATTTCTTTTAGCAACGTGGCAATTTTCAAAGCAGGCCTGAATTCATATAACGTCCGCTCGCCTGGCATTATTTCATCGCCCCGATCGGCTGTATAGTAGCAATAAGGTAAATCGCCCCTCCAGCTATTTTCTATGTTAGTTATATTTACAAGGTGATTAAACTTACTCATGTCCAGGACCTTCATGCTTCGTTCTTTGAGCTTTTGAACCCAGCCAGCGTTGCCCGATAACAAAACAACTTCGGCCGTTGTACCTTTCTCGTTTTCAGTTACTTGCGTTGGATAAATTGTCCCATCAAGCGAAAATCTCGAAGTTACCAGCGTCGCTTTCGGTGCAACTCCTTGATAGCCGTTCGGGTCACAAATAGCGGCAAGTTGTGAAGTCATCGGTACTTTAAGCGTTGTCGTGCGGGTGATAGGAATTTCGCCGGGCTCGGTAGGCAGCTCAATTGATAATTCAATCGAATTATCGATAACAGGATGAACAACGTTATCTATTTTTAAAGTTTCCATTGTAGCTTAATTCTTTGAATTTCAACGCCTCTCGAGTTTGTTATCAACCTTCGTTCAACCAGCGAGGCTGGCTTGTCATCTACTTCGAAGCCCCATCCGTCTACAAGCGCATCTGCGATTCTGCCGTCTGTTATTTCAAACGTCATTGTATTCACTCGCTCGCCGACCATATCCCCGATTGAATTTTCTTTTCTCCACTGCGTCGTGCTTACTGAAACTTCTTCGTCAGTAGCTAAAACTTCTAATGTATCCACCGCTCCGTTGCGGCTTCGCCATCTTACAACGTGTCCAGAAATGTCAGAAGGATAGATCTCATATTCAACGCCTTTCGGTACTCCACCCAGCGTTGGTCTTACAAGTAATTTATCATCATTCCCGATTTGAACTCCTAATGTTAGTACTTTATCTCCAGCCGTCCCCGTGTAATTTATATCATTTATCGCAGGTCCTTGTATTCTTTTTAAAAAAATGCCCGGCACCCCAGCGGCACTATCGAAAGCATACGAAACAAGCAATGTTGTACTCCTTCCAGCTTTCATAATCGGTAAACAGTTTAACACTTTCCCATTAGAGGTCGTGCTAACTAAATAATCAATAAGCGGATATGCCATGTAAGCCTGTAAGCTCGAGTTATTAACCGTACTTCCAGCTGCGATAAACGCTTCAGGTACTCCAGCGGCATTGAGCCCCCATTCCTGTAGCTGTACAGAATAAGTATATGCCATATTCCCGCCTGTATTGGTTATAGAATTCAGTGCAGGGGCTGGCTTTGCTTGTTCTATTAGTCCAGCTCTCAAAAACGGCGCTACATCGAAGGTATAGGGCGAAACAGTAGAAACTAAAACAACCTGTTTACCGAACGCTGTCACAACCGCCCTGATGTGCACGCCTTGATTGTATCGTGTTACCGTGCTGGGAGCTATGAGGGTATAGCCTGCCGAATATGCTATATCATTACAAATTAATGTATCAATTCCTGAAACTGTTACTCGACTTAAGTTCTGCGGCAACCCGCTTACACCTTCAATTTTTATAATATCCTTATCTTCAATGTTATGCGCAGCGGAGGTAGTAATTTGCAGTTTGCCAGATGCATTAGAGAGTGAAGATATAGTCGCAGGTGTATGGCTGTTAGTACGTGTCGTCGTGCAAGTATGCACAAGCGGTATCCTTACACTTCCAACACTCGTCCATGTCGCTGTAATGCTCATTTCTCTAAAATTTTGTTTTTAAACTTTTCAAAAATAATCGCTTGCCACTCGTCCGCCAGGTCCTCTGTTATACGATCTTTGCACCTTGTCAATGTATCCTCTATGAACTCAGTTCGCTTTAACTTGTTACCTTCCTCCCAAATCACGTACGGCTGTCCTGGTGTGCCTTTATTGCCTATTGAAATAGTTATCGGCCAAACTGCCTCCTTCGGCAATCCTTTAATATTCACCCAGTTAGCAATTGCCGCTATGGGAGGGCGTTTGCCAGCTGCACGACCGAAATTGACCCAATATGAATAATTCAAACCTGTTACTACATAGTCGTTTTCGTCTTTCTCAATACGCAAGCTCGCAGCCATCGCACCGCTTGCAATGTGCTGTTGTTTCTGCAGCTCGCTTCTAAGTTCGTCTATAATCCACTCAAGTTTCATAATTCAGTAGCGCATATATGATTCCAATCAATAAACAAGTCAACGGCCACCGCTTCCCATCCATCCCAGATTCCAATCTCCGACGCTGGCAGTGGTCTTATGTTTCTCCAATAACTCGCTTGAGAATAGTTATTTATAAAGTCGTCTATAATAGTTAAGACAGTAGTTAAGTTCCCAGCTGCGATGATCGCAGGCACTCGCCAGTGCAGCCCCTCCGCAGGCAGCGCCTCGATCGCAGGGGGCTTAATCCAGAAAACAGCCTTGTTGGCCGCTGGGTTCATGCGGTTGTGAGTAAGAAACGGATTGTCTTCACGAAAGTAAACGGTTTGTTGATACGTGTAGTTCGTGAAAAGCTTGTAAAGCTTTGAATAACTGTCTTTTAATGAAATTCTTTTACTCATCTGCAATTAAGTTTAAAAAATCTAATGTCTCATAAACACTTTTTTGAAGCCAGATGTCAAAAGCCTGCCCAGTCGCCTTACAGGCCAATAGTAATACTTTTTCCAGAGTTGTATTAGTAGATGATGCCGCATCACCCTTTCGCTCTCTCGAAGTGAACAAAGTAGGGTATAGTTCACCGACTGCTCTAATCCCCGCATCAGCGAAAAAAAAACACGCCAAAAGTCCAGCATATTCATATTACTGAATATTTCAGCACGTCTAAGCTTCTCATCTTCAGTTAATTGCTTTTTGTCATCGTTTTTTCTAAGCAGTAAGGCGCATAACATAGCTGCATTCTTAACTATATTGTCGCTTAATTGTTGAAGCTCAAGCAATTCGCTAAAAGTTTTGAAGCCAACAACTGAGAAATAAATATCTTTATTATACACCCTTCGCACTGTAGGCACGTGGTACAATTTACCTTCAGCTAAAATGATAGCAGGCGGCATGTCTAAAGGAAGGTCGTAAGGCATTTGCATATAAATACCGCTAACGATGTGCATCAAGCTTTTAAGAATAACCCACCTGTCCGTAGGCATAAGGCTTTCAATCACTTCATCGGGCATGTCGCTGATAATAGGTAATATTTCCCCGATCCACGAAAGCACCTGCATCTCGACGTCGGGGTTCAGGCCATCGACTTCATTCTTTAAGTATTTCAAATACTCATCAGGCGGCTCATGTTCAGCGAGTTTCTGCGCATCGGCAATCGTGAGCTCAGCCCACGTGCTTTTAACATTATACCATTTCTTCTGTACCTTGATCCTCATAATTTGTTTCGTTTATTTCGTTTGTTTTTGGCAAAGGTATTCCAAAAAGGCCGTATAAATAGTCTTTTGGTATTTCAATAAGTTCGTTAACGGCCTTCATCGCTTCAGCCGTCGATTTAAGGTCTATTGCCTCGACTTGTTGAAAGATAACTTCGTCGCAGGGTACGCCGTGCAGCTCGAGAAGCTCATGTAATTTGCCGCCCACGAACTTCCTATCTGCAGCGAATACGATTTCTTGTTGTTCTTTGTGCGTAACGCTTTGCGAGTAAGAAGCCCCGCTATCGGTAGTCATCGTTTGCCCGAGTACGAGTTTAGATATCTGCGAGTCACAATATTCAATCAAGCCCGAATAAACTTCCTTCGCAGCGCTCGACGCCGAGTTTGTCGTGTTCACTGTTACGCCTTCGGGCCAGATTCGGGCAGCGTTGCCTCCCTGGTCCTTTAAGATAGTTTCAATTTGTTGTTGAATAGCAGGGTCATTTCCCTTATAGCTCACGTCCTGCACGGGCATTGCATACAATTCAGCATACTGTGCATAATCGCCCAGAGCGTTGATCTTGTAGATGCTGTAAGCGGCGGCGGTCGTAATAACTCCAAGCCCCCCGCTGTCGATAAGATATAACTGTTTAGGCTTGAACCCGAAGGGCACTTTGCCGTCGACTGTTTCGTATGTCTTACCGTCTCGCTCGACGTTGTCAACAGGGAGTACCTGAAAATCAACTTCGTCTTTGTTTAAGCTAAGTATCTGAATAACAACACGCCCGTATATGATAGATCGCAATAACGCTTGTGCAAGCGGCATCAATTCTTGTGCAAGTATCTGATTATTACCTCGTTTCAAATAAAGCTCATAGGTAGCAAGGCTTTCAGTTCTTTTAAAAAGCACGGAGGCCAGATGAGCATCTAAGGTTTCGATCTGCGTTTGTATGTTAACAAGATTAGTCCACATGCCGTTCCTCGCTGCATCGATAGCACTTTTTAACTTAGCCATGTCCAGCGATCGCACCGTGCGCCTGATGTTCTTTGGCATAAGCTTACCATCCTGAATTTCAGGATGTTGAGTGCTAAGAAAACGTTTTATAACTTCAATAGGCTTCATAATTAGTTGTTTTATAGTTTGTTAGCCCTCATAGGGGCTTTTGTGTATTTAACTTCTTGTCCTTCAAGTAAGTAGCGGGCTGCATAATGCATAGCGTCTATAAGGTGATCGTCACCGTCTTTGGGGATCTCGCCTGCACGGTCAAGCCAAACGTAACTTAACAATTCTTTCTGTAAATGATAGCTTCGTTCTGTTATAACTATTTCAAAATCACGTAAGCGCTTTAAACTTTCTACCTTGCCGACTTTGTAGGCAGGCACGATATTCAGCCCTGCACGTGCAAGGTCGTCGATTGTGCGTGTGCTGGCGGCGTCGGCAACTATTAAAGCCCGATTAGGTACTAACTTATTTAAGCGTGTTATTAACATTTCAGTCGACTGCCCACTTTCGTAAAGCAGTTCGTCAACAAAGATACGTTTTTCATTCTTGTCTATAGCTACTTTAACCAAAGCGTCTGGGTCACGAACCCCGAAGTCGAGGCCGAAGATTGCAGGCAGGTTGTTATCGAATTCTCCAAAGCGCCAGTTCGGCAAAATCGTTCCTTCTATAGTTCCCCATTCGCCGAGGCCATACACCTTGTACCATTCAGCCCAAAGGGGTAATTTAGAACGGCTCTCTAAGAATTCCCGCTCCTTCTGAGCTAAGTAAGGATTGTCTAAATAAGTACTTACAATTTCGATCGCTTTCTTATCATCCGCCATCACGTCTTGAATCCAGAAAGGCGCTGCTGGGTTGAAATCAACTATTATAGAACGTTGAACACGTGAGTAAAACGGTATAAACACCTCTCTCGCTATCCTTCTATTAAGCTCGTTAATGTACACAATATCAGGCCTTAAAGAGTAACCCCTTTGCTCTTGCCCCTCAATGCCGAAAAACTCCACCCGTGAGCCGTTCGGAAACACCCAAGATCGTTCACCTTTTAATTCGTGAACGATACTGTTCAACCTCCACTGTGTTAATATTTCACGCCAATCTTTTTGAGCTCCATCCCTAAGGTGCGGGTAAGCGTAAGAAGAAGTTATAACGAACCTTGTTTGTCTCAAGCAGATAGCAGCTATAAGCTGCATCATGCCATACGTCTTACCGCTACCCTGCCCGCCTCTGTTCACAATTAAATGATAACCAGCGAGATAGGCCTCAAGATTCTTTTTAAATACTTGCGTTGTCATCTAACTTCTCAAGTAATTTCTTTGTTTCCTCATCAGCAACGACGATCAATGGCTTTTCTGCGCTGATATTCAAGTTGTTACGCTGCCCATAGTTGGCGGGATCGGTGCGCTCAAGCCACCACGCCGCCGATTGCCAGCTCTGATCTTCTATGATGCGATGTTTGCATATATCATGCACCTTCTTATATCCTATTTCCTCGGCCTTTTTTACTCGCTCAAAAAATTCACTATATTTCTCCAGCCACACACAAAAGGCTTGAAAGGAGATCCCCGCCTCCTTGACTGCAGCGACACGCCCCTGACCATCAGCCAGCGCTGCAATTATTTTGTTGACCGTGCTTTTATTGTATTTCATAATTGCCCTCCTTCGCTCAAATTTCACAAATTTACATCAAATTCAGCGAAATTGCTCATATTTTAGCTAAGTATTTAATTTTCAAATACATAAAGACACTAAAAAACAAAAGGACGCTTCCCAGCGTCCCTTTTAACTGTAAATAAAACGTTATGAAAAAACGAGTTATAAGCCATTTTTGGACAGACTTTCCATAATAATTTGCTTCGGAAGAAAATTGAAACAATAGTAACTACTTGAAAATGTAATTTTGTTATTATCGTTATATTTAATTCTTTGTTCAAACATTAATAGTTGTAAATCTTTTTCTTTAAATAATTGTTTTGGAGCTGAATCATTTAACCAAGTATTGCTCATTATTAAAGCAAATGGTTTATTAAAGGACAAAGCTCTTTCAAATATTTTTCGCTTATTCGTAAATGGTGGATTACTTATAATTATATCCCATTTTTCGTTTGGTTCGTAATTATAAAAATCTTGACCATTATTAATATGTGAAAAAATAACTTTGTTTGTTTTTGATATTTCTTTTACAAACTCACTTTCCTCAGTATCAAATGGACACCAAACAACAGCCTCTTTTGGTATATATTTCAATATTGGTAATACAGCATAATTTGGTGTATGGCATTCGTCATTATTGCCTTTTGAGTATAAAACTGACCTACTATCAATTTTATTTTTAAAAACATTATCATGCATAAATTGTGTTTTATCTTTTTCCATTGGTTTAATTTTAATTGGTGAATAAAAAATGGCTTATAACAGCGTGTATAAGCAATGGCACAGGAATTTTGTGGTCAAATTCAAGCGTTATACAAGTGCCACTTCTCATATACGCAAAACGTTAGTGGCAATGCAGCGAAAGCCACACCTCACCGATATATTTTGTATAAGCTGGCGGGATAGCTTCTCGCAATCCTTTGAAGTCCATCCAGTCAATGCCATAAGCAAGCGGGGCGTTTTTCACGGTCTTTGGTTGCATCCCAAGCGCAAATCTTTTTTCTCTACTCGCCTTACTTGCGGTTGTTACTAATAGCGGTATTTCGCTATGGTCGCAATTGCAAGGCGCAACCAAAGGAAATGATGTTTCAAAAAACCTATGTCTTTGTGTTCTCAATTTGAACATTGAACCGCAAAGCATTGTAGGGTTTTTAAGTTCATTTTTTGCCCCAGCTACATTTTCTATACAATACGGTTTTCCTATTTCATTCAGCAATTCACGCAATACATCTATCAGCTTTTCGTAGTTGCCTTTATGTTCTTTTGGTGTTAAGTGGCTATATCCTTGACAGGGTGGTGATGCGTGAATAAAATCGTATTCCTTACCGTGTTCTTTCAGGTAGGTAATTGCATCGCTCAAAATGAACTTAAAAGGATATTTCGGCTGCGGTTCAATGTCAATCCCAGTTACATCAAATCCCGCTTGTTTATAGCCCATCCCTGCCCCGCCAGCACAACAAAATAAATCCAAGCACTTCGGAGAATGCACTGCCACTAACACGGTATTGGCGCAATTGCCGTTCTGTTTTTCAATTAAACTTTCGTCCATAATTTCAACTTTTGTTTTTCAATTTAGCTTTCGGTTCGGCAACTTCGCCAATACCCATACGTTATGCACAAGTTTAAGAAAATAGCGTCCGTGCATTTATTCGCTGTTCTGCTATTTTGAAATAGTTTTCGTCCTTTTCAATCCCGATAAAAGAACGGTTTGTGTTTTTACAAGCAACTCCAGTTGAGCCGCTTCCCATTGTCAAATCAACTACTAAATTCCCTTCGTTACTAAAGGTCTTTATTAAATCTTCGAGTAATAATATAGGCTTCTGCGTTGGGTGGTAGCCGTTGTAATCCTTTTTGTATTTCAGTATATTGCCTTTGTATTTTTTGCCCTCCCATAGGTTAAAGGTGCTTGCAAATTCTTTTTTAAATTGGTCGTCAATTTCTTTAAGTTCAGTAAAGTTTTTAAACCCTTCCATTTTATCAATTCCAAACACCTCAATCAATTCTTTGTATGTTTTTTCCGTGCATAATGAAAACTGCGAACTTCCTATCCTTGTAACATGGTCGGCTTTTTGCCCTACCTCTTTAATTATAGCTTGTTTTGGCGTAACATAAAAAGTGTGTTCGGCTTTCCTGTGTCCTAATTTGCTATTTATCTGTTTCAAATTTAGCCCTATAAAATCCATTACTATTTTAAAATATGGTCTTAATGGGTGCATTCCTTCAAAGTCGTGTTTAGGGTTATTTTTACTAAATAATAAAATATCTTCAAAATAACTTACAGGAGCTTTTTTAGCACTTAAAGCATTTGCAAAAGTATCCTTTTCCCAAATCATTCTGTAACTAAATGGAATGTTAGGTATTGCCTTGGTTATTAATTCAGTTGTAAAAGGTTCTTGACAAAACAAGACCATCTTGCCATTTTTACGCAGTATTCTATTTGCAATTTCCATCACTTTCTCAGTTGGTATAACATCATCCCATTCATGGGCTTTGTTATTATTTACAGTCCAATTCTTTGGAGCATTCTTGAT
>ERZ1026814.1155-NODE-1155-length-10794-cov-3.173901_pt1 | contig 10794 bp, 9 predicted proteins | sample MGYA00520871_ERZ1026814 | MGnify/ENA primary metagenome ERZ1026814 (study PRJEB33270, sample SAMEA104284478) | anaerobic digester metagenome | biome: Anaerobic digester microbiome; feature: mesophilic sludge digester; material: Anaerobic digester biomass | place... | reverse complement strand
CCCGGACCACGGAAGAAGATGGAGCCAAGAAACGCGGTGGTTCCGAGCCAGAGCCGCAGGCGTGGATGGTCAGCGCGTGCGATTGAGTTCACCGCCAACACCATGGTCAGCGAGCTCATAAGCAACACGAACGAACTGGCCGAGGTGAACGCAATGTCGAACACATCGGAGATTCGCTCGGTGGACCCGGAGATGCCAGGTGCAAGCGGGCGGTTCTTGTACAGCAGGTAGGTGGAGATCAAGCCACCGAAGAGCATGCAGTCCGAGCCGAGAAACACCCACATGCCCAACTTCTCGTTGGAGACGCCGGTGCCGGTGTCATGGACCGCTCCATGACCGTGGCCGGCCTCGGAGCCGTCAGCGCCCGCAGTGATCGTGGCGGTATCAGACATTGGCGGGCTCCTCGGTTGCAACCTTCGCGTCGCTCACCTGCATGTCGGCGGCAGCTGCGTCGGTTGGCTCGTCCTGATCCGACCCGTCGGAGAAGGCCGTCTCGGCATCCTCGGAGGGGCCGACGTCGTGGTGCGCATCGTGAGCTGTATCGACGTCATCGGGTGGTTCCAACGCCCAGCCGACCATGCCGGCGATGACCAGCGCAGCGCCGAGCACGGCAAACCACAGGTTGAAGATGACCCCGTAACCGATGAACGGCAGGCCCGAGGCCAGCAGGATGGGCTGGTAGGACGGCGACGGAAGGTGCACGCCGACCGAATCGCCCTTCTGTGCGACATCCTCGATGTTTGCGATACGCACCGGGCGGCCGTCCTCATCGTGGCCGTACTTCAGGTACCAGGCCTCGTCGAGCTCGTGCACGGTGGGGATCGGGTCATAGTTGTACTCGGGAGTGGGGCACGGGATGGTCCACTCCAGGGTTCGGGCGTCCCATGGGTCCGGCCCGACGGCTACCGGGTTGGCCTTGTGAGCCTTGTAGCTGGAGTAGACGTTGTAGAGGAACAGGGCAACGCCGATGGCCATGGTGTAGGCGCCGATACTGGCCACCATGTTCCAGAGGTTGAAACCCTGGTAGTCGCTGTAGGTGAAGATCCGGCGGCTCATACCTTCCATGCCCAACACGTGCATCGGCCCGAAGGTGGCGTTGAAACCCACGAACACGAACCAGAATGCAACCTTGCCCAGCTTTTCCTGGAGCAGGTAGCCGAAGATCTTCGGGTACCAGTAGTAGACGGCCGCCAGGAAGCCCAAGACTCCTCCACCGAAGATCACGTAATGGAAGTGAGCGACGATGTAATAGGTGTCCGTCTGTTGTTGGTCGGCCGAGGCGAAGGCGTGGGTCACGCCCGACAGTCCACCGATGGTGAACATGGCAACGAAGGCAATCGAATACATCATGGCCACCGTCATGCGGATACGGCCGCCCCACATGGTGGCCATCCAGTTGAGCACCTTCACGCCGGTTGGTACTGCGATGGTCATGGTTGCCAACGAGAACGCGGTGACCGACATGGGCCCCATGCCCGAGGCGAACATGTGGTGCGCCCACACGCCGAAGCCCAGGAAGCCGATGGCGATACCTGAGAACACCACGAAGCGATAGCCAAACAGCGGCTTACGGCTGAACACAGGGATGATGTCGGACACGATGCCGAAGGCCGGCATCACGATGATGTACACCTCGGGGTGGCCGAAGATCCAGAACAGGTGCTGCCACAGGAACGGATCGCCACCCTTGGATGCGTTGAAGAAGGTGGCGCCGAAACGACGGTCAAAGGTCAGCAGGAACAACGCCACCGAAATGACCGGCACTGCGAATGCAAGCAGGAACTGGGTGACGAGGGACATCCAGGTGGTGGTCGGAATACGCCACCACGTCATGCCCGGAGCCCTCATGTTGAACACCGTCACAATGAGGTTGATCGAGCCGATCAGTGAGGCGAGGCCCACGATCTGGAGACCGACCGCATAAAAGTCGATGCCGTGGCTGGGTGAAAAGACCACGCTGGAGTTGGGTGCGTAGTTGAACCAGCCACCATCGGCCCCGCCGCCGAGGAACCACGAGCTGTTCACGAAGATGGCGCCAAACAGGTAGACCCAATAGCTCAGCGCATTCATTCGGGGAAAGGCCACATCCCTGGCACCGATCTGCAGCGGGATGATGTAGTTCATGATGCCTGCAGCGAACGGCATGATGAAGAGGAAGATCATCGTGATGCCGTGCATCGTGAAGACCTGGTTGTACAGGTCGGCTGACAGCAACTTCTGACCCGGCGCCGCAAGTTGCGCACGAATCAGCAACGCTTCGCTCCCGCCGATCACGAAGAACACCATGGCCGTGCAGGCATACATGATGCCGATGCGCTTGTGGTCCACCGTGGTGATCCAAGAGCGCCAACCGGTGGTGCTCTGCGGGCGGGTGAAGACGCCAAGAGGCCGCGCCGGCTGCGCTCCGTTGGTGGATGGCACTAAGGCCCCCGAGCCGTTGCCGTCTGGGTCGACGGTTGCCGGGAGGTCTTTCTTGTCTGGTTCAACGATCGTCATGTTGGTCCTTCGATCCGTTGGGTCAGTTGAGGGTGACGAGATAGGCGACCAGGGCATCGATTGTGGCCGGGTCGAGGTTGAGGTTCGGCATGCCCTGCTGGTTGTCGGGCATCATCGGTTTCATGGCTTTTGGATCTGTCAGCCAGTCCTTGAGGTTGCCCTCATCGGGCTTTCCGTCCTCGTAGTGAAGGGGGAACATGTTGCCCGAAAAGCGCTCCCTGGACATCAGGTGAGTGAGGTTTGGCGCCACGCCGGGTCGGACGGTGGGCACGGCTTTGCCGTCGAGGCCCTTGTAGTCGGCCACCGGCCCCGCATCGCTGTACTCGCCCTCGGCCGTCAATCCGTTCACCTGGTGGCAGTAGGCGCACTGCGACAGAAAGGCCGTGCGACCCTCCTCGGCCAACTTGTTGCCCGGCTCTGCGGGGGACGCGGTCTGATCGGTCACCCACTGGTCGTAGTCCGCCGGGGTCAAGGCCTTGACCTCCATGCGCATGTAACCGTGCGACAGTCCACAGAATTCGGTGCACTGACCTTCGTAAATGCCTGGCTTGTTGGCATTGATGGCCATGAAGTGTGTGGAGCCTGGACTGGCATCCATCTTTCCATTCAGCGCGGGGATCCAGAACGAATGGATGACGTCGCGGCTGCGGATATTCAGTTCAACTTGACGGCCCGCCGGTACCACCATCTGGTTTGCGGTGATGATGTCGGGCTGACCATCGGAGTCGAGGTCGTATCGATACTCCCACCACCACTGCTGTCCGTACACGTCGACATGGATGGCGTCTGGAACCCGCTGCTCCAGCTTGAAGATCGTCTGGACGTTCAGGACGGCCAGACCAGCCAGCAGGATCGCCGGCAGAGCAGTCCAAGTGAGCTCGAGCGGGGTGTTGCCATGGATCTGCACCGGGTCGTTCTCACCGTGCTCTTCGCCCCGGCGACGGCGGAACTTGATCACGATGACCACGATCACCACCTGCACGACGACAAACACCACGCCGGCGATGATGAAGATCGGCTTGACGAGGGTGTGGATCGTGTCCGCCTGCTGTCCCTTGGGGCTGAGGGTGGTCAGCGGATAGGTGTCCTGGTTGCCACACGACGCCAACGCCGCCACCAAGGCGACGCCAACCACGCCGTGCACGGTGCGGCGAACCGGTGCGGGAAGTCTGCTGAGGAGGTTCATAGAAGGGTCCATCGGTCGAGTTGGAACAAGTGCTTACGCTGCCACCAGGGCGGATGGCCCCGGTGCAGAGATCGAGGACGGCATCGCACCAGTCTGGCCCTGGTTGTCCACCAGCAGCCAGGCGGCCTCATTGTCCTCGGGATGCTCTTTGTGATCGTCGGCCAGACCGCCCCAGATGCCGGCGCCGATCACGATGACGCCAAACAGGATCACCACGGCCAACACGACGCCACGATTGATGGTGGGCCGAGCCGACAGCGCGAATGCGGTGGACATGACGGCCAGCGCCAACCCGGCAGCAATGATCGCTGCGCCCATACCGGCGGTGGCCAGGAAGAGACGGGAAAGCGCAAACACCACGATGCCAAGACCGACCGCAACGCCCACCGGCACCTCAAGAGGCCACAAAACCCGGCGGCGCGCTGTGCGGTTGACCTCCGGATCGGCCGAGGTGCGCTCGCTCCAGACGGTCAGTGTCCACTCTGCACCGATCAGGAACGCAGCGAACAAACCCAGACCAAAGAGAAACGGCTGGAACGACAGGCCGACCACTGCGATACCGAGGGCAAGGGCAAACAGTGCAGGCCAGGGCACGACATCCATGGGCGGCTGGTCGACGTAGGAACGGTCAGGTGCTTCCACCTCCACGATCGACACGGCGTCGCCGTCTCGAAATGCGGTGGTCAGCGCGCCCAGGCCGACGCTGAGCCCAGCAAAACCCATCAACGCGGCATAGCCAAAGTGGTCGCCGACGCCGCCCTTGTAGCCGAACGTCAACGGACCGAGGACAGCGCCCACCGCACCGTCGCCGGCAAGTGTGCTCCACGTGCCCGCGTCCATGGTGTTGGTGATGAAGCCATACAGCACGGCTGAAATGAAGGCCCCGATTGCGAGGCCAAAGTAGGTACGTGACCCTGTGTTGATCATGGGTGGCTTCGCCTCACTTCGTGACGTAGACGGCGTACCAAACCAGTACGTACACGCCGACCGTGGTATGCCAATAGAGCGCAGCCGCCGACCATCCGTCGGGATAGCGGCTGGAGAACTGTCCACCAAATGTGCGGAAGGCCATGACGGCCACCATCAAGAGGCCCACCAGCACCATGGCGACATGCGCTCCCACCACGGCGAAGGTTGCGCCGGCCTCGGGTTGGACGCCAACCGCCAGGTCACTTTGCGACATCAAGTACCAGGTGCTGTTGAGAAACGACAGCCCCAGCAGCGCTGTAATCCCGATGGCCCAATAGGCCTGAGACCGCTCGTCCCTGGCGATGGCCCACACCGCCCATTGGATCGACAGCACCGAGAGGCCAAGACCCCAGAACATCACGTTGGGCTGAGCGAGCGGCATCGAGACGCCGTCAAAGAACTTCTCCGAGGCGGAGCGAATCTCCAGGTAGTTGCCAAGCAACAGGACCACCAGCATGGCGGATGAGGCGGCGGCGAAGGCCGCACCCGCCACCGTCTGGCGGCGTTTGGGCAACACCGCGGGCGTCACCTCGGCGGGGATGGTGCTCATTGCTCGCTCCCTTCGGCAGTGCCGGACGCCTCACGAGCGTCCAGCAGCGGCGAGGCGGAGACCACCTCGGGCAACTCGTCATCGAAGTTGTTTGTGCTCGGCGGAGAGGACGTGAGCCACTCCAGCGTGTGACCGTCGAATGGATCGACAGGACCATCAGACTCGCCTCCGCGCAGCCCGGCAGCCAACCCACCGGCGGCACCCAGAACGCTCAGCGCCAGCAGGACCGAACCCGCTGCAATCAGCCAACCGGCCGTCTCAGGCGCACCGGCGCCGCCATCGATGGATGCAACAGCGTCGATCACTCCGCCCACGCCAGCCAGCAGGCCGCCAAGCGCAGCCAGCAGCGCCATGCCCGCCGCTGCGCCCTTGGCAGGCATGGAACCCGTGAACTTGACGCCCCAGAAGGCGAGGGCAGCCAACAAACCGGCGACCGCACCACCGAGGATCATGTTGGATTGACCGTCGATCAGTCCGTTGACCGCAGGCAAACCCAGCAGCCCGTCCTCACCGCCGCCGTAGGTATTGAGTGCTGCCAAAGTTCCGACGATGCCGGCCAATGCGAGGAGCCCCAGTGCTGCCAGCACACCAACCAGGGCGTCTGGGGCGGCCGGAGCGCCGCTGAGTCGACGAAGTTGCGGAAGCAACCCCGCCAGGGTGGCCAACACCGCCACGAGGGCCAGCACGGCCAGTGCAGCCCAGACAAATGTGTTGACCGCCAGGTTGGGGTCGACCGCCCAGACCCCGAAAGAGGCGACGCCAAGTACGACGATCAGACCTCGAAAGACGAAGCGCTGCATCAGGCGGGCGCCGGTGGCCACCGGCAGAACGTCGACGGCCAAGCCGATCACCGGGATGGCGATGATCCAGATCGCAGGTTGCCAGCCAAGAAATCGCAGGTCCGCAACGGCGCCAATCTTGATGGCGCCTGCTTCGGCACGATTGGCCTGCATCAGCACGCCGACCGCCACAATCGCCGGGACCGTTGCGAGCCACAGCGCCCCCGACACCAACATCGAGTAGGCGAACATCGGGGTGCGGGCAAGCGTCATCCCGGGAGCCCGCAACGTGAGCACCGTGGTCATCACTGCGATCATGCCGCCCAACAGCGAAACCGCGCCGGCTGCGAGCGAAAAGATCCCGAGGCGCCCCATCTCGTAGGAGTTACCGCCCAGACCCCCGTCACCGAGGATCGACACGGCGTACAGCACCGTGGAGATCAGCCATGAGTAATACGACAGCGCCACCAACCGTGGGAACGAAATGCCGCGGGCGCCAACCTGAAGCGGCACCACATAGATGGCGAGTCCCACGATGAGGGCCATCACCCCGAGCACGATGACGGCGATGTCTGCCGACTGTCGAACCTGCACCGACCATGTGCCCAGCAGTGGATCAGCGCTGTTGGCGCCGGCCCAGCCCACCGCCCGTGCCACGAACAGACCTGCGGTCACCAGCAGCGCCGCCAGCGTGAACCGCCGTCCCAGACGCTTGTGGTCGACGGCACCGAGGTAATGCTCGATCGCGGTCAACTCGGCTGCGGCCGCCTGCGGCCGGCTCTCGGGCTTTGCCGCTGCCAGCGCGGGTGGTGCGGCAGGGGGCGCCTCAACCGTGGTGTCGGTTACTGCCATGTCCGTTCCCTACCTCGACGTCAGAGTGATTCATGGTTCGTGTTGCTGTGCCGTTCAGGGTCGTGCTGTGCTCGACGGCGCGACCGATGCGGACATTACTCCCAGAAGACCGGCGGTTGGAAAACCGTCGACCAGGGGAGACTGGGTCACCAGGGCCAGCCCAGCCCTGCCAACTGGTCGACGGCCATCGCCCCGAACAGGACGGTGATATAGGTGATCGACCATCCGAACAGCCTCATCGCCGCAGCGGGAGTGGGTGTTCGCAGCACAGCAAGTGCAGACCAGATGAACACTCCACCGCTGATCAGGGCCGCCCCCATGTAGATCCAACCCAGGTCGGCCACCGGTGCCAGCACCAGCGACACCACCACCAGGGCCAGCGTGTAGGCGAGGATCTTGCGGGCGGTGACGTTCAGCGTCGTGACCGATGGCAGCATCGGCACGTTGACCGAGGCGTAGTCCTCGCGGTACTTCACCGCCAGCGCCCAGAAGTGTGGCGGCGTCCACAGGAAGATCAGCAGGAACAGCAACCATGGCGCCCAGCCCAGCGAGCCGGTGACGGCCGCCCAGCCAATCAGCACCGGACCTGCCCCTGCGGCGCCACCGATGACGATGTTCGAGGAGTATCGACGTTTCAGCCACATCGAGTACACGCCCACGTAAAACGCAAACGAGGCGAACGCCAGCATGGCGCTGAGCGGATTGACCGCAAACCACAGCAGGGTCACGGCAACCACCTCGATCGTCAGCGCGAAGATCAGGGCGTTGCGTGGGGTGACCGCTCCGGTCACCAGGGGGCGGTTTGCCGTGCGCTTCATCTTGGCGTCGATGTCACGGTCGATGAACATGTTGACGGCGTTGGCTCCGCCCGCCGACAGCGTGCCCCCGACCACGGTGGCCACCATGAGCCAGATCGACGGCAGGCCACGCTGCGCGACGATCATCACCGGCACGGTCTCGATCAACAACAGTTCGATGATCCGGGGTTTGGTGAGCGCCACGTACGCCCCGATCGCGCTCCACCCTCTAGCGCTCGAGCCCGCGACCGCAGACGGCGTCGTGTGAGTGAGGTGTGTTGCCGTCGCCATCGCGTCAAGGGTACGCCCCCTCGACGGCCGGTGGCCAAGCAACAACCTGCCATCGAGGCAACGCCAACCCAGCGCTAGCCTGACGGCCGTGAACCCCGGTCCCATCCAACCAAGCCTGCGAGCGGGCGAGGACAGCGCTTCCGAACGGGCGGCGACGGACGGCACCGGGGCCCAGAACCCTGGCGGTTCGGCCTCCGCGCTTCGCAAGATGACCGGGTTCGTTCGTCAACCGGTGAGCCCCCGCGCCTACCGCAGGTTCACCTTTGCGGCACTGCTGCTCCTCGGCATCATCGTCCTGACCGGCGCCGCCGTGCGGCTCACCGGATCCGGCCTTGGCTGTGCAGACTGGCCCCGATGCTCCGACACCGAGGTCATCGGCACGCTGTCCGGTCACCAAGGCGTCGAGCAGGCCAACCGCCTGTTCACCGGCGCAGTCTCGGTGGCGGTCGCCGCTGCGGTGCTCGGCGCCGTTCGCCGCCGGCCGTACCGTCGCAGTCTCACGGTCTGGGCCTGGTCGTTGGTGGCGGGCGTGGTGGCCCAGATCGTTTGGGGCGGCGTCACCGTGTTGACCGACCTGAACCCGGCGGTGGTCATTGGTCACTTTCTGATCTCGATGGTGCTGGTGTGGTCGGCCACCGTGTTGCACGTGCGCGCCGGCGACGCCGACGGGGCAGGCGGGCCATCGCCCGTCAAGCCCGGTGCGCTCCCTCGCGTCAGCGTCGCTGCCAGGTCGGCGGGCGCCGCCTTGGCTCTGGTGGTACTGACCGGCCCGGTGGTCACCGGCACCGGGCCGCACGCCGGCGATGCCACCGCCCCGCGGTTTGGCTTCAACCTCACCTCGGTCGTCCGGCTGCACTCGCTCACCGCCTGGCTACTGGTGGGTGCCGTGGTCTGGCTGGCGATTGAGGCAGGCCGGAGCGGCGACGGCCCCACGATCTTCCGGGCTCAGATCATCGTGCTGCTCACCCTCGCCCAAGGCGCCATCGGCTACACGCAGTACGCCCTGGGCGTGCCCCCGGTGTTGGTGGCGGCCCACATCGTCGGGGTCACCCTGCTGGTCGTAGCGGTCACCCGCCTCGTGCTGCTCACCCCGGTCACACCCGGTGCCCGTCCGCTCCTCCCGTGGGCGTCGACGGAATGATCCGCGGATCGTCACTGAGCACCACGGCACCCGACACCCTCGAACGCACCGAGGTCGATGAATCACTCTCGTTGGACCGCCCATGGGTGGTCATCGTCTGGAACGACCCGATCAACCTGATGGAGTACGTCACCTTCGTCTTTCAGTCACTGTTTGGTTTTTCAAAGGAGAAGGCCACCAGATTGATGCTGGACGTGCACCAGTTGGGCCGAGCCACCGTGGCCACCGGCACCCGGGAGCGGTGCGAGCTCGACGTTTCCCGTCTGCACGAGCACGGCCTGTGGGCAACGATGGAGCAGGATTCGTGACCACCCGGCCCCCGCCGTGACGGAACCCGGTGCGCCACCTGATGGCGAGCGGCCCTGGTTCGTGCCGGTGATGACCGCGGAGGGCCCGGATGGGGCGTGGGGTGACAACGTCCAGGACGACGCCGAAGCCGCATCCGGCAATGACGCCGTCGAGCACGATGATGCCGCCGATGACGCTGGTATCGACGTTCTTTACGCAGGCCTCACAACTTGCGCTGTTCCATGTCCAGGTGTTCCTGCTGGGCATCGGCTTTTCGAGCTTCCAGCTCTTTCCGTTCTCGATGCTTCCCGACACGATCGAATACGACGAGATGAAGTCGGGCATGCGGCGCGAGGGGATTTTCTCCGGCGTGTGGGCCTCGGGGCAGAAGATGGCCTATTCGGTCGGCCCGGGCATAATGGGCTTCGCGCTGGCGCTCTCGGGCTTCGACGCCTCCGGGCCGCAGGGCGCGAACGTGGCCACCGGCATTCGTATCGCCTTCTGCCTGCTCCCCGCGGCGGCGCTCTTGCTGAGCTACATTCCGTTCGGCGCGTACGATCTCACGGAGGAGAGGTTCGAGGAAATCAAGCGGACGATCGCCGGCAAGGTGGTGCAGGAGATCGCCGAGCGCCGCCGCTTCCTCGACCGGCTGGTGACGACGCTCGTCCCCTCCCATTCTGCCGCCGTCGCCGACTACGAAAAATCCATGCGCCAGCGCAATCGCCTGCTCGAGGACAATGCCGATCCGCTCTGGCTCAACGCGCTCGAATCCGAAATGGCCGCCCATGCGGCAGCAGTGCATTTTGCCCGCGCCGACGCCGGCACCCACCTGCAAGCCATGATTGCCGCCAGCCTCGAGGACAGCGCGTTCCCGGCCGCGCAACTGGCGCTGACCCCGCTGTTCGACGGTGGCGGGTTCTTCGAGGGGCCCCGGTGGCGCAACGGCCGCTGGTGGGTCTCTGACTTCTACCGCCAGCAGGTGTCGACCATTGCTCCCGACGGCACGGAGTCCGTGGTCGTCGAGGTGGAGCATCAGCCGTCGGGACTCGGCTGGCTTCCCGACGGCTCGCTGCTCATCTCGTCGATGAAGGATCACCTGTTGCTGCGCGGGAGCGGCGCCACGCTGAGCGTGCACGCCGATCTGAGTGACTACTGCGGCGGCCACCTCAACGATCTGGTGGTCGACCGCCACGGCAACGCCTTCGCCGGCAACTTCGGATTCGACCTGATGGGTGGCGCCGACCCGGCCCCCGCCAACCTCGTCCACGTCGGCCCGGACGGATCCGTTCGCGTGGCGGCCGACGGTCTGCTGTTCCCGAACGGTTCGGTGATCACCCCCGACGGCGCCACGCGAACGGATCCGTCCGGGCCCTGTCCCTTAAACACATCTCCGAGCCCCCGAGACCGTACGAGAACCCGTATGACGGCTTCTGCTTGAAAAAAAA
>ERZ1026814.1154-NODE-1154-length-10800-cov-4.235641_pt1 | contig 10800 bp, 9 predicted proteins | sample MGYA00520871_ERZ1026814 | MGnify/ENA primary metagenome ERZ1026814 (study PRJEB33270, sample SAMEA104284478) | anaerobic digester metagenome | biome: Anaerobic digester microbiome; feature: mesophilic sludge digester; material: Anaerobic digester biomass | place... | reverse complement strand
CTTTGTTTTTGTGCACGCCTGCTCTACTTCGTCTTGTGTTTTTCTTTTGCGTACTTCAATAATCTCGTTTAATCGAGTGTTTTGTATTTTCTCTTAAATTATTAATATCTTTATATTTATTATTTTTTTTTTTTTTTTCAAGCAGAAGACGGCATACGAGATCTAGTACGGTCTCGTGGGCTCGGAGATGTGTATAAGAGACAGTATTAACCGGTGCCGACGAGGTGACTGTTCCATCCGCATCGAATGTATCGGTGGTGACGCCAAGCTCAATGACCGCCTGGTAGCGCTTGTCCGATGCGGAGACATATTCACTCAGCCGCACCGCCGGACCAATCAATACGACCAGTACGCCGGAGGCGCGTGGATCCAGGGTTCCTGTATGTCCGGCGCGGCGGATATTGGTGCCCTTGCGGACAACCTGCACAACATCATGCGATGTCAAGCCAACCGGCTTGTCAATGACAAGCACGCCTGACACAGCACCGGGTGCTCCAGAGTAATTTGTTTCCATAATTATTTTTCTCCCCATATTGTAGAGGTATTCTTCATTCCCAATATTTTCCGATGTAAATTATAACTGATAATATCCAAAATGTGTTCTCTATGCTTTCTCATCACTAAATTCAGCTGAAAGAACCGCGCGGGTTGCTTCCAGCACCCGGTTTTGCACGTCATCCAGTGTGCCGGGTATGTCAGCTCCCGCAGCGGCGCTGTGACCGCCGCCGCCAAAGTTGAATGCAATCTGGGATACATCATAACCGGGTTGTGAACGCCAGCTTACCTTGACTGTGCCTCCCTTTTGTTCATTAAAAAGGATGACGATATCACATTCGTCAATCCCCGAAAGTACATTGGTCAGGTCGGCATCATCGGTGCCGGAATATCCGCTGTTCTTGCGGTCCGCAAGGGTCAGGGTGGTCCATGCCAGACGCCCCTCGCGCTGCAGTTCCGACAGACCCTTCCCCCAATAGCGGGTGGCGGAAAATGAACGGTTAATGAGCGCCCGTTTGTACAGGTCCGGCAGGTCGGCACCCAATTCCATCAGCCCTGCTGCAAGCCGCAAGGTTTCAGCGTTCATGTTGGAGGTACGAAAGCCGATGGTGTCGGTGACAATTCCGGTCAGCAGAGCTTCCGCCACCGGCTTGGTGATGGGCAATTCCCATACCGGAAGATATTCCGCCAGGATTGCTGCGGTTGCCACCGCATCCGGAATGACAAAATTAATGCGGGCAAAATTCAGATTGGTGACATGATGATCAATATTCAAATCGGGGACTCGGTCAGCCAGACCATCCCCCAGGCGTTTCGGGTCGGAGGCATCGAGGGTGATGATGGCATCAAACTCACCGGTGGAATGGCGGTGAATTTTCCGGCTGCCGGTGAGGTGTTTGAATGTTCGTTGAACCCCGTCACTCAGAACCATCTGCACAGTTTTGCCGATTTCCAGCAGTGAGAGCCCCAACCCCAGAACCGAGCCGATGGCGTCGCCATCGGGTCTGATGTGGGAGACGATTAACAAACGGTTTGATTCATGGAGCAGGCGGTGTATGTCAGCATGAATTTGCGCATCCATCATCATCAACTACTCCGTTTTATTTTCCTTGCGGATGTCCGCCAGGATGCGCTCAATCCGGTCGGCTCGCTCCAGCGTGGGGTCCCAATGAAAGCGCAGCCGGGGGAAAACCCGCAGCTCAATGCGGTCCGCCAGTGCCTTGCGCAGAAATCCGGTTGCACTTTCCAACCCCTGCAGCACCTCGGCGGCGCGTTCCTGTCCTTCCACTGCCGAGACATAAATATCGGCATAAGCCAGTTCCCGATCCACGATGACATCGGTAATCGAAATGCCCGCCACCCGGGGATCATGGATTTCACCCATGACGATCATTTCTGAGAGTTCCTGGCGCATACGGTCGCCAATCCGCTGTAATCTCATTTTTGAAGGCATGATTCACTCCCCGGGTAACAAGTAAAAAACCCGACTGACAGCCCGACCAGGCTGGCAAATCTGTTATCCATTCTTTTCCAAAATAAAACATTCGATGACATCGCCAACTACCAAATCGTCAAAGTTGCGAACCCCAATCCCGCATTCATAGCCGGTCCGGACTTCGCGCACATCATCCTTCTCATGTTTCAGGCTTGAAATATCACCGGTAAAGATGATCTCGTTATTGCGCCTGACACGCGCCTTGCCGTTGCGCCGGATTTCACCCTGGGTGACCTTGCATCCGGCAATATTGCCAATGCGCGAGATGTGGAACACTGCCAGTACATCCGCCTGACCAACCGTCACCTCCCGGATTTCCGGTTCCAGCATGCCCTTCAGGGCTTTCTCAACATCCTCAATCATCCGATAGATGATTTCATAAGTCCGGATGGAGACACCCTCGGCTTCAGCCAGGCGCCTGGCAGGCGGATCCGCCTGTACATTAAACCCGATGATGATGGCTTTGGACGCCGCAGCCAGCATGACATCGTTTTCACCGATATTCCCGGCTTCGGCATGCAGGATATTGATGGATATTTCCTCGCTTCCCAGGTCATTCAGGGAGGTCACAATCGGTTCCAATGATCCCTGGACATCCGCCTTGATGATCAGACGCAATTCACGTTCCTCACCGGATTGCACCTTGCTGAAGAGTTCCTCCAGAGTGGCTTTGGGTGTCCCGGCTCGGGTCTCCTGTTGCTTTAATTTTCGTTCGGCAACGATTTCCCGGGCAATTTTTTCATTTTGTGCCACTTCAAAGATGTCGCCTGCCTGGGGAACGTCATTCAAACCCATAATCTGCACCGGGCATGAAGGACCTGCCTTGTGTATCTTCTTGCCCCGGAAATCGAACATGGCGCGGATGCGTCCACAAGAGGTGCTGGCAATCACGACATCACCCATCTCCAGAGTGCCGTTTTGGACAAGCAGCGTGGCGACCACACCCTTGGAACGGTCCACCTGGGCTTCGATGACAGTGCCGATCACCCGTCCCTTTGGATTGGCACGGATATCCATGCTGTCAGCCACAAGGACGATGGCTTCCAGCAAATCCTCAATATTTTTGCGGTATTTTGCTGAAACCGGCACCACAATGGTGTTGCCATCCCATTCGTCGGGGACAAGCCCGGCATCGGCAAGCTGGCGCTTGACGAAATCGGGGTTGGCTCCGTCCAGATCAATTTTATTCATTGCCACAATAATCGGCACCCGGGCGGCGCGTGCATGGGCAATGGCTTCCCGGGTCTGCGGCATGATTCCATCATTGGCAGCCACAACCAGGACAACAATATCAGCACCCTGGGCGCCGCGGGAGCGCATCGCTGTGAATGCCGCATGACCGGGGGTATCCAGGAAGGTGATGTGATGTCCTTTGTGATCCACCTGGTAGGCTCCAATATGCTGGGTGATGCCGCCGGCTTCTCCAGCCGCCACCTCGGTGTGGCGGATGGCATCAAGCAGGGTGGTCTTGCCATGATCTACATGCCCGAGAATGGTCACCACCGGCGCGCGGGATACCAGTTGATTGGGATTTTCATCAGCGATCAACTGGCGCCAGTAGGGGATTTCGCCCACTTCCTTGGGTTTTTCTTCCTCGAATGCCTCCTGCTGGGCAACGAAACCCATTTCGGAAGCAACAATGGCAGCCGTGTCAAAGTCTACCTGCTGGTTGATATTGGCAATCACCCCGTTGGACATCAAAATTTTAATGACCTGAATGGGGCTTGCCTCCATGCTGCGAGCCAGCTCACGTACCGTGATCATGTTCGGAAGGACCAATGTCTTTTGTCCATTTTCGCTCATACTTTACCTCCTCCTGAATGCCCCCCTGCGAATCTCCCCGGTTTAAAACCTTCGGGGCGGAAAACCCGCCCCGAACGACAGAAGCCAGAATTTGGCTGATGTGCCGCCAGTAGGGTTAATCTTCGCTTTTAATCATATTATCAAAGTCCTGTTGAAATGAGTCAGGCTTGTTCATCCACGGCGGAACGCTGTTCTGCTTCAGCAGGCAGGGTTTCCATCCAGGCAGTCAGCATCAACCGATCTGCTTCGGAGAGTTCCACTTTCAAAGACTGGGCAAGGGCACCCTTCAAACCGCGCTCCCAGCAGGAACGCTGGTTGTGCAGGTAGGCTCCCCGTCCATTCGCCTTTCCGGTCGGGTCAATGATGATTCCTTCCGGAGTGCGCACGATGCGGGTCAACGTTCGTTTGGCAATTACCGTCCGGCAGCCGACGCAGGTGCGCTGGGGAACATGTTTGACTCGTTTCTGTGTTTTTTTACTCACCTATCCTTCCCATGCTCTCGATGAACTAGAGGGACCACTCATCATCATTGCCGCTGCGCTTATGCTGCTTGCGGATAATGGTGATGTCACGATCGGGATCATACTCCACCTTGACGTAGCGGCGACCCTTCTTACCCTTTGATTTTTTACGATCAGCCTTCTTGCCAGATCCTTCTTCCTCCTCCTCTTCCTCCACATAATTGGTGGCAGTGAGGACTTCGGGACGCAGTGCAAAAATTTCTTCCAGGGAGGGTTCTTCTTCCGGGGTCGGTTCTTCAGCAGGCGCTTCTTCCATTACAACGGATACCTCTTCTTCAACAGCTGGTTCAACTTCCGGTAAAACTTCTGGCAGAACTTCTTCAACCGCGGCGGGTTGTTCTTCAACAACCTCCACAACCTCGGGCGCGGGTATTTCTTCAACGACTTCCGGTTTTTCAGCAGCTGCCTGCGCTTCTGCGGCTGCCTGCTCTGCCAGGCTGTCCATCAAATTTCGAATGGTTTGCATGGCTTTCTGACCGATGCCGTTCAGCCGCAAAATATTATCAGGCATCGTATGCATTTCAATAATCAGTTCAGCAAGTGTCCTGTAACCGCCCCCCTGGAGGATATACGCCACATGCTCGGGTAAACCACTGTCGAGAATATCCGTCTCGTGGGCGGATGCGGGAATGCCTTCCAGGATTTCAGGCTTGATGAGTTCAATCGGTTTTTCAGGCTCCCGGGCGGCTACCATGCGCCGTTCAACCCGGTCGATGAATTTGGCGATTTTGTCATATTCCTCGGCGGAAAGCGGGCGACCTTCCGATTTGCGCACCAGCAGATCCTGTATGGTTTGCAGGAGTTCCTCACCAATTTGCTCCGCCAGAGCTTCATCTGCACGGACATGCTGCAGGGCTTCGCTGCCAGCTTCGGAGAGACTCTTGATGTCAATTCTCCAGCCGGTCAGCTTGGCGGCAAGGCGGGCATTTTGTCCGTCACGTCCGATTGCCAGGCTCAGTTGATCCTCAGGAACGATCACAGTCGCAGTTTTTCCACCCGAGGAGCGCTCATTTAAATAAACACCAGTCACCTTTGCCGGGCTGATGGCTTTGGCAATGAAAAGTGCCTGGTCGGGATTCCATTCGATGACATCAATTTTTTCGTCGTGCAGTTCCTTGACAATTGCCTGGATGCGCACGCCCTTGATTCCCACACAGGCGCCCACCGGGTCAATGCCCGGCTGGGAGGCGGAGACCGCCACCTTGGCGCGCTCGCCCGGTTCCCGGGCGATGGAGCGGATTTCAACCACTCCATGGTAGATTTCCGGAACTTCTGTTTCCAGCAGACGCCGCAGGAAATTGCGGTGGGTGCGGGAAAGGATGATCTGCGGACCCCGCGGGTTGTCATTCACCTCGGCAAGCAAAGCACGTACGCGGTCATGCACACGGAAGCGTTCATTGGGGATCATTTCCTTGCGGGGCATGTTGCCTTCGGCTTTCATGTCCAGCCCGATGGTCAATCCCTGGTTGTTGGCGGCTTGAACAATGCCATTGATGATTTCGCCAACCAGTTTGCGGAAATGGTCAAGCTGTGCCTGGCGTTCCGCATCACGGATGCGCTGTTGAATGACCTGGCGCGCCGTCTGGGCTGCCACCCGACCAAAATCAGCCGGGGTGCACTCGACCAGTGCCATTCCCCCCAGTTCAACTTCGGGATCCACCAGGCGGGCGTCCTCCAGGCTGACCTCGGTGGTGGGATTTTCCACGCTTTCCACCACTTCCTTCTCAGCATAGATGGTCACCTGTCCGGTGTCTATGTCGACTTTGGCTTCCACCCGTTGATTTTGTGAAGCCATCATGGCTTTGCGATAAGCCGAAGCCATGGCGGATTCCAGCGCGCTCAAAATAATCTCACGCGGGAGACCTTTTTCTTCCAATACTTCATTAAAAGCCAGGGTAAATTCGTTCTTCATCCTTTTCTTACCAACCTTGCCCTAAATACGCAGAAAAGTGGGGAGCGCCCACTTTCCGGTGTGTGCGATATTGCTTACTCAACAGGTATATTTTAGCATAATACCCATGCAGAATCAAGGTTTTACTTGCCCCCTCCAATTCACCCTGTGATAGAATGTCACCAATATCATCCCCGGAGCATGGATCATGACAAACGATTGGATCTGGTGGCGCGACGGCGTCATTTACAACCTCTACACCCGTTCCTTTGCTGACGCCAATGGCGATGGGCTGGGCGACCTGGAAGGAATCACCCGGCACCTGGATGATCTAAAGCATCTGGGTGTGGATGCCCTCTGGCTGACGCCTTTTTACCCCTCGGATGACGGGGATTATGGTTATGACGTGATGGATTACACTTCCGTGGATCCCCGCATGGGAACCCTGGACGATTTTGACCGCCTTCTGTTCGAGGCGCACCGGCGCGGGATTCGCATCATTATTGACCTGGTGCTGAACCATACCTCGAATCAACACCCCTGGTTCCTGGAGTCGCGTTCCTCCCGGCAGTCACCCAAACATGACTGGTATATCTGGCAGGATCCCAAGCCGGGCGGTCGGGCGCCCACCAACTGGCAATCCATCGTGGGCGGGTCGGTCTGGGAATGGGATCCGCACCTGGAGCAGTATTACCTGCGGACATTTCTTTCCTTCCAGCCGGATCTCAACTGGCGCAATCCCGAGGTTCGGAAGGAACTGCTCAATGTCTTCCGTTTCTGGCTGGAACGCGGGGTGGATGGCTTCCGCCTGGACCTGTTTAATGCCTACTTTAAGGATGATCAACTGCGCGATAATCCACCTGCTTTGGGTATTCGCCCATTTGATTGGCAGCAGCACATTTACGATTGCAACCGACCCGAGCTGTTCCCGTTACTCAATGAAATCCGCGCCCTGGTGGATTCCTACCCTGACCGCTACCTTGTGGGTGAAACCTTCAATCCCTCCCCGGAGATTGCCGCCCAATACGTGGGGCGGGAGCTCCTCCATGCAGCCTTTGAACTCAACCTGATCATGCAGCCCTGGAGCGCCCCCCGTTTTTGGAATGCGATTCAACGCTGGGAGGATGCCCTCGGGACGGACGCCTTCCCGACCGTGGTGCTGAACAGTTTTGACCAGCCGCGTTCCGCCACCCGTTTTGCCCGAAACCGCGGTGATGAACGCCTGAAAGTGGCAGCCGCACTCCTGCTGACCCTGCGCGGGACGCCCTATCTGCTCTACGGAGAGGAGATCGGGATGCGCAACATTTCCCTTAAACGCTCGGAAATGCTCGATCCAATTGGCATCAAATGGTATCCTTTTTATCACAGCCGGGATGGGGAACGTTCTCCCATGCAATGGGATGATTCCAAATATGCCGGATTCAGCCCCGTCCAGCCCTGGCTGCCGGTGCACCCCAATTTCATCCAGCGGAATGTTGCCAGCCAGCGGGAGGATCCGGATTCTCTGTATAACTTCTACCGCGCCTTGATTCAACTCCGCAGGCGGACGCCCGCCCTGCGCCGCGGCATGTTCCAGTGGCTGACGTTTCAGCCGGGCTGCCTGCTCGCCTACCTGCGCCAGACTCCGGACCAAACCGTGCTGGTGGCGCTTAATTTCTCGCGCCAACCGGTCAGGCTGGCAATGGGCTTTGACCTGGCTCGTCAGAACTGGCGGGTGGGGTTGTCCAGCCACCCGCGTGAAGATGCCGGGGTGGAGAAAGACTGGCTGCCTTTGGAGGGCGACCAGGCGTTGATTCTTGTGGCGGATTAATCCTGACCAGCCGCGGGCTCCAGGTCAAACGGCACCCCCACCTCGTTTCCCACCTGCTGCAATGCCCGGACGGTGGGCAGCAGCAGCGGAACCCCCTCGCGCTCGCTGCGCTCCGCCATTTCAAATTCCTTCTCGCCGTGGATGTAAATCCGCTCCTGCCCGGCTTCCCGGGGCGCCGTCTTCAATTCGGTGATCAAGGCGTCCATGTCCCGCTGAAAGTCCGCCAGCGGGCGGAAGGCATCAATGCGGACAGCGGCAAAGAAATGCCCCACAGCCGCGGAGGTCGGTTGGGATGGATTTGCCACTGCCCGACCAAATCCGCTGCCTGCCAGGACGCCGGAGAAGATATCCACCAACAGCGCCAGTCCGTAGCCTTTGTATCCGCGCATCAGATCAGTACCGCCCAACGGCATCAGCGCGCCGCCGTTGAGCACTGCCTGCGGGTCGGTGGTCACGTGTCCATCGCAGTCCACACCCCAGCCGGCGGGAATTTCCGCGCCCTTCTCCTTGTAAACCATTACCCGACCGATGGGTACAATGCTGGTTGCCATGTCCAGCACATAGGGTCGGTTTTCACCGGCGGGAACCGCCACCGCAATCGGATTGGTGCCCAGCATGCGGCTGCGGCTGTAGGTGGGCGCCACCAGCGGCTGACTGTTCGTCAGGCTGATGCCGATCATCCCGTGGGGCAGCGCCATCATGGCATAATAGCCGGCAATCCCGTAATGATTGCTGTTGCGAACCGTTGTCATCGCCAGACCGGATTCCCCGGCTTTTGCAATGCAGCGATTCATGGCGTGATATGCCGCCACCTGCCCCAGACCATTACCGGCATCCAGCGCCAGGGTGGTGGGGGTTTCGTTTACGGTGATGATGTTGGTCACGGGTGACATGAGCCCCTTGCGCAGACGGGAGCCGTAGTAGGTGTTCAGACGGATCACCCCGTGCGATTCCACCCCGCGCACATCCGCTGCCACCAGCACATCCGCGGCAATGGCGGCATCCGCCGGGGGTACACCCAGCTGGATGAAAAAGCGGGTCACATATTCCTGCAGGGCAGGGATGGGGTAGCGCAGGTAGTTGGTCATTGCATCATTTCCTCAATTAATTCATGGGTTCCCGACACGGGGCAGGGATGGAACTCCCCCGGCATCGAACATTCGCCCGACCGGGCTTACCGGTTGCCTTTTGCCCGGTTGTGAGTCTTGCACAACATCTGGCAGTTCCCGATATCTGTGGCGCCGCCTTTGCTCCACGCGGTGACATGGTCGGCATCCATTTCGCTCAACTTCCAGATTTTTCTCCTGTTGGCATCGTGTCCAAGGGCACAAAGCGGACAGTTTGATTCGCCATTGGCTTCGGCGGTTGCGGTTTGGGTTATATAAACGCTTTTCTTTGTCGCATCATCAAACACCCGCACGTCCAATAATTCCGTATTCACCGAACCGCCCAGAATATACTCAAAAATTCCCCTGCGGTTTTTGATGTAGGGATCAGCGTACAGTTTTTTTACTTCTTCTGAAACCTCAGCCGGGTTGTACGGTCGATGGTGATAGGTTTCATACAACCTTCCCCACTCCAGCCCGCGCATCTCACTCTCCACATCAAGAAAGATGCTGGAAACCCAATCAATAACACAATTGAAGTAGGTCTTCAATTCGGTAATCTGGGTATCATAGCGGTGAAGGCTCATGTAATCGCCAATCCTGCCTTTGCTGACCCATTCGAGGGCACGTTCCAGAAAATCCTGCCGGTTGGCACTGCCCCGGATATAGGCGCTCCATTTTTGAATGTTGGCATTCTGGCTGTTGCTGAACTCCGTTTTGGCAAAGGTCACAAAGGGTCCGGAATACACCGCGTTGAGCAGTTCCTGGTCGTTCAGAGGAACCCCGGCAATATTGATGGTTTTGAACCACTCCTTGATCTCACTCTCCGTGCCTTCACATTCGTAAACCAGGAGTTGGGCATCCAGGATTTTTGCCTGTTTGTCGGCTGCAATACCGCTAAAATATTGCTCCATCCCGTTTTCATCCTTGATGGCAAATTTATTGGTCACGTACCGTCCAAAACTGGTGATGCGCTGCTGCCCATCCAGAACTTCCAGCGAACCGTCGCTTACCTTGTTGAAATAGAGCAATCCCAGCGGGTAGCCTTTCAGCAGCGAATCAATCACCGCCACATCCTTTTTGCCGTCCGCATAGAAATAATTGCGCTGGTACTCCGGCTGGATGGTTAATCTGCCTGCCAGACCGAACAAGCCCTTGCCTTCCAGCTCGTTATAAACGAATCCTTCGCAAATATCTTTGACCGTGAGATTGGTTCTTAAAATTGTTTTCATGTTATTTCTTACTTCTTATAAAAACACGCTTGAATTTAGCTTTCCCATTTATTATACAACGGGGATTTTTCCCATCCCATATTCCTCCTGAAAAACCCCTAGCGTTATCCTCTGCCATTCCTACTATTTCAAACTGTTCAGGGCAATATTTATCGAGAAAACTGATCGGCACGCCCATCATCCCATCATAGCTGTCTCTTATACACATCTCCGAGCCCACGAGACCGTACTAGATCTCGTATGCCGTCTTCTGCTTGAAAAAAAAAAAACAGAACTTCTGCACCAATCTACGAGACTCAAGCTTGCCAGTCAAAACTAAATACCCCCCATAAACCGAAGTGATTACACACCTGACTGCACACACAACCTCCTACCTCATCACTGACTATATCTCCGTTTGACTATTCCAACATCACTCATGCACACGGTAGAGCAAATGCTATGGAC
>ERZ1026814.1148-NODE-1148-length-10832-cov-5.783372_pt1 | contig 10832 bp, 6 predicted proteins | sample MGYA00520871_ERZ1026814 | MGnify/ENA primary metagenome ERZ1026814 (study PRJEB33270, sample SAMEA104284478) | anaerobic digester metagenome | biome: Anaerobic digester microbiome; feature: mesophilic sludge digester; material: Anaerobic digester biomass | place... | reverse complement strand
GATAAATACTGGTAGAGAGAAATATATTTGGTGGGTGACAATAGACTGTGGTGATACAGCGTGTTGTGGATGGGTGTGGGCTAGGTGGTAAATTGAACGGAGGATAGGAGTTTGTGTCGTGAGTATGTCGTGAGGATATGACGATTGTTAATTATGTGTCTTTTTTTTTTAATGATACGGCGACCACCGAGATCTACACAGAGTAGATCGTCGGCAGCGTCAGATGTGTATAAGAGACAGCGGCATTTTGCGCCTCCTCGGTCGGAAACTTCTCCGGATGCGACGACGGATCGTCCACCACCGAGGCAAAGAGTACCGCCCGCGCCGTGGGCAGCGGCAGCCTCGCCCACCAGTGGTGGATACCCTTGGGATGCGGCCCTATGCCGGGCATCTTGTCATAAGCCGACGCGTCGTTGATCTCCGGCAACGGCAGCGCGACTTCGATCAGTTTTTTTGGATGTGTAGTCATCTGTTCTCATTTCCGTTTATGCCAAGAGTCTTCTGATCCAGTTTACGAAGGCGGTCGCCTGCGGATGGTTCGGGTCGAGATACTTCTTTTTGAAGGTCTCGCCCATCCGCGTTCCCGGTTCTTCCTGCCAGGCCAGCCAGGTGTGAACGTGAGCCTTGGATAAATAGGTTTCCTTGAATCGCCTGTCCGCCTGCGGAATGCCGTTCACGTCGGCCTGGGCCTTTGGCCACAGCGTGTCCCCCTCGGCGATCAGTTTGCCGACAAAATCCTCCAGCGCCCCGGCGCTTTTGTTGTCCGGCATCACCCAGATGCCGATCTTCTTGCTGTCGTTCGTTTCGACAATGGTTCCGTCGGCGTTGGGCGCGGCCGGGACCGCACGGCATCCGTGTTCGTCCAGAACCCGCGTGACCCGCGCCCACTGTTTGGCGAGGTCGGTATCGGCATCGAGGACCACACCGAGACGGCCGAGATCGGTTGCCTTCAATTCCTCGTTCAGCGTGTCGATCAGGTGGTCCACGCCGTCCTTAACCTTCTCCGAAAAGTGCTCGCACAGACGCTCACCATTGTGCTCGTGATTGAACAGGAGGTTCATCACCACGTGCTTGTCGTCCGGGCCTTCGAATATGAGTCGATTGACCATCATCGGATTTCAATCGCCTCCTTTACGATGACCGCCAGCCGCTTCTCGTCGAAGATCTCGGCGCTGAACTCGCCGTTCTTCTTCTCGATCCGAACGGCAACGCCGTCCACGTCCGGGTCGCCTTTCGTACCCATCTGGAAGGCTTTCAGGCAGTCGTTGCTGTGCGTGGTCGCGAAGACCTGGACTTCAAGCCGTTTGGCGACCTTCACGACGAACTTCCAGACCTCGGGAAGCACGGACCAGTGAATGCCATTCTCGATTTCGTCCACAAGCAGGATGCCGCCCTTCGCGCAAGCCAGGGCCATACCGAGCCCAAAGAGGCGATTCATGCCGTCACCCATGGTCTTGATCGGAACCGAGTCCTCACGGTCCTTGACGCGCAGGCGAAGCGACGAGACGCGCTCGTGGAGATGCAGGAGGGCGAAGTCTTCCGTCTCCGGCGCGATTATCCGCATCGCGTCAATGACATCCATCTTGGCGTCAGTCAGGACGACCTTCTCCCAGAGGCTCCGCAACCCCGCATCGTCGAGGCCGCCCGGACCGACATGGACGCACGGCGTTGCGAGATCACGATGGGACCGGGTCTGAAGATTCCAGCGGCGGCATAGGTCGTCAAAGGCCTCATCCAGACGCAGCACCCTCCGCATCGAGCCATACTTCACGATAAGCGCCGGGATGGGACCTTCGCCGTCCGTCGCCTCGGGCGGTCCGACCTCCACGTATTGCTGGCCGGGTTGCACGCCGCCGCCGTAACCGCTGCCGTCACCGAATCCACCGGAGGCGTCCATGTCACTGGTCTTGCGAAGCCAAGCGATAGACAAGGACAGGGCGCTGTCCGGAGCGCCGACACGGCCTATCTGGATGGATTCCTTGATGCGTTCAAGGGCCGGATGGCCATGAAACAGGCTCCAAACTGTCGGATCGGCGGTGTTGCCGTGGCGAACCTCGCCGGGCTCGTCCCGGCCGTCCAGAATCCACTGGATGGTCTGAGGCGAACCGAGGTTGGCATGCAGACACAATGCTTCGAGCAGCGTGGACTTGCCCACGTTGTTCTTGCCCAAAAACAGATTGATGTGGCCGAGTTGGTCGATCTTGATGTAGTCGAACGCCCGGAACTGGCGTATTTCAAGGCTGTCGAAGAGCGGTTTACCCATTGTCCTTTCCACCTCCAGTGGCGGTTTCTTGTGTTGTGTTCGCCTGCTCGTCACGTTCGTATACCAACCGGTAGCTTGCAGCGAAAAGCGTCACCCGACCGCTGTCACGAAGTGCGCAGAGGCGCTTGCCGGAGTACTCGACCGGCGTATCGTCCGGGGCCGCCAGCAGGAGCGAGTACTTCTCGGGATGATTGGCGCACAACTCCCATACCTCCGCCTCGATCTGAAGCGGTTCGCGCTCGATACAATGATCTTTGACCCAGTAACATTGGAGCAGCTCGCCGGCGGGTGAGTACCGTTCCCAGGGGAAGCTCGCGCCGGACGCACGCTCGATCCATCCGCCGTCTTCACGATAGAACCGTCCCTCGGAGTTGTCCCTAACATATCCATTGGCGACCGCGAATCGTTCGATCAGCTTCGGCTTCGTCGGTTGCTGGGGATGCCTGCGTGGCGCGGGGGCTACGTTCCTGTTGTCATCTTCATCCAAATCAGGTTGCGTCGGCTCTCCAGCCGCTTCACCTTCGAGTGCGTCAGGAGTCGGTCCATCGATCTGAACTGCCCCGCTTTCGCCTGTGGGTGGTTTCGTAATCTGTGCCGCGTCTTCCAATCCAGTTGGTGAAGGTTGATCGAACGGTTCCGTCTCAGACCGAAACTCCGGGGTCGCTGTACCGGATGAGGGCGGCAACAGATTAAAGTTCTCTTCAAGATACTCGTTGATAAACTCCCGTTCTCGCTCGAAGCAGAGTTTAATGGCATCGGCAATGTCGGGACGGCCGAAATGTCGCCCCAACTCAAGGGCGATGGCTTTTGCCATCTTTGCCACCGACTTGCTCTCGACGTAGAGTACGTGGTTCTTCCACAGCACATCGACACGTCGTGGCGTGCCGGATGGGACACCATCGATGTAGGGCGTGGCTTCGAGGGCGGTCACGAAACGAAATTGCGTTCTTGCCAAGCGGCATCCCAACTCGCGCATGCGAGCGGTCTCCTCCGGGTCGTCGAGTTGGATGCGCGCCAAACCATCACCCAGCACTGTTAGCCAAACCTTCTCAAGCTTTTCTGCTGAATCGTCAAGCCGCTCGTCAAAGCGGTCTTCAATGCAATCGGCAAGGGTCGGCAATGCAGCAAAAGGGTGTTGTCCGCACATCTCGACAGTCAACTTCTGGAAGTCGGCCGTTTTCTGCTTGATCGGCCTGAACAGGTTCGCCCAGGGAATGAGCGTTTGCATGGTCAGTTTGTAGGACAACTGTTCCACCGGGACCCATTCGCCTTCCAGGTTGAGCCAGTGTCCGCATTCGCGCCAGATACGCTCAGGATACCGGGGCAGAAGTGCGCGGACCCTTCGCAACTCGTCCTTGGAGAGCTTCTTTCCCGAATCAATGTCGGCAAGCCAGCGCATGGCCAGGTCGCCCGTGGGACGGTCGGCAACGCCGAGCCTTCGCCACATCGACAAGTCGTGAATGGCAGGGTGCACTACGGCCGCCCCAGGAGCGTCCTCCTCGTCGGCGGAAAGGAACGCCTCGGCGGCCGTGACCCATTCGGACTCGGCAGTGAGGATCAGTTTCTCGTCCACAAAGGCAGACTTGATTTCGTTGAACTCCGGAGTAGAGCACTTGGTGAGCAACTGATCGAGTCGGCGGCACCATTTTTCCACCTCGTAGACAGGCGGGTTTTCCACCGTGGCAAGGGCGCGAAGCCGATCCAGAAGGCGTCGGGGGCCCGTGGGTGTTCCTCTCGCGCCCAGCCTTATCAGAAGGGGACGGGTTTGCTCGGTATCGTACTCGGAGCGAACAAATGACTCGACTCCGAACAACGGATCGGTTTCTGGGGTCCGGCGGAGAAGCTCTGCCGGTTCACGGTAGCGGCCGTTGGTGTCCTGTAGGCACGGGAGAGATTGGAATTTAGCAACCCAAGCCGGCAACAAGTCTTCATTTGTTATCGTCTGTTTGTACTTGTTCCCGTTTTGCCAGACCTTCAAGCAAAGTGCTGTTGTCCAATAGTCTTTCGGTTGCACCAAGACTCGGGACATGACTTTGCCCCATATCAGAGGATCATTTCGAGCAACTTCCTGCCAGAACTCCCAGTGTTCCTGTAAGAAATCGAAATCATCAATGGTGAAATCGTCCCTTTGGTACGGAAATGCCGGCTCGCCTTGCAACCCACGATCCTTCAGCAGCGTGATGATATCTTTTTTGTTCCATACTCTTTTTGTTACCTGCTGCAAAGGCAGGAATGTAAGCAGCCCGCTTCGCCCTGATGTCACCCATTGCTGCCAGTCTTCTTCGGTGCAAGACAGAAGGACACGATAGTCCTCGTGCAGCACGTGGCTTTGGTACCATTGATCGGGAACGAACGCATCAAGGTCATTGTTTGCATCGTAAACAATACGTTCGTTGACTGGCCTGCGGCAACCATCACGGGTGACGAACTGAAAGCTCTCCGATACCGAAGCTCCCAAAGTTGCAGCCAGTTGTGCCAACCGAATGCAGTCCTCCATATCGCATTCTTGCTCACCGAAAAACTTCTCAGCGGCTTGCTGGATCACCTGACTCACGTCGCTGGCTTGTCCAAGGTTCACGGCGTCGAAGACCTTGTAGGCGGATTCAACTTGCCGCCCAAGATCATCGTCCTTGTCCTGCTCGGCCCTTCGGCGCTGTTCAGCCAGGAATCGCGGCCAGTTCTGATTGAGTACAAGCAGGTGGGCCGCGAGGAACTCCCAATCCTCCTGAGACTGGAGCAGTTTCTTCTCTCCCAGCCGCACGATTTCGTTGGCGGCATACAGAACATCCTTACCGTGGACCGGAAGTATGCGAACATCATTATGATTTCGATTGTAGTGATAGCCGACAACATCTTCCGCGACGTAGGCCCACAGCAGCAGAAGCTGCGCCCAGGAATCCGGTTTGGGCAGGTGCTTCGATTTGAGTGTGGTCAGCACATCTTCCTTGCTGATTTGGTCTATGCTGTTCCAGTTGATCAGCTTCTTTCGGTTCTCGGCCGATATGTGATGAGAGAGAATCGGTCGGGCGCTGTCGGTGAACAGGCGAGAGACAAGATCGTTCGGCCATACGTCGAGGAGAACCCGAGGCACGGCAACACAGCCTTTTTCCTTTGCCAACGATCCGTCTTCCAACAAAAGGAATGGCTTACCTGCCATTGCGGATTCGCATGCCTCTTCGGCGATCCGTCCGCAGTCGCCTTCCAGCGAATGATCATCGCGATCAAGATCAGGTAGCAGCGCGTAGGCATCGCATCGTTTCTCAATTCCCACGGCCACATTTCCAACCCAATGAAGCAGAGTCTCCGCTGCCAATCTGCCCACACGATCCAGGAGCCAACGATTTGTCGGCGAAGTCTCCGGGTCCTTGATTTTCACGCGGGCCGGGTCTTGGATGAACGGTGCGTTGCAAGCAAATGGAAGTTTGGTCAGCACTCCTGTGGGAAGAATGACAAAAAGGCGGCCTTCCATGCCGAGAACCAGATCGACGGTGCACGGAGGCAGGGCTGTTTCCTCGTCAACCGCGACCATTCGTTCCTGACGGATTTCGTCGAGGGCTTCAGCTGGAAAAGGCTCTGGATCGGACTGGATCAGCAGTACCCGTCGGTCCGGCGTGCCTGCCAACGAGAACCAGCTCGATCCAGGTACAGGCCCAGCAGCTTGTGACTCCCAACGGATTTCTCGGCCGCTGATGGTCAAGCAACGGATGGAACGAAAGAAAAGCAACGATGCCGGACTCTTCGTCCAGTCATCAAGGTTCTTCTTCAGTTCTCGCTGGCGGTGTGGGTCCTGAATCGTAACACGAACTTCCGTGTGACGGGCCGGGACTCCGTTCCGGGCCATCCATATGGGCTCGGTGAAACGGCTGCGCCGGAAGGCCACCGATAGTGAAGGAGTACTGAGCCGAACCTCATCCCCAAGGCTAAATGTGCTCTTGAAGCCAATCCCTCGGAATCCAATGGTGTGAAGGGATCGCTTGTTGGAATACCCGAACCGGCAAAGGGAGATGAAGTGCTCCTCGGTAAAGTCCTCGCCATTGTGAATGAATATGAACTCCCCATCTTGGATGCCCGCCGAAGCCATGGTTGCGCCCGCATCGTCCGCATTTTGCAGAAGCTCGGAAACGACATGACGAGGACTTTGCACCTGCTTGAACAATTGGTGCCAAGGTCCGGCCAATACGGGGTCCTGTTCAAGTTGAACCCAACGCCTGGCAGCAGTTGCCCGGACATCCTCGAAATAGGGAGGCGCATCCGTCATCGTGGCGGGCCTCCCCTACTCAGCAACTCTGATAACCGGTAATTCACGCTCGTAACGCCGAAGTCTGGTTCCCGACCGAACGGCTCGCGCACATAGGTGATGTCCACCGCCTGCTCGCCGTTCACCTGCACAATCGCCAGAATGAACTGATCCGGCTTGTTTAGTGCGGTCAGAATCTCGTTCTTGGTGACGGTCACAGTGTCCACTCCCTGAACTCGTCCCTTCACCTCGATGAAGCGGAGCCGCGACTCGCCTGCTGGATCACGCGATTCAATATCGTAGCCACACTTGTCGGCCGCCACGTCGCGGGGTTCGAAACCGAGCCCCTGTTCGGCCGCGATTACCGCCCTCATGGCGACCATTTCGACGCGCTTGGTCTCCTTGGCCTGCACCGTGGCGGGTTGCCCTCCGTTCAACCTCATGAGAAGTCCTGCCGGTACGATCAGTGCTCCGCCGATGACGTTGGGCGGAAGCGGCGAGATGCGGCGTTCCTGCTGGAGGTCCTCCATGCGTTTCTGCAGCCGCATCGTCAACTCGTCGGCCCGCTGACGGGCCTTGCCGGAGTTGATCTTTGCATTAACCTTGCCCGCCAGTTCCTGCTGCTTGAGCTGTTCCGCCCGATGGTCCCAGTAGCTGATCTCCGTCGTAAGCCTTTCCTTGACTGCGGCCATGGTCTTGTCGGCCATCTGCTCTTTGCGGCTCTTGACCTCCTGCAGGTGGGAGGGCACCAGGTTCCGGACAGCATAGTCGAGGGCGCGAGATTCAATCTCGTCGCGCAACCAGCCGGGTTCTTCCATATGCCGGATCAAGGCCAGTTCCGATTCAGTGGGCGGCCGGTAGTCGAGGTATGGCGCATATCCAGCACCACGAACATCGCCGGATGCAGTCACCTCCGCGAACTGAACCTGGCGAGAGACCACGCGCCGATTTCCACTCCGATCCGTGCGCGCATCCTGGATGGAGTGCTCCAGGTAAACGAGTGCACGCACATCCTCGTCCATAGAGTTCTCGTCGACCAGGATGGCACCTTGTCGCAGGAGGTCCCGGTGCCGTTCGAGGATTAGGTCTATGGTGGCGTCGAGAAGCGGATGGCCAGGACAAATGAACTCTGCCAGGGGCTTGCCTGGGACGCTGATCAGTTCTTTCTCGAACGTCAGGCGTTCGTATCGCGTGAGGACGGGATCGCGCATGCCGATGATCCGGTCCCGGTTGCGAATGACGGCCGGAACGTGGGTCGCCTCGTAACGCTTCGGCTCCCTTTCCCGCAAGGTTCCGCCGAGCCGCTTGAAGGATTCATTGAAGAAGGCGGCAACGAAATGGGGCTGAAGACGGCGAGCCTCGGCCCGTTCCATGTCTTCCCGAATCTCCCGGACGCGGGAGGCATCCATGGAGTCGTGCGCCAGGGCGTGTTCCTCAATCAGATCGCGGAGTTTGTCCCGATCCAAGGCGTTGTCGACGACCTGGTTCAGCTTTGCTCGCACTTCCGGACGGTCTCCGTACCGAATGGCCTCCATGAGGAGGTGCCGCAGGGGCTTGTCGCCGAAAAGCAGTTTGCCGAGGATGTCGAATACCTTTCCGCCCAGCGCCTTACGTTCCTCCTCCAACTTCTCCAGCAGACGGCGATACACATCGCCTTCCCGCGTCTTTGACGCGACGAGGTTCCAGCAGTGGCAGACCTCTGTCTGCCCGATGCGGTGGATGCGGCCAAACCGTTGTTCGAGACGGTTCGGGTTCCAGGGCAGGTCGTAATTGACCATCAGATGGGCCCGCTGCAGGTTGATACCTTCGCCCGCCGCGTCCGTGGCGATGAGCACCTCTGTGTCCTTATCCTGCGTGAAGAGCGATTCGTTCTTCTTTCGTTCCTCACGGCCCATGCCTCCGTGAATGGTCACGACGGATTCCGGCTTCCCGATCAGCGACCCAATCCGATCATGAAGGTAGTTCAATGTGTCGCGATGCTCGGTGAAAACGATCAGCTTGCGGCGATGACCATGGGCATCGAACATCTCCGTCTGGTTCTGCAGTAGACTCGAAAGCTCATCCCACTTGCGGTCCGTGCGTGATTGACGAACCCGCAGGGCCACTTGCTCCAAATCCTTGAGAATTGCAATTTCCGCCTTTAGCTCGGCGATTGTCTGGGCCGCCGAGGCCAGATCGACAACGCGATCTTCCGTGTTCTCGACTTCCTCATCCGGCGCATCTTCGAGATCTTCAAGGTCATCTTCGGACAGGGACGGGACATCCTTGTGCCAATCGATACGGACCTCCGCGCCACGTTTGAGGAGTTCCTCCTCGCGGCATCTCTTTTCCAGTCGCTCCCGACGCCTGCGGAGCGATTGATAAATGGCTTCCGGCGAAGAGGCCAACCGACGCTGCAGGACCGTCAAGGCAAACCCAACCGTTCCTTTGCGGCCGTCGTTGGCCAGTTTTTCGGCGCGGTTGAATTCATCGCGAACATACTCCGTCACACGCTGGTACAGGTCCGCTTCACCGTCGGAAAGCTCGTATTCTACGGTGTAGGCCTTACGCTCCGGAAACAACGGACGACCGTCAAACTTGAGTAAGTCCTCCTTAACCATCCGACGCATCAGATCGCTGGCATCGATGGAATGAACGCCGTCGCGGAACTTGCCCTCGAAGCGGTCGCCATCGAGCAGCGCCATGAACAACTGAAAGTCCTCTTCCTTTCCGTTGTGCGGCGTGGCCGTCAGAAGCAGAAAATGACGAGTGAGGGCGGAAAGAATCTGTCCCAATTGGTGGCGTTTGGTCCTGCGGATTTCGCCGCCCCAGAAGGATGCGCTCATCTTGTGGGCTTCGTCGCAGACTACAAGGTCCCAATCCGTGGTCTTCAGTTTCTCCTGTACGTCCTCGTTTCGGCTGAGCTTGTCGAGACGACAGATGGAGAGCGGGTTCTCCGCGAACCAGTTTCCGGTCCGGGCCGCCTCGTACTTGTCATTGGTCATGATTTCGAAGGGCAGGTGGAAGCGCCGATAGAGTTCATCCTGCCACTGTTCGACCAGGTTGCCCGGGCAGACAATGAGGCACCGTTGCAGGTCGCCCCGCGCGATCAACTCCTTGATCAACAGTCCTGCCATGATGGTCTTTCCGGCCCCAGGGTCATCGGCCAGAAGGAAACGAAGCGGCTGGCGAGAAAGCATTGACTCATAAACGGCTGTGATCTGGTGCGGAAGCGGATCGACGAGTGAGGTGTGGACCGCCAGGAGCGGATCGAACAGGTAAGCGAGGCGAATACGGTGTGCCTCCGAAACCAGCCTGAAAAGGTCGGAATCGCCATCGAAGCTCCAAGGCTTGCCGGATTCCATTATTTCGAGGTCGCCCTCGCGGTCACGATATATCAGTTCATTAGCCAGCTTCCCTTTGCTGTCTTTGTAGGTCAGTTCGATGGCGACAGAACCAATCCAAGACACATCGACCACGGTTATGAAACCTTCTGGCAGAATACCTTTGACGGTCGCACCGCGTTTTAGTTCTTCGAGTCTGGCCATTAGGATTCTCGTTGTCTGATTTTGGATTGTTCATTTTCCGACGGAGAAGTGTTTGCACCACCGCTTCTCACCCATTCGTCAACTTCTCGCTGATTGAATTTCCAAAGCCGACCGATCTTGTGACCCGGCATCTGCCGTTCACTGATCCACTTGTAGACCGTATCCCGCTTGATACCGAGATGGTCAGCAATCTCATCCACGGAGAGCCATCGGTCTTCCATCATTCGACCCCGCTCACTGTTGGCTTCATCGGTTGACTCCCAACAGCCTCTTTCCTTTGGTTGATCGGTGTCCCACGTTCTAATCCTCGTCGCTTACATCCCAATAAACCAGGACAAACAGGGTTACAATATATCAGATGGAGGTCCAATGTCAAGCAGTTTGTCCGGTTATTTTACCGATTTAACCGAATTTGACCGAGCCAAATCTATCGAGCCCAGATGGACTTGCCTAACGGCTTTAGACTGCCGGAGCTCGGGTCCTCACCCACGTAGAGCCAGGCCGGGAGCACGGTTCCGTTTATCCGGACGGGTACCAGGACGCGGCGGTAGAGGCAGGGAGCGCCGGGATGAAACCCCTCCAGCCGGTCGATGGCCGGGAGGCGGCTCTCGGGATCGTCGAAGGTCAGAAGCTCCCCGTACACGGAGTCCCAGGGCGCGCCTGTGCCCTTCTTCGGGAGCCGGTCGGGGGTTGGCTCGGGATTGGACATGCGGGCCGTCACGTGCGCTTGTGTGGCCACGTCGGCGAGTGGATTGGTGGTCCCGACGGCAAGGATGTCCTCCTCCGGGACCTGCAGGACCGGTAT
>ERZ1026814.1147-NODE-1147-length-10833-cov-3.167289_pt1 | contig 10833 bp, 9 predicted proteins | sample MGYA00520871_ERZ1026814 | MGnify/ENA primary metagenome ERZ1026814 (study PRJEB33270, sample SAMEA104284478) | anaerobic digester metagenome | biome: Anaerobic digester microbiome; feature: mesophilic sludge digester; material: Anaerobic digester biomass | place... | reverse complement strand
GGTGTCGACATGAAGGGGGGAGTGTATGGTGAGGTTGGTGAGGTGTGGTATGTGAATGTATCGTTGGTGTGAGAGTGTTGTAGGTGTGGTGGGGAGAGTGGATGGAGTAAGCGATTTTTTTTTTTTAATGATGCGGCGACCACCGAGATCTACACAGAGTAGATCGTCGGCAGCGTCAGATGTGTATAAGAGACAGGCTCCCGGTTTCACATTTTTCAATTGTTACGGAAGTCTCCGCCATACCGTGAATTATACCACCATCCGCGTTCCCAGGGTTGACAGCAAGGTCATGGATATGCAGCAGGTGGATGATTATATCAGGGAACACATAGGCCGCAAACTGGTCATGGTGGGGGCCAGCACGGGATCAGATGCCCATACGGTGGGTATCGATGCCATTATGAATATGAAAGGATATGCCGGTCATTACGGATTGGAGCGATATGCCATGATTGAAGCGTATAATCTTGGTTCCCAGGTATCCAATGAGGAACTGATAGCAAAGGCAATCCATCATTCGGCAGATGCCGTTCTTGTTTCCCAGACCGTTACACAGAAAGACATTCACATAAAAAATTGTACGGAACTGATAGAGATGGCCGAGGCAGAAGGAATCAGAAACCGCATGATACTAGTCTGCGGCGGACCCCGGATATCGCACGAACTGGCCAAAGAGCTGGGCTTTGATGCCGGTTTCGGTGTCAACACCTATGCCAATGATGTGGCTTCCTTCGTAGCACAGGAATTTGTAAAAAGAAGAGCAAAACAATAAAACAATTTTAAGCATAATATCATGGACAAGAATCAAGTCAGGGAAACCATTGCGCGTCGCGCAGCCATTGAGTTGAAAGACGGAGACGTAGTAAATCTGGGCATAGGACTTCCTACACAGGTTTTGAAATACCTGTCGCCTAAAGTCAAAGTGATCATGCAATCTGAGAACGGATGCATGGGTATGGGAAATCCGCCTGAACCGGGCCAGGAAGATCCTGACCTGATTGATGCCGGGGGAGGGCCCATCACATTGCAGCCCGGAGGTTCCTGTTTTGATTCCGCCACATCATTTGCCATAATCAGGGGGGGACATGTGGATGTTACCATGCTGGGATCGTTGCAGGTGGATGAGAAAGGAAACATTGCAAACTGGTCTATACCCGGGGTCAAGACACCGGGAATTGGAGGGGCCATGGACCTGATCACCGGTGCAAAAAAAGTCATCGTTACCATGGAGCATACTGCCAAAGGGAATCATAAAATTCTTAAGCATTGCACCCTGCCCCTGACTGCGGCCGGCCAGGTAGACCGGATTATCACAGAAATGGGTGTTATGGATGTAACTCCTGATGGCCTGATGCTCAAAGAAATCAACAGTGAGTTTACCCTGGAACAGGTACAGGAGGCCACGGGGTGCCGGCTGATCATTTCAAAAGACTTAAAAAATATGTAATCATAATATAATCACGATCATGGAAAAAATATACATCGTAGCAGCAAAACGTACAGCCATAGGGAAAATGATGGGTTCACTAACCAGTCTTAGCCCTGCCGAGATAGCATCGGTAGTCATCCGTAAAATCCTGGAAGAAACAAAACTTGACCCGTCTGTAATAGATGAAGTCATCGTGGGGAACATACTCATGGCAGGACAAAAACAGGGTGTCGCCCGCCAGGCGGCCGTTAATGCGGGAATTCCACACCATGTTCCGGCCTATGGTGTGAACATGATCTGCGGAAGCGGCATGAAATCGATAATGAACGGATGCCAGTCAATCCTTGCCGGGCAGGCATCGGTTGTATTGGCCGGAGGGGTGGAAAACATGTCTTCATCGGGATTTGTTATGCATGGCATAAGGGAAGGAATCAAGATGGGGGATTTCAAAGCTGTCGACCATATGGTATGTGACGGGCTGACCGACGCCTTTGGAAATTATCACATGGGTATTACCGCTGAGAACATTGCCGAAAAGTATCATATTACCCGTGAGCAGCAGGACGAATTTGCATTCAACTCGCAGCAGAAAGCGATTCATGCCATTGATTCCGGAAAATTCAAAGAAGAAATTGTTCCAGTCAGCATTGCACGTAAGAAGGAAACCATAGTCTTTGACACAGATGAATTCCCCAACAGGACCACATCACTGGAAAAGATGGCTTCTCTTCGTCCCGCTTTCAAAAAAGACGGAACAGTCACGGCGGCTAACGCCTCGGGGATCAATGACGGGGCTTCGTTTGTATTGCTTGCCTCCGAAAAGGCAATTAAGGACCATGGCCTGGTTCTCCGTGCAGAAGTCGTGGCTACGGCACAGGCAGGTGTTGATCCGGCCTATATGGGGTTGGGACCCGTACCGGCTATTGACAAGGTGCTCAAAAGGGCCCGGATGACACTGGATCAGATGGACCTTGTGGAACTCAACGAGGCTTTCGCCGCCCAATCCCTTGGTGTTATGTATGAGCTGCAACAACAGCAGGGCGTGGACCGTTCATGGCTTGATACACATTGCAATGTTAACGGGGGAGCCATAGCCCTGGGGCATCCCATAGGCGCATCCGGGAACCGCATAACAGTGACCCTGCTATATGAAATGAAGCGCAGAAAAGCCCGCTACGGACTTGCTTCCTTGTGCATTGGAGGCGGAATGGGAACTGCGCTGATTCTGAGGAACGTATGAATTATCTGCCCGGGAAAGGGTATATTTCAAAAAAATACGTATTTTTAACCAGTTTAAAAAAATTAGGTTATGAAAACTCATTATCTGGAATATATCCAACACAGTATTGTCAAGGCATGGGACATGCCCGGACTCACCAATTACAAGAAGAACTCCTATACGTATGGCGAGATAGCCCAACATGTTGCCCGGCACCATATTCTGTTTGAAAAACTGGGGTTGAAAAAAGGCGACAAGGTAGCGCTTTGCGGCCCCAACAGTGCAGAATGGGGTATTTCGTTTCTGGCAGTTACTGCTTATGAAGCAGTCGCAGTGCCTTTACTGAACGATTTTTTGCCCGAAAGCGTTATGACACTGACAGATCATTCAGAGGCCTGTGTCTTTTTTGTGAGCCGGGATATCTGGGAAAAGATCGACATGGCAAAGATGCCTCTTCTGAAACTGGTTATTTGCCTGGAAGACTATGAACTCCTTTATTCCAAAGATCCTGCGGTGACTCAGGCCCATGCCTCGATAGAGGTTCTGTTCAAAGAAAAATATCCCAACGGATTTGGTCCAGAACAGGTCAGTTATCCTACCGATAATTTTGATGATCTGGCCCTGATCAACTACACTTCCGGCACTACCAGTGCCCCTAAAGGGGTCATGCTGACCTACAGAAATATAAGCTCCAATATCCAGTTCGGACAAAGTGAAATGCCAAACGGTCCCGGTGACACGCTGGTTTCCATGCTGCCGATGGCCCATATGTATGGAATGGCCTTTGAATACCTTTACCAGCTTGCAGGAGGAACTCAGGTCTTTTTCCTGGGAAAAGTCCCTTCTCCCAAGGTGCTGCTGGACGCCCTGGCAACGGTCAAACCCTATATGTTGATTACCGTGCCCCTTGTGATAGAAAAAATCTTCAAGAGTTCTGTTTTTCCCACCATCCGGAAACCGGTTGTCAAATCAATCATGAAAGTTCCCGGACTGGCTTCTGTGATTTACAAGCAGATACGGAAAAAACTACTGCATGCCTTTGGCGGAAGTATCCGCACCATCATCATTGGAGGCGCGGCCATCAACCAGGAAGTGGAAGATCTGATGAAAGCCGTTAAACTGCCTTATACGGTAGGTTACGGGATGACCGAATGCGGGCCGCTGCTTTCTTATGAAGATACGGCCAGGTTTGTTAAAAGTTCGTGCGGAAAACCCGTACAACGGATGTCGCTCAGAATTGATTCCGATGATCCCCTTACCATAGTGGGAGAAATCCAGGCCCGGGGAGACAATGTTATGATCGGATATTACAAGAACCCAGAGGCAACGGCAGCTGCCTTTACCAAAGACGGATGGTTGCGTACCGGTGATCTTGGGCTTATGGATAAGGACAATAATGTGTTTATCAAGGGACGCAGCAAGAACCTTATCATTGGGGCAAGCGGCCAGAATATTTATCCCGAGGAGATCGAAGACAAGTTGAACAACCAGCCCTACGTGGTGGAATCCATTGTTGTGGAGCGCGATAAAAAACTGGTAGCCCTGGTATTTCCCGATTATGACCGGGTGTCCCAGGAATCGCTGGATTCAATGCACCTGGCACAATTAATGGAAGAAAACCGTATGAGACTCAATATGCTGTTGCCTGTTTTCAGCCGTATTGCCAAAATTGAATTACAGCCCGAAGCTTTTGAAAAGACACCCAAACGCAGTATCAAACGTTTCCTTTACAAATAGAGGAGGGGGATAAATAGAACTGGCAACCGCAGTAATTCTGGCGGTAAATATGGTACAATTGTGATAGCTCAACGGAACGGCGGAAACCGTTCCGTTTTTTAAAATCTGAAGGCAGGTAGTCAAGTCCGTTGTATTGAGCCGCCAGATCTTTCCCTGTTTTATTGATCAGTAAAGCGTTTTTGTGAGGACTGACGGTCAGGGTGGTACAAAAAAGTGAGAACCCGTTTTCTTTTGCATACCGGGCTGTTTCTTCCAGCCTGAGCCTGTAGCATATTTTACAGCGGAGTCCGCCTTCGGGTTCCTGTTCATATCCCTTAACAGCTTTCAGAAAAAAATCGGGGTTGTATCGGCCTTCCACAAAAAGAACTTTTCCACCATAAGCCAGTTCCGTAAATCTTTTCGCTTCATCCCTGCGGAGGGTATATTCACTATGCGGTGCAATATTTGGATTATAGAAAAAAACAGTAACGCAGTAATCCTGTAACAAGCGTTCCAGGGCTGTTGTTGAACAGGGGCCGCAACAGGCATGAAGCAGGAGTTTTTTATCGTCGTTTTTCATAGATATTTGGTTGCAAATATAATGGTTTTATTGATTTTGATTACTTTTGCATTTATTAACCAATCTGTTATGGAATTGTTCAAAAAATCTGTTATTCTAATTGTTTTTAGCCTTCTGGCACTCCTGTCTTCGTGTAGGTCAAAGCCGGAAAAGCACGAGCAATTATCACTCCCGGTAAATGTGCGTGTTCATACTGTTTCCGAAACCACTTTAGGATCGGAAAGGGAGTATGTAGGTGTGTTGGAAGAATCGAACAATGTCTTATTGAGTTTTCCGGCTCCCGGGAAAATTAAAAACGTTTATGTCACAGAAGGGCAGGAGGTCCGGGAAGGACAATTACTTGCCCAGATCGATGCCGGGCTGCTGGAGAACATGCATGCCACTACGGCAGCCACGCTCAGACAGGCAGAAGATGCCTACCAGAGAATGACACTGCTGTATGAATCCCAGAGCCTTCCGGAAATACAATACGTCGATATCCAGACAAAGCTTGAACAGGCCAGGTCTGCCGAGCGCATATCGGCAATGGCCCTGGCCGAAACCAAACTCATTGCCCCACAACGCGGGGTGGTGGGAAAACGCATGATGGAGCCCGGAATGAACGTATTGCCTGATCAGCCGGTGCTGACTTTATTGAATACGCACAACCCCGTGGTCAAGGTTTCTGTTCCTGAAAATGAGATATTTGACACCAGAACCGGACAGGAGGCCCGCATTGTGGTAGGAGCACTCCGGAATCTGGAACTGGAGGGAAAGGTAACAGAAAAAGGCGTGCAGGCACACCCTTATACCCATGGTTACGAAGTCAGGATTTCTCTTGACCGGGAAGTTCCGGGGTTGCTTCCGGGCATGGTCTGCAAGGTTTTTCTACGTAACCTGCCCACGGAGGTTGCCCTTGTGGTGCCGGTTCGCGCCGTGCTTCCCCTGGAATTCGGCAAAGGTCATTTTGTTTGGCTCCTGGACCAGGATAATGTAGCCCAAAGAAGGATGGTCCAGGTGGGTGAGATTGTGCCTGGGGGGATCTCGGTCCTGAAAGGAATTACTCCCGGAGACAGGATTGTGGTGGAAGGATATCAGAGATTGAGCGAAAACATTAAGGTTACCGTAACAAATGAGTAAAAAACGAAGAGGCGTTGTCGAGTGGACAATGCACAATCATAAGATCGTTTTACTGTTGGTTTCTTTCCTTGTTGTTCTGGGTATCTATGCCCTGCCCAATATGCCCAAGAAGGAATACCCTGATTTCACAATACGCAATGCTTTGGTCGTGGGTGTTTACCCGGGAGCTTCATCGGAGCAGGTGGAAGAACAACTGACCATCCCACTGGAAAAACGTATCCTCAGCTATAAAGAGATTGATCGTGAAAAGACTTACTCCCTGACCCGCGAGGGGATAGTCTACTTTGTCCTGGATCTTACAGAAAAGGAGAAATCGCCACGCAATTTCTATGCGAACCTCCGCCTCGACCTGGAGGAATTCAAAACCCAGTTGCCTCCCGGAGTATTGCCGCTGATGGTCATCAGTGAGTTTGGCGAAACCTCGGCCATTCTTATTACTCTGGAAAGCGAATCCTTGACATATGAACAGCTGGATGACTATCTTGACGGGCTGGAAGGGCGCCTCAGGCCTCTGCCCATAGTAACCAATATCAAGCGTTATGGCCAGCAGCAGGAACAGATCAACATATATCTTGACAAAGAGAAACTGGCTGCCTATTCTATGAATACGCAACAGATTATGGTTCAGCTTTTTTCCTCGGGCCTGGTTACTTCAGCCGGGACGGTCAATACATTGAACGGGAGCATACCGGTCCATTTGAACAACGCTTATCAGAACGAAAGACAAATCCTGGAACAACCGATTTACTTTGATCCTTCGGGCAATGTCCTTCGTGTCAAGGATGTAGGACGTGTAAGCAAGGAATACCCTGCCCCGACTTCTTACATAACAAACAACGGCAAAAAATGCCTTCTCCTGTCCATGGAAATGAGCAAGGGATTTGATATGGTGGATCTGGGAAAGCAGGTGGACCTGGTATTGAAGGACTTTGAATCTGAACTTCCTCCTGATGTAAGCGTTTTCCGAATTGCAGACCAGCCCCAGGTAGTGAAGGATTCGGTTTATTCATTCCTAAAGGAAATGCTTCTGGCCGTTTTGACAGTCATTGCTGTCATGATGGTAATGCTTCCACTGCGTGTGGCTTCTGTTGCCGCAGCAACCATTCCCATAACCATATTCATATCCTTGGGAATGATGTATGTCCTTGGTTTCGAGATCAATACCGTGACTCTGGCTTCCCTTCTGGTTGTCCTGGGCATGGTCGTGGATGACAGCATAGTGGTCATAGACAATTATATGACCCTGCTGGACCAGGGCATGAGTCGTTGGAAAGCTTCCATTACTGCCGCCAATTCCTACTTTAAATCCGTCTTTTCGGCTACACTGGCTATCAGTATAACCTTTTTCCCCTTTTATTTCACATTTCCCGAAAATTATGTAGAGTTCATCTTTATGGCGCCCTGGACTATTTCCATTTCCCTGATGGTTTCTTTGTTGGTTGCCATGCTGTTCGTGCCTTATTTCCAGTACTTTACTATCCGAAAAGGATTGAAACAGGTGGTGGAAAAACAACGGCAAAAAAGTAAAAGAGGAATTTCAATCCTGGAATTATTCGGAGTATTCTATGAAAAGACTTTACGCAAATCCTTTGCCCATCCCAAATGGGTGATAGCAGTCATCATACTTTTCCTGGTATTGCCGGTGTTTGTATACCAGCAATTACCCAAGCGCCTGATGCCCATGGCAGACAGAAATCAATTCGTGGTTGAGATTTACCTGCCGTTCGGTTCTTCTTTAGGTGAAACAGAAAAGCTGACAGATTCCCTGCGCAGGCTGATGGAGCAGGATGAGCGGGTATTGGCTATCACCTCTTTTGTAGGAACCACTGCTCCCCGTTTTCAGGCTTCCTACACGCCTCAGGTCCCCGGGCCACACTTCGGACAATTTATTGTTAACACACCATCATACAAGGCCACAGAAAGCCTTGTTGCCTTATTTCAGGAAAAGTACATGCATTATTTCCCCGGCACCTATGTCCGGGTAAGACGCCTGGATTATTCCCTCCTTTCGGCCAATGAAGTAGAAGTGAGGCTCAAGGGAGAGAACAAACAGGCCATGATGAAGCTGGCAGATTCACTTGCGACTGAATTCAGGAAAATCCCCCATATAGCCAGTGTCCGTTCCGATTTCGGGGGAATGCAATATGGTGTGGGAGTGCATGTAGATCCCATAGCGGCATCCCGCGTGGGTATCAATCCGGGATTACTGTCACTTAACCTGGCATCCAGGTATTCCGGGGTACCTGTGACTTCCATATGGTCAGACGGAAAAACGGTTCCTGTGCTGATCCGGACAGACAGACAAAACGAAACGCCTTCCCCTGATAGGCTGGGAGACGAATACGTACAGGGAATCATCCCGGGTGCGGGTGTTCCCTTGCGCCAGATTGCCATACTGGAACCGGAATGGAACATATCCCAGATCGTCCGCAGGAACGGTTATCCAACACTCACCCTTATGATGGACCTGAAATACGGAAAAATATCCACCGACGTGTTTGACCAGGTAGTTGAGATTATGGAAGATACACCCATGCCCGATGGTGTCTGGTACGAATACGGCGGCACCTACCAGGCCGACAAATCCATGATGCCCGGCATAATAAAAGGGGTGGTTATTGCCATTTTCCTGATCTTTCTGATCCTGCTTTTTCACTTCAAAAAAATCTCCCTGTCATTATTGGTTATGGGATCTACTATGCTTAGCATACTGGGGGCCTTTGCCGGGACCTGGGTGCTTGGTCTGCCGGTAAGCCTGACCACTTTCCTGGGATTGGTAACCTTGATCGGACTGGTGGTTCGCAACGGCATTATCATGTTCGATTACGCCGAGACGCTCCGTGAGGAAGGCAACTCTGTAAAGGAAGCAGCATTCATGGCGGGGTGCAGGCGCATCCGGCCCATATTCCAGACATCTTCATCTACAGCTGTTGCAGTCATCCCCATGCTGATCACCAACGATTCGCTCTGGGCACCCATGGCCGCCACCATCTTTTTTGGTGTTCTCACTTCAATGTTCTTTGTGTCTGTATTTCTGCCAGTTATATATTGGCTATTTTACAGGAAACAGGACAGGATCAAATCTATTCATGAACCTGAAAAACTGACATTATAATGAGGAAGACCATTTACCTGATAATTACGCTCTGTTTTCCTGCCATATTTCAGCCTCTGACAGCCCAGCCTTATACCCTGGAAGCATGCAGGCAGATGACCCTTGAAAATAATGCGCTCCTGAAGGAAATGAAGATTGGGGAAGAAATATCGCGACAGATGAAAAAACAGGCCCTGACATACTTTTTCCCCAACATTTCCGCCTTTGGAATGGGCTTTCAGGCAAGCAATCCCATCGTATCGCTGGATCTGGGCATGCTGGGCAGCATGGCGCTGCTCAAAGACGGTGTGCTGGTGAGCGCAATGGCTGTACAGCCTGTATTCATGGGGGGAAAGATTTTTTATTCCACAAAACTTGCCGATACCGGAATTCGTGCCAGTGAACTGTTCACTGCACAGAAAAAAGATGAAGTGCTGGCAAAGACAGATGAATACTTCTGGCTTTTGTATTCATTGTATGAAAAAAGAAAAACCGTTGCCGTTATGCAGCAGGTGCTGGATTCCCTCTATAAAGACGTGCAACAGGCCGTAAATGCAGGAATCCTGGGACAAAACGAAGTGTTGAAGGTTAAATTGCAGCAACATACCCTGAGTACAAAAAATGTAGAACTCGAGAACGGCATTTTCCTGGCTAACATGGCCCTGGCCCGTCAGATGGGTTTGCCCGTAGATTCGGTGGATCATTTTGTGATCACTTCTCCTGAAGATCTTCTGATCAACGATCCCATACAATATTTTCTTGAACCCTCTGCCGTACTCTCTCTCAGAACAGAATACAAACTCCTCGATATGGGCGTGCGTGCCGCAACACTGGAAAAAAAGATAGAAACCGCTTCCTATATGCCCCAGGTAGGGGTAGGTGCGTTTTATTATTACGAAAATCTTTTAGATAAAAACAACTGGAACGGAGCCGTCATGGCAGCCGTTCGCGTTCCCATATCCGATTGGGCCAGGGGTTCTTATGCCATCCGCCAGAAAAAGCTTGAAGAATCAAAAGCACAAATACGCCGGGAAGACGGCCATCAACAATTGCTTATGCAGATCCGCCAGGCCTGGGGCTCATTTGTGGAATCTTACCAGAAATACCTGCTGGCAGAGCTTACGGTTGATGAATCTCAGGAAAATGCCCGTTTAAACGAGACATATTACAGGGCGGGTACTGTTAGCCTTACCGAATTGCTTGCTGCACGTGGTTTTCTGCAGGAAAGCCAGGATAAAAGGATTGATGCCATAAGGGATTACCAGGTGGCAAAAAGCATTTACCTGCAGGTCACCGGACGTTGATAATTATTATTTAACAATAAACTCAGTCGAATTCTTGAAGGGTTTCCCCTCCGGGTCCATTCCCTCTGCTACCACCACAAAAGTTCCTTTTGTTTCCGGTGTAGTAGTTCTGAAAGTGACGGGGTTGGTATCTTCAAGATCAATCCGGGGATTCCAGTACGGGGTATGGCGCAGGTCGGGCAGGCGGCTATCATGGGGCACAGTTCCGAAAGAATGGGGATTCTGTACTCCCTGGAATTCATGGATCCGCATAGACTCCTCCAGTTTCAGGTCAGGAACTGTCTCTTATACACATCTCCGAGCCCACGAGACCGTACTAGATCTCGTATGCCGTATTCTGCTTGAAAAAAAAAAGCAAAAACACAAATCACA
>ERZ1026814.1146-NODE-1146-length-10833-cov-3.585840_pt1 | contig 10833 bp, 10 predicted proteins | sample MGYA00520871_ERZ1026814 | MGnify/ENA primary metagenome ERZ1026814 (study PRJEB33270, sample SAMEA104284478) | anaerobic digester metagenome | biome: Anaerobic digester microbiome; feature: mesophilic sludge digester; material: Anaerobic digester biomass... | reverse complement strand
ATGTAGAGTAGATGGAGGTATTGTGTACTTCATTAGTTACTCGATGTATGTTCTGGGCAGGTATATTTTGTTTTTTATAGTATGGTTGTGATCTTCTATTGGTTGATATAGTTTGTATGATTCGTTGTTAAATTCTAATTCAATCAGGCAATCAGGATATTGTTTTTTTATTTTTTTGTTTTTTTTTTTCAAGCAGAAGACGGCATACGAGATCTAGTACGGTCTCGTGGGCTCGGAGATGTGTATAAGAGACAGCGTTTCAACTCCTCCACTACATTTTCGGCACCCCTTACGTAGCAAGCAGTCCCCGTACATACGCTGATGGGATGCTGACCCTTGGGGATCATGGTGAAGAAGGTGTAGAAAGTAACCACTCCGTAAACTTTGGAAACGGAAATGTTAAGTTCTCTGGCAATTATCTCTTGCACTTCGGCAGGTAAATATCCGAAGTGTGTTTGGGCCTGGTGTAGCACGTTAATCAACTCACCGGGTTTGTTGTTGAAGGATTTGCAAATCTCCTTGAGCTTGGCAACATCCTCTTTTTTTAGCTCAACTTTTATGTGTGACATATCTAAAATCCTCCAATTTTTTAAATATAAATATCCTTGGGCCCTTTGGCAAAGTAATGCGTATGCAACAGTTGATGCGACTTTTCGCTCATGGGTTTACCCAAAAACTCATTGTACAACTTGGTGATGTACGGGTTTTCGTGCGATTTACGAATTGGTTTACCTGCATCCTCGCGATAGATGGCTTCAAAACGAGCTTTGATTATGCTGCTGTCGCCATGATGCAGTGGCTGTCCTCCTCCACCAATACATCCTCCCGGGCATGCCATCACTTCAATGGCATGGTAGTTAGCCTTTCCGCTACGCACCTCTTCCAGCAGTTCGCGTGCATTACCCAGTCCGTGAGCAATTCCAATATTAATCGGCAACCCGTTGAAGTCAACAGTAGCCGACCGTGCACCCTTCAACCCACGCAGCTCTTTAAAATCAATCCTATCCAGTTTTTTACCAGTCTGCAATTCGTATGCAGTACGGGTAGCAGCCTCAATTACTCCTCCTGTGGCACCAAAAATAACACCGGCCCCAGTAGATTCGCCCAACGGGCGATCGAAATCTTGCTCCTCTAGTTTGGCAAAGTCGAGTTTAAATTCCTTAAGGAGATGTGCCAATTCACGCGTTGAAATGGAGAAGTCAACATCGGGCAGGGCGATTTCACCTTCTTCGTGAAATTCGGTTATCTTATTGAGAACGGGAAGCTGACCAGGCCCATAAAAGACATTAACGTCATAGGGAACGGTCCTCAGGCACTTGCCGATATTGTAATGGTTGCTGACGACAAGATCATCGACAACGGAGGCGGGATGTGCGGTAAAAACGGTCAGTCAGTTCCGGTAAGCATGGGTATGCCTACAGTGAAGATCAGGAAGCTGACTGTGGGATAAAAAATTCTCGTTAAACTGAAAAAAAGAACATTATGGATACAAATGAAAAATATGCACTGGCCGATGATGTCATAGAGCATGCCCTTAAAAGCGGAGCCGAACAGGTATCGGTTTCCGTTTATGACAACCGGAGCACTGAAATTGAGATCAGGGACCAGAAGATTGACAGTCTGAAGGAATCAAACCAGGCCAGTCTTTCCATCAGCATTTATGTTGACAAGAAATTCTCTTCCCATTCGACCAACAGGATGAACAGGGAAGAACTTCACAGCTTTGTGGAGGAAGCCATTGAATCTACCCGCTTTCTTGCAGCCGACGAATACAGGTCGCTTCCCGATCCGGAACTTTATTATAAGGAAGGCGGTCCTTCCCTCAATGTTTTTGACGGCTCCATCGATTCGCTCGATGCAGCGACAAAGATCGGTCTTGCCAGAAAGGTGATGGAAGAAGCATACGGCAAGGATGAAAGGATACTGTCGGTAAGCTCATACTATTACGACAGCATTTACGGCGACATATGGTCACCAGCAACGGTTTCAGGGGCAGCTCCTCAAAAACAGCTATACAACTTGTTGCTGAGGTTTCGGTTAAAAGCAACACCGGAAGGCCGAATGCCTACTGGTATGAGACTCAGGTATTTTTTGACAAACTGAAGAAAGAGGGGATAGGATCAAAAGCGCTTGAAAGAGCCCTCAGAAAATCGGATCCCATAAAGATAAATTCAGGATTGTACGAAGTGATAGTGGAAAACAGGGTTGCAGTAAATCTTCTTTCACCTGTGTATGATTCTCTGACAGGATCGAGCCTCTACCAGAAACAATCGTTCCTGACCGGTATGCAGGGCAAACCGGTGGCATCAGAAATACTCACCGTTTTCGACGATCCTCACATCCCGTCAGCACCGGGCTCGAGACTTTTCGATAATGAGGGATTGAAGTCAGTGAAACGCCCGATAATTGAAAAAGGAGTGCTGAAGGATTATTACATCGACACTTACTATGGCAAGAAACTTGGGATGAAACCCACATCGGGAAGCAGTTCCAACCTGGTTTTCGAAACAGGCAGCAGGAAACCCGAGGAAATGATTGCCTCAATGAAGAAAGGAGTTCTGATAACAGGTTTCATCGGAGGCAACTGCAACGGTTCTACCGGTGATTTCTCCTATGGCATTGAAGGGTTCTACATTGAAAACGGAAATATTGTACATCCCGTCAATGAAATGAACATATCCGGCAATATGACCAGCTTCTGGTTCAATCTGAAGGAGATGGGAAGCGATATCAGGGAAGACGATTCCATAAGAATTCCTTCCATGCGCTTTGAAGGAGTTCAGCTTAGCGGGATCTGACAGAATTCGAAATAAAGAAGAAACCCGGGGGAAATCTCTTCCGGGTATCTTTTATACAAAAAGCAGAATTAGCAACTGTGCCATGAAGATTCTCAGGAACATCACGAGGGGGTAAACAGTTGCATAGGCTACTGACGGAGCCTCGGAAGCGGCAATCCCGTTTGCATAGGCAAGGGCGGGAGGATCAGTCATGCTTCCCGAAAGCAGGCCGCAAATCTCGAAATAATTCCTCTTCAGAGAGATTCGTGCAAAAAAACCTGTAATCAGCAATGGCAGAACGGTTATCAGCGCACCGTATCCCATCCATATCAGCCCGTCGCCGGAAACCAGGGTGGGGATGAAATTCTCCCCCGACCTTATCCCGACACTGGCCAGGAACAAGACTATGCCAATCTCACGAAGCATCATGTTGGCGCTGGTGGTAGTATAGGAAACCAGAGAGAGCTTGTGCCCATACCTGCTCAGAAGGATTGCAACTATCAGCGGTCCGCCGGCAAGTCCAAGCTTAAGCGGATGAGCCATTCCGGGAATATTGACGGGTATGCTCCCAAGTATTACGCCAAGAAGGATTCCCACAAAAATCGGAATCAGGTTAGGCTCTTCAAGTCGTTTCATTGAATTGCCTATCTCCTTCGTCACTCTGGCAATCGACTTTTCATCTCCCACTACAGTTAGCCTGTCGCCCATCTGCAATTCCATCCTGGGATTGGGGATGAATTCTATTCCTGACCTGTATATTCTTGTTATGTTTATGTTGAACCGGGTTCTCAGTCTGAGTGAACCAAGGCTTTTCCCGCTCACTTCCCTGTTTGTGACCAGAAGCCGTCGCGAGACCAGATTTCCCGATCTGGTCGACAGATCCATCCCACTGACTGAGCCGGTAAGCTGAAGTACCTTCCCTGCCATTTTCTTACTGGTAACAACAAGTATTATATCGCCTTCATGAATGACAGTATCCGATGAGGCAGAAATAAGATTCCCCCGGTGAAGCACCCTTGAGATAACAACACCTTCGCCAAGCATCTTTGCTATCTCCATAACTGACTTATTGAATATCAGGGGATTTGTAACAAGGATATTTAACTTTTCAGGGATGGCATCAGCAGGATGCAGTTCATCTTCAAGAACTTCAAGCTCATGTTTCGTGTCGATCCCCAGTGTCTTTCTGATGAAGATCATAGTGATAATAATCCCCAGCACCCCAAAAGGATAAGCCACTGCATAGCCGAGTCCGATATCGGGAATCACTGCCCCTTCCGATCCTGACATCACATGTGCAAGGGCATTCTGGGCAGCTCCCAGACCAGGGGTATTAGTTACGGCTCCCGACATCACTCCAACAAGTTCCGGAACAGGTGTGCCCCAGACAAAATGTATGCCCAGGGTGGTAAGAACTCCCAGAACCACAATTGCCGTGGCCAGAAGGTTAAGCGTCAGGCCTCCTTTACGGAAAGATGAAAAAAAGCCCGGGCCAACCTGAAGACCTATGGAGAAAACAAAGAGGATAAGGCCAAAGTCCCTGATAAATTCTATTACCTGGTGGTTGGCAGTGAATCCCAGATGACCCATGAGGATTCCGGCGAACAGAACAAAAGTGATACCCAGCGAAACACCAAATATTCTGATCTTGCCAAGGAAGATACCTGCAGCAATTATTATACTGTAAAGAATGATGGTATGAGCAACCGAATCATTCCAGAGCAATTCATAAAACCATTCCACTCCGAAAGTATTAACCGATTAAACAATAACTATTTCCCTATTCTGCAAATGTATTTTTCTGTCCTCACGATTACCGATTTCCCGATAAAGGCAGGTGTTCCCCATATCCCCGAATCCATCTGGAAAGAGGATACGATGTCCAGTTCGCGTCCGGTGCGTATTGCTGTCACATCTCCCTTAACCGAAAAAAACCATACAAGGTTATCGGCAATCACGGGTGAAGCATTATGGTCTGACCTGAGCCGATGAGACCAGATCTCCTTTCCTGTCGCCGCATCAATGCACATCATATAGTTTCTTGTGTTCATAGTATATATCAGTCCATCCTTTGCCACGGGAGTCAGCATCTGTGTATGCGCCTGATCGTCGCGCTTCTTCCACAGGATATTCGTCGCGGTGATGTCACCCCTGCCGTCGGGATTGACAGCGAACATTTCGGTATATGTTCCTCCGCCTGGGCTGTTTACCGAACCCGTATAAAAGAACACTTTTCCATTCCATTCCACCGGCATGGGAACGGTTGACTCAGCCCCTCCGACAACCTGCCATACCTCTTTCCCGGTAAGGGGTTCATACGCGCAGCAAACTGCTGATCCGTTTGATATCAGAAGATCTTTTCCCTTGACATTGATGATCAGGGGTGTAACATAAGCTTTCTTCCCGATGTTGGCAAGGGCCTTATAGGGTTCCTCCGGCCTGTCTGTTCTCCACACCTGTTTCCCGGTAGCTTTGTCGAGCGCAACAATATACCTGACATCGGTTCCCTCGTAATGAAGAATAAGAAGATTCTTATAAAGGATCGGTGATGAGCCCGGACCCTGAACGTGGTTGCATTTCAGATCAGTACGTTTCCACACAACCGATCCGTCAGTGGTTCGGATACATGCAGTTCCCAGGCTGCCGAAATGTACATACACGAAATCCTTTTCTATGCAGGGTGTCGGGCTGGCATAGGTATTTATCCCGTGTTTGCCAATTCTTTCTTCAACTTCAAACACCTTTATATCATGCAGTATCTTTCCCGACCTGTTATCAATGCCGACTGCATAGAGTTCCCTGCCGTCGGGAGTGGCAGTAGTTATCCATACCTGGTTTCCAAAAACGACCGGGGATGAATGCCCGTTTCCGTGAATTTCCGTCTTCCATACGGTATTGCTTTCGTTCCATTCGACAGGAATATTTACGGCGGATGAAATGCCGTTAAGTTTGCTTCCCCTGAATTGAGTCCAGTTAAGATCCTGCGAACATGCCAGACCGGGCATTATCAATATTGTCAGACAGACGACAATCAGCGAATGGAGCAGTTTATCTTTCATATCTTCTCTTTTTAAAAATATTCCTCATAATTCTGTTAACCCTTCTCTTAATTCTTCGTTCAGGAGTATCGTAATATTCCTTTTTATCCTTCTCAAAGATATCAATAATGATATCAAAAAAACTATCATCCCTGAAATCAGGACAGTCGAGGGCTCCTGCCAGATCGGGTGGAAGTTCCGGGAAAGTCTTTATCAGGGTTTCCCTGAGCTGACGGTTCTGCTTCACTTTTTTAAGTGTAAGTGCAACAAGCGGAAGAGCCAGGGCGCTTCCTGAACCGTTTGATCCGCTGTTGAAATGAATTGATCTGGATGAGGCTCCTGCCCTGGCAACCATCACTAATCCGGGATTGAATGCTGCAAACCAGGCATCAGCATAATCCTGCGATGTCCCTGTTTTACCTGCAAGCGGAAAATCGACGCCATAAACGCTGCTCATCGATACTCCGGTTCCTTCCCTTACAGCTTTCTGCAGCATTGCCGACATCAGCTGGCTGGTTCGTTCAGTCATAATCCTGACTTTCTCTCCTGTTGTTTCCCTTGAATAGATTGTGTCTCCCGAATGAGTGATGATTGAAGTTACGCACCATGGTCCCAGCCTGTAACCTCCATTGACAAATGATGAATAGGCTATTGCTACCTCCTTTATGCTACCCTCTGCAGTTCCAAGTGCAAGGGAAGGAGTGTTGACAAGCTCGAATGAAAAGCGCATCTTTCGCCACATCTCGTTGACCTTGTCAAATCCAAGTTCCAGAAATAGACTGAAGGTCGGAATGTTCATTGAACGGGCAAGAGCTCCCGACAGTGAATATTTTCCTCCATATGAATGATCAAAGTTCTCGGGACTCCAGTCTTCAAAGCCTGAGAGTTTTATGGAATCGTTGTCAAGATAGCGGCATGGTTCAAATCCATCCTCCAGTGCGGCGGAATACAGCACAGGCTTGAATACTGAAGCCAGCTGCCGGGTGGCCAGGACCTGGTCGTAGGGCTGGGTTTTGAAGTCTATCCCTCCCACCCAGGCTTTGACGCCGCCCGACTGCGGGTCCATAGCCATCAGGCCTGCATGGAGCAGGGTAAGCGAATGCTTGAGGCTGTCCGATACCGATAGTGAATCGGTATAAGTGCCGTTCCAGTCAAATATCTCCTGAACTCTCATTTCAGAAGCTCTCTTCTCAAGTCCCAGTCTTACAAGCTCCCTGGAGGTCACCTGCCCAAGCGTCCGTCGCCCGGATGAGGTTTTGTACTGAGCATCAAGCCTTCGCTGCATTACCGGAAGATGCTCGCTGAAGGAACGGACCGCGTACTCCTGAAGAGCATAGTTCAGGGTGGTGGTTATCACAAGACCGTCTTTTTCAAGATCCGGGACACTTCCGTCGGGAGCCTTGATATGTTTCAGGATTTCTTCAGCCTCCTTCCTCACCTGAACGAGAAAGTAATCTGCTATGCCTTCGGAGCGGGCCTTGCGGCTGTAATCGATTACCAGGGGCAGAAGGGAAAGCGAATCTGCAGTCGCGGAATCGAGAAAATTATATTTCTTCATCTGGCTCAGGACCACATTACGCCTTGCCCTGGCGTTTTCAGGATTCCGGCGCGGGTTATAGTAGGTATTGGCCTTCAGCATTCCCACCAGAACCGCCGATTCCCCGATGGAAAGATCGACGGTGGACTTGTTGAAGAACCGGGCTGATGCAGCTTCTATACCAAAAACATTTTCCCCGAAGGCAACCGTATTGAGGTAAAGCGTAAGAATTTCATTCTTGGTGTAAACCTTTTCGATACGCCTGGCCATAATTAATTCGCTGATCTTGTTGCTCAGTAGGGCCATAAAACCGCCGCTTGCCCGTCCGAACATGTTTTTTGCAAGCTGTTGGGTGATGGTGCTCCCTCCTCCCGAGCTTCGGTCGTTCATCAGCAATGATTTGAAAAGCACCCTCAGAAAACTTCTTGCGTCAGTCCCGTGATGATCGTAGAACCTGACGTCTTCCGTTGCTATCAGGGCATCGACAAGATGTTCCGGCAGCTGATCAAAAGAGATATTTGTCCGGTTTTCGTAGAAATATTTTCCGAGAAGCTGGCCGTCTTCCGACATTACTGAAGAGGCCGTGGCGTTTTTGAAATTCAGAAGCTCATTTTTGCTTTTAATCCTGTCCGACATTCCGGCGTATGCCACGACAAGCACTGCCAGAGTCAGCAGAAAAGCCGTCAGGAATATCCTGAATATGGTATTTCTGTCATTGCGCATAAAATGAGCTTAACCGTGAGATCCTCAATGTTCAGTCCGGTCTTGCCCCGGGGAACAGGACAGCCCTGTTGCGGCCCTGCCCTGGTATCAAACAGCCTCTATTGTTGAAGGAGGCTTGGTGGTGATGTTGTATGTAACGCTCACCACGCCTGGCACCTTGTCAACAATGTCTGCAGCAAGCTTTTCAAGAACCTCGTAGGGTAGCCGTGTCGGGGAGGCAGTTCTGGCATCAACGCTGTCCCAGCATCTGACTTCGATCTGCCTTCCGAAATCGCGTTTCCTGTCTCGCATGCCCGTAACCCTGTCCTCATGTAGTATTGCCATGTACTGGAAAGCTCCCCTTCCGCCGAGGATGCTCTCGACCACGGAAGTTGCCTTCCTGACGATTTCGAGTTTTTCATCTGTCACCTCTCCTATTATCCTTGCTGCAAGGCCGGGTCCGGGAAAGGGAATCCGAGCAAATATTTCCTCCGGTAAACCAAGGGCTTTACCCACAGCCCTTACGCCATCCTTTCTCAGCTGTATCAAAGGCTCAATAATCTGGTAGCCGAAAGTTTGCTGCGGATCTATTCCAAGCTGGGCAAATACATTGTGCTGTCTTTTTATTCCGGCAACCGTCTCATCTATATCGGTAAGGATGGTTCCCTGAAGAAGATGCCTGGCATTGCTTTCCCTTACTATTCTTCCAAAAACGTCCTTGTAGAAAGTCTGGGTAATAGCCTCCCTCTTCTTCTCAGGATCGCTTATCCCCCTGAGGGCATCGAGGAATTCCCTGCAGGCATCGACAATTTCAATATCAACACCCAAATCTTTAAAAATCCCTGCAATGAATTCGGCTTCTCCTTCGCGCATCAGGCCGTTCTGAATAAAGACTGTCCTCAGTTTCTTTCCCAGTGCCCTGTGCCCCAGCATTGTAACAACTGAGGAATCGACGCCGCCCGAAAGGGCATTGATGGCAATCCCGTCACCGACTGCAGCGGAGATTTCTCTTACCTTTTCATCTATTAATTTACCTTTATCAAGGTTTTCAAGCTTAATTTCATTTACCATGTACAAAGGAATTAAAATGCAAAAATAATGATTATCATCTCCCGCCGGGCCAAAGTCTAAAAATTTGCCTGAAGAGTGAGGAAAAGGGAGCGGCCGTAGCCATTAATTCCTGAACCATGATACCGGTAATCCTTATTGAAGATATTCCGCAGACTCAGGTCGGCAGCCAGAAATTTCCATGTATAGCCTCCGCTGAGATTAATCACATTCCATCCGGGAGTACCCCCATCAGGGATCCGGTTGTCGTCTATGTCGCCCTGTGCCAGACGGTCCTGTTTTGCGGCAGCAAGCCATTCAATACCGCTGCGCCAGTTACCCGGTCTGAATTCGACTGCCATTCTTGCAAAAAGAGGCGGAATACGCCGGACCGGTTCATTCTTTGTAATGTTCTGCCCGTAGGTGTAAGTCAGGCTTCCCGAAAGAGTAAGCCACGACTTCGGAAAATAATCCCAGGCAGTTTCAGCTCCCTGAATATATGCCCTTTCGCTGTTTTCCTTGGTATACAGCTGATAACCCTCTATCTCCTGTCCTTCTATCCTTACCCTGGTTATGAGATTATAAAGTTCATTCCTGTAAAGGTAAATCTCTCCCTTCAGTCCGTTCCTGTTGTATTTATATCCCACCTGGTACTGAAACGAACTTTCGGGCTTGAGGTCGAAATTCGGTGTTTCGTACCTGAAGTCTACTATGCCGAGAGTTCCCAGATCATCAATATTGGGTGCCCTGAATCCGGTATTCAGCGAAAGGAAAAGATTGGATGCTGAAGAAAGTTTCCTCATGAAGGCAATGTTACCTACCAGGGCTGAAGGGCTGAGCTCTGTCATTCCAAGTTCCATATCATCCACATTAATGACAAAGGAGTTGAATCTGGCTCCGGCTGTTATGTTCCACCGGGGCAAATCAAAGGAATGAACAGTAAAGAGTGCCACGCTGTTCATAGTCGACCCGTCGGGATAAAGACCTCTTTTGGCCGTGGCTGATGAGGTGGTAATATCTGTATCGGTTCGGGTGCTGTTAACCAGGTCGCTGTAGAATTCAATCCCTAAGTTTCCCGACCAGATATCGCCATTCGATACGAGAGCCTCAGCCGACAAGCCGAAAGTCCTGACCTTGTCATACTCGCGCCTCAGAATATCCGAGCCGTTCTTCCTGGTTGACCTTCCTTCCCTTGTCTGCTGGTATGATGCAGTTATAATCCCCGATTTCAGTATACCGGCATTAAGGCTGGTGTTAAGACGGGCGTAAGCAAGTTTCCTCTTCTGGGGATCAGTTTCGTTTATCATATAGTTTTCAAGAACCACTTTGTGATAAACCGGTATGTCGGTCTGTTTCACATTCTGGTAAAGCACGGTAAGTGAAGTTCGGGGTGTGAGCAAAAATGAAGTCTTGAAATAGTGGTCTGATTCATCATAACCTGAGGGACTCTGGCGGCCGGTAGTATCGCCTCCTACTATATCCCCGAATTTCCTGAACGAGACACCGGCCCTTGCCGAAACTGTTTTATTGCTGAATGAAAGAAAAGAATGAAGTGTCTGTTCCATGCCATGGGTGGCTATTCTCCCAAGCACGCCGCCTCCCCAGTCGGCCTCACCGGTGAAGCCTGTTTCATGACTGAAGGCCTGAACCTGTCTCTTATCCACATCTGACGCTGCCGACGATCTACCCTGTGTAGATCTCGGTGGTCGCCGTATCATTCAAAACAAACAAA
>ERZ1026814.1144-NODE-1144-length-10846-cov-4.646329_pt1 | contig 10846 bp, 3 predicted proteins | sample MGYA00520871_ERZ1026814 | MGnify/ENA primary metagenome ERZ1026814 (study PRJEB33270, sample SAMEA104284478) | anaerobic digester metagenome | biome: Anaerobic digester microbiome; feature: mesophilic sludge digester; material: Anaerobic digester biomass | place... | reverse complement strand
TCTGTCAGCGACTTCTGTTGTCACTGCCTCGCCGCAGATTTCATAAACCAGACCTATCAGGTCCTTTACGCCACCCTTGTCCAGTTTATGGTTATAGAATTGGATCTCTTGGGGAAGGATTTGGTTAAATATCACCCTGCCGACGGTTGTATTGATCAACCTCTTCTCTGGATTGGAAATGAGATTTCCCTTATCGTCATAATGGGTGGTAACCATCACCCGAATGTTAGCGTGAATATGAACCTGCCCCAGTTGATAAACCATTTCAACTTCATCAAGATCTGCAAACACTCGTCCATCTCCCGCATGAGGTCCAACATCCTCTACGGTCAGGTAATACACCCCCAGCGTCATGTCCTTTGAAGGACTGATTATGGGTTCTCCATCTGCAGGTTTTAGAAGGTTTTTGGAAGCAAGCATTAAATTCTTGGCTTCCCTCACTGCCTTTTCTGAAAGAGGTACATGCACAGCCATCTGGTCACCATCGAAGTCTGCATTGAAAGCAGTAGTCACCAGAGGATGGAGTTGAATTGCTGAACCTTCAATCAAGACAGGATCAAAAGCCTGGATCCCCAGCCGGTGAAGAGTGGGTGCACGGTTTAATAATACAGGGCGTTCCTGAATTACCTCTTCCAACACTTCCCAAATTTCTGGACGGGAGCGTTCAATGAAACGCCTGGCACCCTTGACATTACCCGCGTATCCATCGGCAGTTAATTTAGCAATAACAAACGGTCGATATAACTCCAATGCCATGGTTTTGGGTAAACCACACTGATAAAGTTTGAGTCTGGGACCCACCACGATTACCGAACGTCCTGAATAATCAACGCGTTTACCCAACAAATTTCGTCGGAAACGACCTTTTTTGCCCTTTAGCATATCGCTTAATGACTTTAATTCACGCCGGCCGCGCCGCGATAGAGCTTTTCCGCGTTGAGAATTATCAATTAAAGAGTCAACGGCTTCCTGAAGCATCCGTTTTTCATTTCTAACAATAACATCAGGTGCACCAAGTTCCAACAATCTCTTCAAACGGTTATTGCGATTAATTACTCGTCGATAAAGATCATTTAGATCCGAGGTGGCGAACCGACCGCCATCCAATTGCACCATGGGGCGCAGATCAGGTGGAATGACCGGAAGAATGGTTAAAATCATCCATTCCGGTCGGTTGCCTGATCGGCGAAAAGATTCCACAACTTTCAGGCGGCTGGTTGCTTTCTTTCGTTTTTGTTTGCTTTTTGATGTTCGGACTTCATGCCATAATTCTTCAGCCAACCGGTCAAGATCCAGGCGGCGTAAAATATCATAAAAAGCTTCCGCACCCATGTCCGCTCGGAAAACCTGACCCCAGCGGGATTTTAATTCTCGATATCTGCTTTCACTTAGGAACGTAAATGGTCTCAACTCTTGTAACTCATCCCGAAATCGGGAATTCTGAGTTTGTGAGGCGTCGTTATCATCCTCCAGTTGACTTCGCAGAGCTTCCATTTCCTGTTCAGCTTGAGCTTTTATTTCTGCAATACCCAACTTGATTTGTTCAATTTCACGTTTAAACTCATCCTGGAATTCGGTTTCCAATTCATCCAGGCGCGTCTTTACGATTTTCTGCACTTTTACAATATGCTGAGCAGTGATTGTTTCACCGGACTCGGCTATGTTTTGTTTGGCTGCTGTAAAGACAATCGTAGTTGGTGTCACGGATCCAATATTTTCTGTCAACCGGCGTTCGAGGGATTGGCTTTCCTGGATGACAGGATCAAGCCGGGCGGCAATTAATTCATCCCTTCTTGACTCCATTTCAACCTGGCGCTTGTTATATTCCTCAATTTTGCGATCGCGGGCATGTTTTACTTCCAGAATCCGGGCATTGATCGCCGCCGCCTGTTCGCGTACCGAAACACTTATTTCATCTTCCAACCGTTTTAATGCTTTTTGGCGGGCATCTTCATCCACATACGTGACAATGTACTGGGCGAAATACAATACCCTATCCAGATTCCTTCTCGAAATGTCCAGCAATAATCCCAGGTAGGATGGAATACGGCGGGTGTACCAGATATGCGCCACTGGAGTTGCCAGTTCAATATGCCCCATCCGCTCACGACGAACAGCAGCTCTGGTTACTTCAACTCCGCATTTATCACATACAATATTTTTATATCTCGGGTTCTTGTATTTACCACAATAGCATTGATAATCCTTGGTCGGTCCAAATATTTGCTCGCAAAAAAGTCCATCCTTCTCTGGACGGAGTCGTCGATAATTAATCGTTTCGGGTTTGAGTACTTCACCATACGACCATGAACGGATCGTTTCTGGGGAAGCAAGGTTAATTCGTAACGCGACTAAGCTCTTGGTTTCCACTAAACAGCCTCCTCAATAGGACCCCGTGATTTAACTATAAAACCAGCATCTGATACCCTGATCAGCGCTGTAACACCTTCATAATTTCCTAAAATTAGCGACATACATGCAAATAAGCATTATAGCACAATTTTATCAAATTTGATCAATGGATTATTATTGTTATAAGTTGCCAATTATACCTGATTCATTCCTGCCTTGTAATGGGATTTCCAAATAAAATGTGCTTCCCTTTCCCAATTGACTCTCCACCCAAACTCGTCCGTGATGCCTTTCAACAATGGATTTGACTATTGCCAAACCAAGTCCGGTTCCTCTTTGCTGATAAGCTTCACGCCTGCCGCTACGATAAAATTTCTCGAATAACCTTGGTAAATCTATGGGGGCAATTCCAATACCCGTGTCATTGATTTCAAATATTATACTCGACGGCTTTTCTACGATTTGAATTTTTACCCGCCCCCCTAAAGGGGTATATTTTATTGCATTTTCGACGACATTATTAAGAGCTTGCTGAAGTAAAGCTTGATCTGCGGTAACAGATATGTTTTTCGACTCCGGGGGATAAAATAATAATTGAATGTTTTTTTGAGTTGCCTGGGGTTGTAATAAATTAATTACCTGTTCAACGATTCCTACAGCAGATACTTGCTCCAGCCGTAAATCAATGCCTGCTTCAATTCGCCCCAGATCCAAAAGATTATTCACCATGCGCGTGATGTGATCCAAACCCCCAACCAGCTTGCGGATATATACTTTTTGTTGCTCATTCAACTCGCCAACCATTTGCAGCATGGTTATATGACCACGCATTAATGTCATTGGTGAACGAAGATCATGACTTACAGTAGCTACAAAGTCGGTTTTAATCGTATCCAATTCCTTGTAATGTGTAATATCACGCATCACACAAATTTTACCCACCTGACGACCTTCTGCGATTACCGGCGAGACACTTGCTGAATATATCTTTCCTCCAGGCAAGGTAATTTCCCGGGTCGTTATTTTTTCTTCCATGGGAGAGCGGATCAATTCCAACAATTCCGGTAGTCTGATCACCTCCTCCAGCTTTAATCCCGGTGTGGATTCCAATAATAATCCCGGCACTTGCAATCCTGATGTATTGACCAGTAAAAGACGTTCCTGTTCATCAAACACCAGAACTGGTTCCGGGGTTGAAGCAAGGACAGCCACCAAACGCTGTCTTCCAATTTCAGCCGACACATATAACCTTGCATTGGCAGCAGCAATTGCAGCCTCTCCCGCTAATGTGGAAATGAACCGAATAAATTCATCTGTAAAATTACGCGGTGACTCAAACGCAACCCACAGAACACCATAATAATGTTCTTCATGATAAAGAGGCAGGGCGATGAGTGAACCTGGATGGATCATGCCTGCCTGAATAATCAGCCGTCTGGCACGATGGAGATTTGGAATGATTACAAAATTTTGTTGCCTTGCAAGTTCAAAAATTTGCGTATCCAGGAAAGCATACGTGCTATTTTCCTTTCCACTTCCAAAAGCCACCAACGAGTCGCCAAGTGGATCCATAACAACATCTCGAATGAGTACAACCCTGGCTGAACTGGCTTCAGTTCCTAATGCAGCTTGTAAAATTGGGGATATTGCGCCACCAATATCCAGGTTGGATGCCACACCTTCGCTGACCACGAGTAATCGGTTTAATTCATCCAGCCTGGTCTTTAACCCTATCCGCATTTGTTCAAAGGCACTACCCAACTGTCCAATTTCATCAACCCCCTCCATTGGAATTGGAGAGTCAAGTTGACCATGTGTGATTTTCGTTGTTCCCTCAACCAATCTCTTCAAAGATACTGTTAATGACCGTAATGTAAATCGAATGATGAAATATGAAATCACTGTAAAAACCAATAAAATAATCAACAGGGGAATTGCTATTTTTAATGCTAATTCGTGCGCCTGTTCTGCTGGAACACTGACAATCACGCCCCATGGTCTGCCCAGGCTGGGTTGATAATAAACCAACCGTCGAGTTCCATCATCGAATAAATCATCAAAAAATTCCGCTTCCATCGGGATTTTTTCTTCATAGGATTTCATTACTAAATCATCGCCAGATGCAGTATGGAAGAGGATACTATGATTTTCATCAATAATGACACCTTCACCACCGTTGGAGTGAACAGTTTTCAAGGCTTGAATGGCTGGCTGAGTAAAAGGATTGGAATTTATATCTGTTCTTCCCAATAACACCCCCCCAATTCCACCATTTACATCCCGTATAACTGCTAAAAAGCTGATCTGAGCTGTATCTTCACCAGGTTTGGGGGGAATAGCGTATGTCTGAATCAAAGCACCTTTCAACGCCAGATTTACGCCATCCAATTCTGACTGTGTCAGGCTGATTTGTTTATATTCCCGGCTGGGGTAACCATTGACCCAATTCCCCGTTGAGTTAAATATCATCATCTCCCTAAAAAACGGGATCGTCCTCAACTCATAACCCAATCCATCATAAACCTTGGTGGGGTCATCACCAAGCAGATCGGGTTTTGCCATATTTAGGATTAAATTTTGTCCAGTTTCCAGAAAATAAGGCAGGCTTTCAACCGCTATCTCAGCCGTTCCTTTCAAACGATCCTGAATAACCTGCCGGGCAGATTTTTCTGCAACCCACCAATTACATAATACCAAAAATACAATTCCACCAACCACCAATGGTGTGAGAGTGAATAAAAATCGCCATTGAAGGCTTGATTCAATGGGAGATGGTTTTAACATTGTGGGGCGATACCAGATTCCTCTCCCCGTTAAAAATAATCCCTCCCCAATCAAACCAGCGATAATGATTTCAAAGACCCTCATCAGGTAAAAATCCCACATTTGAGAAAATGCATAATCCAAACGTACAGCAAGCGATCCGTTTGTTGCAAAAAACACTACTATCATAAAGATTGGTAGGGATAAAACAGCCAGGCTGATTCCCGCGCCCAACGGGTGCCTTAGGATTTTATAGAACCTTGTTCGAAATATTTGCCGGACAAGCGCACTATAAATTAATGCCAATCCCGCAATTTCAAGTATGGCAAATGGAGTATGGGTTTTCCACGCAGCCAGCAATAGACCACTTATCAAGCCCAAAACAACAGTCGGCGCCAATCCCAATAATCCCGCCGAAAGTACCCAGGGGATAGCGAACAATGGAATAATTACAGGAATCGAGGTGTCACCTGGGATATTTGGTAAAGGTAATCCTTCCAGACTTGATATACGAATAGCCAGTAATAAAGTCAGTGGGGTAATAATCATCAAGAAAATAAACACCCACCATCGTTTTTTCTGGATTACATGAATGGGTTCCCACCATTTTCGGATTCCCCATGCCAGCAGGATTAGCATTCCAAAGAATCCCAACCACCCCAAAATATTTTGAGGGAGTTCAATGTATGGTTTTTCGTTCAATAGAGAAAAATATAATGGCATTAATTCCCTGCATGCAAGATCTTTGCCATGATTATAGCATCAGCATCCACAACAGGTGCATTATTTACCATTACTCAATTATATTTCACATATCCGAGGACAAACTCGAATACTTCATCTGCGCTCATGCAATCGGAATTAATAACGACAGCATCCTCTGCAATTTTCAAGGGAGCCAGTTCACGGGTGGAATCAATATTATCCCGGCGCTTGAGTGATGCCAATATCTGTTCATAATCAGCGTCGCCATCCCGGTCAATCGTTTCCTGATACCTGCGGCGGGCTCGTTCTTCGACTGAAGCATCCAAATAAATTTTTAACTCTGCATTTGGCAAAACAACGGTCCCAATATCCCTCCCCACCATGACAATTTTTCCCCGATTGGCAATCCTTCGCTGCTGTTCGGTCATCGCATTACGAACCCCGCTGTACATCGATGCCTGGGAGACATTAAGATCCACATCTGACTGCCGGATTTGCCAGGTGATGTCCTTTCCATCCATTAGAATATCTGCAGTACGACCATCCTGAGCAGAGGGAGGTCGCACGTCTATCTGAACAATTTCTGCCAACCTTGTCACTTCTTGTTCATTTTGAACAGACCCCAACCGTTCCAGTGCCGCCAGTGTGACAGCTCTGTACATTACTCCCGTGTCCAAATACACATAACCCAGGTATCTGGCTAAACGCTCACCGAGTGTGGATTTGCCGGAACTTGCCGGTCCATCAATTGCAATAATTTGTGGTAAATGCATTCTCTCTTCACACATGTTATTGATTAATTCCTGGCATAATGTCATTGCGTACCCAAATAATGATCGTTTCCTGTTCTGTTGGTATTTTCTGCAGGATCAGCCATTCCATCCATTGGTGAATCGTAAGGTCGTTCCATAACGGTATGGATGATAATATAAAATCCTGCCCCCTGTAGGAGGATCCTAAAGTAAGGTTTTCCTGAGACCCTGAAAGAACAATTGAGGGATGGCTTTCAACCGACAGGGAATTTAGGTGCTTGATTTGATTGAATGGATCCAGACTCCATCTCAAATTTGATGAAGGGATCCCAACAATCGCACCATCCACCCTAAATCTGTTACCTGTTGTCCATTCAGAAATATCGCCGATGGTTTGAGTTATTATTTTTTGGTCCTGTGGATAACCGGATTTCAACCAAATATTAGCTTCCGGATGATTTCCAAACCCCAAAGCGCGAATTCCTCCAGAGATGGTCATGATGCCTAGGATTATTACTGCTCCAATCACAAATCCCTTCAGTGCTGTCCTTCCTGACCACCCCCACCAGACCAAGCCAATAATAAATATTAATAAGATCCCCGAGGATACCATTTGAATAAATCGTTGTTGATTTTGTAATAATTAAACATTTGAATTGTACAGCCCCACCAAATTGAAGGCGATGATTACGGTCAGAATCACCATTATTATTGCCTGAATCCAAACCAGAGTTGGCTCTGTTTCCTTACCGATAATATTGTTTATTGCTAATGAAGCCAGCATACTCAAGGGTATGATTGCATAAGATAAATCAACAACCTGCCTTCCCGCTGGTAAAATCGCGAGGATCAACGCAACCAGAAGCCAGACAGCTAGTCGTTTATAATTTTTCTGTTTTTGAATAAATCCTTGAATAATTCCAATAATTCCCAACAAAACAAGTAAAGGTTCTGAAGAAACCAGAGCTATGAGCTGACGAATAACAGATACTCCCCCCGGTTGGGTTATTTTTTGAATGACCCCCTCAAAGGATGAAGCTATCCCGGCTAATCCCAGTGGGTGGATAAATAAAGTACTCCCAATTAATAGATACGAACCGAGACACCATAAACCTGTTTTAATCCAATTCGATCTGCCTGGATTGTTGATGAATGAAATTAGTCCATTCTCTTCACTCGTTCCTTTTTTAGGAAAAATGATTCCCGTCAACCAACCTGTTAATATTAATCCCAGCAAACCGAGCCAAAAACTCTCACCACTTAATAACGTCAAGGCAAACATGACACCAGCAGCTGCATATTTCCCCAAAACTAAAAATCCAAAAGAAAATAATAAACTTGAAATTCCCAGGGTTGTACCTGCATCCCATCTGGCAGAAGCCATCAATGCAGGTGATACCGCTATAAGAATTGACCAAACCAGACCCGTTCCTTTTCCCAGCTTTCCTTTAATGAATAACGGTAGAAAAACCAGGCAGGCTCCAGCTATGGCTGGTATTACTCTTGCCCAAAAATTTGTTTGTCGAAAAATGGAGAATAATATCCCAGTCAAAATCACATATGCTGGTTGTGAGCCTATGGATGTCAAATTACCCTGGGAAAAGTCTACGGCAGATATCGCATGGGTTGCATCCCAATCGGTCAATGGTACATCATTTACACCGACCAATCGAAAACCAAGGGCAAATATGAAAATTAGTAGGTAAAGCCAATCACCAAGAGGAATTTTATTTATTTTATCCATGTGTAACCTCAAGGAATGACCCTTCCTGATCCATCGTTCAATTCTGGAACTTCATAAATTGTGACGTTCTGCGTTTGATAAATTAATTTAAGATGGTCATGGAATTTAATATCATTCACTTTGTAAGTACTTCTTTCCAAAGGTCCAATATAAACATACTGAATGGAATATTGTTTCAGGATTCCTCTGGTTGTCCCCCAATCTCCAGTCTCATACAACACTTGCATATCTGCAGCGCGATTTCCTATTTCCTTGCTGCCCCCGCGCCATTGTCGCTCATGGTTATCCCACCCCAAGACAGTCGGTAATCCGGTATGAACAGATATCCGGGCATGCCCACTGCCGCTATAGGCGGGTCCAACTGCTTCAGCAATCACACCATACTCAACCTGATTTAACCATTTTATGGCAATGGCGTCATCTGGCAAATATCTGTCCAGAAAAACATCCCCATCCAGTGTCCAATCATCCGTTTTAAACGAATTGGTTCGTTCGGGGATCATAAATATGGGATACGCCAAGCTTATTATAAACAACAGTAGGCAAAGTACTTTTAATATTCCATTTATCCTGGGTCTAAAGGCATTCCATATTATCACGCTGGCATACGCAGCAGCCACACCCCAGAACAACCAAGCCTGATAATAAAATTTAAAAATGGTGTTCATCCGATTTCCAAATTGATCCAATAGATAAAAGAATTCCGGAAATAGAGTTAAGCCTGCACCTGCTAAAACCAATAGTAAAACAAATGGATTTGGAGATGGCAGTGATGGTTCATCCGTCATCTTTGGCTTGACATTCTCTTTTCGATTTATATAACCAGATAATAAACCCCATACCAATATCAATAAAATTACCAAAGTAATCCACGTTCCAGGTGATTCCAAGCGTCGTAAAAGAGATTCTTGTATCAATGAAATTCCATTCGGATCTCCGAATGTAAATCGTCTTGACCAGAGAATTAGTTTTTGGATTGGAGCCGATTCGCCCCAGTTTTTTCCCAGAAACCATTCCTCAAACCGGGTCACATTTACAGTCACCAATGCGATAAAAAAGGACAGTGCAGATAATCCCGTCAATATCCAGAATGTGAATAACCCGCCATCACGCAATATTTTCAGTTTCCAGTTATACCGGAGAAGATGCATCAACCATAATAGGATGGGAATTAATAATGTTCCGAACATTACCCAGAAGTGGATTCCCCGTGTTGCGTACACACCACTGGGTATAATACCTCCTGCTTGGGATGAGAATCCAACGAAAAATGGCAAATATAATAATATTCCCGCCAAACCAATCGAAAAACAAACACGCAGTAAATCGATAACCCAACGTGAATTCCAACCTTCATCCTTTATTTTTGTGAAGATAAATGCCAACCCAAAAATGCCGACATAGATTGGAAAATCCCAAATATTCAGGAACGCCATTCCTCCAAAAACAATTGCGGTTGTCCAGAAAAAAGGTTCCTTCATCCAAATCAAAATGTTTCGATTCGGGAGAGACTTATTTCTTCCATAATATAAGTTGAGAGCAATGGATATCGCCAATAAACCGAATGGTATTGCCAGTACATGGGGATGTAAATCCCCAAGCAAAAAAGAAAAGAATGGAAATTCATCAATGATTTCCACTGGCATCCCGCCGGCAGTATAATCCTGCAGCACTCGTGATGCCCGCCACCAGGTCCATCCACCGTTTGCCCGGGAGGGAATCCAACTTAGAGGAAGAGCTGGTGCCTGATTGAGGTCAACAATATCCAGCCATTTCCAAAATCCGGAAGTCCAGGTCCCATCTGGATTTTGTCGCCAAAAAATACCGCGACGGTGCAGCACCTCAAGAAATCCCTCAAAATTTGAAACGATGAGGACAAAAAACGGTCCCAGAAGTGACCATCCCACAGCTTTAGCCTGGATGACGACATCACTTATCCACCTGCGCTGGCGTTGAAACCATGCGTGAAGAAGGTTGAAAACCAATCCAAATGCAGCAATTCCTGATAATGCAAACCACATGGAAACCGCCAGGTTAAAAGTCACCCCACCCGGGGTACCGGCAACCCGCGAAATTAATGCCGCAAGTAGATATCCAAAATAATAATATGAAATGGCATAACCTGATAGCCATGGATCTGCAGGCGGGAAAGAAGGTGACCGGAGAATGGAATTGATAAATGCAAGCTCCATTGGTTTCTCAGTATATGCCACATCTGGATTTGCTGCCCTGATAAATGCCCAAAATGCAAACATAAATAAGAAAACAAGTTCAATGGTAATGATTAACTTATATTTTAAAGACAACCAATGCAGGAGTTCCTTCCAGGAATGCCGGCCAAGGATCAGGAAACTTATTATCAAAACCATGACTAAAGAAAAGAGGGCACTCCCCAGGTCGTTCTGTAGAATCCCCAACATATTGGTAATCCAAAATATATATCCCCACAATAACAATCCGAAAATTCTTGCCAGGGAAAACCCCCGGTCTGGTAGAAACTTTAATATTTTATAGACAGCAGGATAAGCAC
>ERZ1026814.1140-NODE-1140-length-10867-cov-3.455307_pt1 | contig 10867 bp, 9 predicted proteins | sample MGYA00520871_ERZ1026814 | MGnify/ENA primary metagenome ERZ1026814 (study PRJEB33270, sample SAMEA104284478) | anaerobic digester metagenome | biome: Anaerobic digester microbiome; feature: mesophilic sludge digester; material: Anaerobic digester biomass | place... | reverse complement strand
CCGCCACGCCCTCTGCCCGGGGTGTCTGACGCGGGGCAGCCGGTGCGCCACCCGCTGCGCGCGTTCGTCCAGACCTGGGGCGAACTGGCCAACTGGTGGACCCACTACGACGCCGACACCCTCGCCGCCGAGCTGACCGACGAGCAGTTCGAGAACTTCCTCACCACCGCCGACGGCACCGAGATCACCCTGCCGGAAGGGGTCGAACTCACCGTACCCAAGAATGTGGGCAGCTGTGTCGAAGCCAGCACCGCACTGGGCAAACTGAACCTGTCGCTGCTCGGAGCCACCTCCACTGCTGACATCGACGACTCGGCCGCTCAGCTGAAAGAGGTCCTGGGAACCGATGCGGCCAAGGATGTCGACGAGGTGGCCAAAGCGGCGCGCAAAGCGGCCGAATCGGGCACCATCAGCCCCGGCGCCTACAACGACGATGCCTACAACGCCGCCAACGCGGCACTGGCCAAGCGCATCACCACGTTGTGCAGCGAGGGGTAGCCCAGAGGCACGCTCACGCATCACCGTTCTGGGGCTGGTTCCACTCAATCCAGCCGTGACCGACCCGTCCATCGGCGGCGCCGAACCGGGCCAGTGCGCGCGGAAAGCGGTCCAACCGGCCATCTGGATGCGTCAGCAGGACCGGCGAAAAGGCCAGCGGGGTCACCTCCAGGTCAAGATCGCCGAAACCCAACCTCGCGTGTTCGGCCAAGCCCTCGCGTCCCAAACGGGTGGTGACCCGCACCTCCTCAAGTTCGGTCAACTCGTCGCTGGGACCAATCACGTACCCAACGCCAAAATCCGACCCCTCCAGCAAGGCACCCGTGGTGTGAAACCGGGTGTTGTCCTCCAGGCGACCCGCATTCCAGCACCAGGTGTTGGCCCACCAGTCCCGCGATGCACCCCACGAGTGGTCTCGCTGACCGAACCCGTCCACCTCGAAGGTTTCCTTGCCAATCATCACCCGGCCGTGCACCGTGCACGGGATCTCATAGCGAGGTGTGATCGGCGGCCACTGGTAGGCCTGGCCGTTGCTCTCCCAATCCAGCTCGAAACCGAAGGCCACCCGCTCGCCCCGTGGTTCGGTGCGATACATCTCGGCGGGGTCGTCCACCCGCAAACCGAATGCCTCCAGGTTGCAGGTGGCGTGAACGAGCGGATCCTCGATGACATGATCCGCCCAGAGCCCATCGCTCCGAAGCTCCAGTGACCCTGCGTCGGCGGGCATGGGCACCTCGTTGTCGACCACCGTCACCAGTTGTCGATCGGGCCCGACGGCGCATGCCCAGTACCAGACCCGGTTGAGGTTGGGGATGAACCCGAGGCGCAGGTAGCCCCCGAAGCTGCCATCCGGAGCAAAGAAGTCGTAGTAATACGACTCGTTCCACAACTGCTCGTCCGTGGGCTCGTGCCGGGCCTCGTCGGCTTCGTTGACCTTTGCCATGGATACTCCCCCTGGGCTCGCGCCTACTTCAGAAACTTGCTGGTCGTATTGTCGGCCAGCAACCGACCCCCGGTCTGACAGGTCGGGCAGTAGTTCACCACGTGGGACGCGTAGGTCACCTCCCGAATGGCCTCCCCGCAGTTTGGGCAGGGATCTCCCATGCGACGGTGCACGTTCGTGGGACGCTTGGCCGTGTTCACCAACTCTTCCTGGGTGGTCTCGAAGGCCAGGTCTCGTTCAACCAGGTGGGACAATGCACCGTGGACCGCCAACACCTGATCGTCGGTCAGCCTCCCGGTCGAGACGAACGGCGACAGTTTGGCTTCATGGCAGAGGTCGTTGGCCAGGCGCCGCCCGATACCGGCGATCACCCGCTGGTCACGCAACACGTTGTGCAGCCGCCCCGACCGGCTCCGCAAACGCTCACCCAACCGGGCTGCGGTCAACGTCTCGGCATCAGGACCCAGGTCGGCGAACAGTTCGGCCTCGGCGGAGGACGGGCCATGGCGTCGATCGAACACCCAGACCCCAACCCGACGTTCCTTGCCGGCCTCGGTCAACAGCCAGTCATCGAACCCATCGAAGCTCCATCTGGCCTGAGCGCCCCTCGGCGCCTTCGGGCCCTTCGCCGGAGGAGTGGTTCGCAGCCGTCCGCCCTGCATCAGGTGCACGACGAATGCAATCCCGTCGAAGTCGCAGATCAGGTACTTGCCCCGGCGCCCCACGTCGGTGAGCGGACGACCCGTCGCCAGGTTCGGGTCTGGGTCGACCGTCTTCATCACGGTGAAGCTCAAGGGATGAAACCGGGTGAGCACGGCCCCAACCCAGCCTGCCCGAAGCCGTGCGGCGTGGGCCTCCAATTCGGGGAGCTCAGGCAAGGCTCAGCCGTCCTTCGGGACCTGCGCGTCAACTGCCGTCCGCCGGGTACGTCGCTCCCCGGAGACCTGCGGAAGAACCGAGCCGAGGTCGCCCTCCACACGAAGTTGACCCAGGAGAAAAGCGCGGGAGACATCCAGATCACCCGAAAGCAGCCGCCGAGCGGTACGCCCGTCGCAGGTCACCACCACATCGGGGTGCTCGGCTGAACCCACCCCGGTGGCCGTTGAGTCCCCCCGCGAACTCCACCACCACGCTGCCCCGTCAGGTTCGACCCGATATTGCACCGTCACCGCAAGGTGCCCGATGGCCTCCGCCAGTTGCCTGGTCACGGCCGGCGAGGCCAGCAACTGCTCGAACTCGATCAGGGTCGGGCCGTCGTCCGGGCGGGCATCCTTGGAGGCGTGAGACACCATGGCAGGGTACCTCGGGGTTGGGGCTGACAACGGCCCGAGAAGGCCTACAACAGACCGAGTTCGGCGACTGCGTCGCGCTCCTCGCGCAGCTCAGCAACCGAGGCGTCGATGCGCGCCCGTGAGAAGTCATCGATCTCCAAGCCCTGAACGATGGAGTACTCACCGTTGGCGCAGGTGCAGGGGAACGAGGAAATGAGACCCTCGTCGACGCCGTAGCTGCCGTCGGAAGGGACGGCCATCGAGGTCCAATTGCCCTCGTCCGTGCCCACCGTCCAGGTGCGGATGTGATCGATGGCGGCGTTGGCCGCCGATGCCGCCGAGGACGAGCCCCGGGCATCGATGATCGCCGCGCCACGCTTGGCCACGGTTGGGATGAACTCATCGGCCATCCACGCCTGGTCCACCGCGTCAGTTGCCGCCCTGGCCCCGATGGTGGCGTGGCTGAGGTCGGGGTACTGGGTGCTGGAGTGGTTGCCCCAGATCGTGACCTTGGCGATGTCGGCGATCGGCGTGGAGGTCTTCGCCGACAGCTGGGCCATGGCCCGATTGTGGTCGAGCCGGGTCATGGCGGTGAAACGGCCGGGGTCCATGCCGGCAGCGGCCGACTGGGCGATCAGCGCGTTGGTGTTGGCGGGGTTGCCCACGACGAGCACCTTGACGTCCGCCTTGGCCGACCGGCCGATGGCGTTGCCCTGGGGGCCGAAGATGCCACCGTTGGCCGCCAGCAGGTCGCCGCGCTCCATGCCCGCCTTGCGGGGCATGGCACCCACCAGCAGGGCGACGTCGGCATCACCGAAGGCGATGTCGGCATCGTCGGTCTGGATCATCTCGGTCAGCAGCGGAAACGCACAATCCTCCAACTCCATGGCCACGCCCTTGAGCGCTCCGAGCGCAGGGGTGATTTCCAGCATCTGCAACGCCACCGGCTGATCTGTACCCAACATGGCGCCTGAGGCGATGCGGAAGAGCAGCGAGTACCCAATCTGACCGGCTGCGCCGGTGACTGCGACTCGAACGGGGGCATTGGTGGACACGATAGGACTCCTGATCTGACGACGTGCTGGAACTTGGTCGAGCCTACCGGCGCTGGGTCATTGCACCCGAACGGGTGTTGCCGATCCAGCTTTCGTACAGGCGGGCGTACGTCCCACCCGCCTGAACCAACTCATCGTGTGGTCCAAGCTCGACAATTCGCCCGGCATCGAAGACCACCACCAGTTGGGCCGCCTCGGCTGTCGAGAGCCGGTGGGCGACCGAGACCGTGGTACGTCCCTCCGACAGTGCCGCCAGCGCGGAACCCAGAACCCGTTCGGTCTCGGGGTCCACGTTGGAGGTGGCCTCGTCGAGCAGCAGTAGCCCGGGGTCGGCCAGCTGCGCCCGGGCCAGCGCGACCAGTTGGCGCTCTCCCACCGACAGGCCACCGCCGCGCTCCCCCACCCGGGTGTCGCCGCCATTGGGTAACCCCATCACCCAATCGGTCAACCCGAGGGAGTCGAACGACGCATCGACCTCGGCGCGGGATGCGCCCGGACGCCCCAGCGCCACGTTGGCCGCCACGGTGTCGTCAAACAGGAAGCCATCCTGGGGAACGAGGCGAACACTCCGCCGCCGCGCGGCCGGGTCGAGGTCGCGAAGGTCAACGCCACCGATGGCCACTCGCCCCTGCTGCGGGTCGGCCAAGCGGCACAACAGCTTTGACATGGTGGTCTTGCCCGACCCGGTCTCGCCCACGATGGCCACCGTCGTGCCGGCGGGGATCCGGAGCGACACGTCATGAAGCACCGGTTGGCCCGGCAGGTAGGAAAACGTCACGTGCTCGATGTCCACCGGCAGCGCTCCGTGCGGCAGGTCGGCACCCGCCGTGGGCTCGATCACATCCACCGGTTGGTCGAGGAGCCCAAGGATCTTGCCCCACCCGGCCAGCGCCGTCTGGGTCTGGTCCAGCACCTCACCGATCTCGGCGATGGGTTGGGCCAGCTGGTTGGCCAACAGCAGACATGCCACGATCGCCCCGGCGGTCAACCCCCACGACCCGGCGAAGTACACCCCGGCGCCGGCAACCACCGCCAGTAACAGGCCACCGAACACGTCGGACATGGGAAACATGATCGAAAAGAAGAAGCGGGCCTTCAGCTGGGCCGCCAGCTGGTCACCGATGGCGCCGTGCAGGTCGCCACGCGCCGCCTCGGAGTGGTGGTAGGCGCGAATCACACGAACGCCCGAGACGGTCTCGGCGATGCGCCCCAGGGTGTCGCCAACCCGGTTTCGCAGCGTGTCGTAGGCAACCAGTTGGCGCCGCTGCACGACAACCATGATGGGTACCACCGGGGCGAGGACCAGGACGGTGAGTAGGCCCAACTGCCAGGAATACACAAACATGGTGATGAGCGACACGAGCAGAACGCCCGACGACACGGTCCAGTTGACCGCACCCCAGGTGGCGAACTGCGCCAACGTCTCGATGTCGGAGGTGACCCGGCTGACCAGGATGCCGGTTTTGGATTCCCCGTGGGCTGCGATCGACAGGCGATGCACATGGGCGAAGGCGCGGGTGCGAAGGGCGTAGAGCACATCTTCGGCCACCCGGGCCATCGCCATGGTCAGGCGCTGCACCACCACGGTGAGCACCAGCACCACCACAGCCGCGGCAGCGCAGGCCCCCAGCACGAACGGGATGTCCACACCGCCGGAGCCGCTGAGGCCTCGGTCGAGCACCTGCTGGAGTGCCACCGGTACCACCAACCGCCAGGCGGCGTTTGCCACCGACAATCCAATGGCGGTGCCGAGCCCCGCGCGTAGTTCCGGTGTGGCGGCCACTCCGGCCCGCAGCAGGTCCACGGCGCCGGGGCGCTCGGTGACGTCCTCCGAGAACGGATCGACGTCGAGCGCCACCGTCGGGCCGGTGCCGGCGTCGAGCTCGGCGACCACCCTCTGCGCCCCGTCCTCATCGATCGCGGTCATCCCGTTGCACCAATGCTGCTCGCCGCGCCGGCGACATCGTCCCGCTCGTACGCGGTCACCAGTGCTTCATAGCCGGGGTGTTCAAGGAGCTGCCCATGAGTCCCAACAGCCGTCACCCTGCCGCTTTCCAGAAACGCGATCCGGTCGGCCATTGCAATAGTGGACAAACGGTGGGCCACCACAAGCACGGTCATGCCAGAGGACTCGTGCCGACCGGAGCCGTCGCGCAGGCCGCCCAGGATCTCGGCCTCCACCACCGGATCGACCGCCGACGTTGCGTCATCGAGCACCAGCACCCGAGGGCGACGCACGAGTGCCCGAGCCAGGGCGACGCGCTGGCGCTGACCGCCACTCAGGGTTACGCCCCGTTCGCCCATCACGGTGTCGAGGCCGCCGGGCAGCTGTTCGACGAAGCGGCGCGCCCGTGCGCGTTCAAGCACCTCCCACAACTCGTGGTCGTCGAGGTGACGCCCCAGCGCCACGTTGTCGCGCAGCGAGGTGGCAAACAAAAAGCTCTCCTGAAACACCAGGGCAACCGTTGAGCGCAGCTCGGAGGGGGTCAGCTCCCCCAGGGCGACACCACCCAACTCGATGTGCCCCGCCGAGGGTTCGTCGAGCCGCACCAGCAGCTCGCACAGCGTGGACTTGCCCGCCCCGGTGGCGCCCACCACCGCCATCACCTCGCCGGGTTCGATGCGAAGGTTGACGTCGGTGAGCACGTCGACGCCCGGCTCAAATCCGAACCTCACCGAATCGAAGCTCACCGATGGCGCCTCCGGAGGAAGCCGGTCATGTCGACGCTCATCCACAGCTTCGGCAGGCGACGCGTCAACGCCATCGTCGACGTCCAGGAGCGACTCGATGCGCCCCATCGACACCAGCGAACGGGGCAAAGATTCGAACAGGAACCCCGCCACCCGAACCGGGAAGTTGAGCCATCCAAACAAGGTGACAGCGGCCAGCACCTCACCCGAGGTCACCGCACCGGCGCGGACCCGATACGCACCTACGGCGATCAGCGCCACCATGCCCAGCAGCGGCAACGCGTCCACCAGGGGGTGATAGGACGATGAGAGGCGGGCCAGACGAAGGCGCTGGGTTCGCAGGGCGCCCGCCGCACCGTTGAAACGATCGGACTCCTCCGCCTCGCGCCCCAGCGTCTTGACGACCAGGGCACCCTCGAAGCTCTCATGGGCAATGGCCGACACCCGCGCCACCTGCTCCTGAGAGCGGGTCGCCGGTTCAACCATGCGGGACGAGAACCACCGACTGACCCCGACGAGCAGCGGAAACAGCACGGCGGCGATCAGCGCGAAGGTCCAGTCGGCGATCAAAAGGCTGATGATCGAGAACACCAGCAGCGCCACCAGCCCGAAGGTGAGCGGTACCGGCATGAGCGCCCAGGTGGAGAAGGTGACGTCGCTGTCGGCCACCGCCAGCAGTTGGCCGGTGGGCCGCTTGCGATGCTCCGAAAGTGGCATCGCAAGCACCCGGTCGGCCACCTGACGACGCAGTTCGGCCTGCACCCGTGCCTCGGTGACCGACCCGTACCAGCGGCGCAACACCACCGAACCGCCCCGCAGCACGCCAACCACCAACAGCGCCAGGGCGGCCCAGAGCGCTGCGCTCCGAGGGGTCTCCCCCGCAAGCACCGGGACGATGACCCTGTCGTTGACCATGCCGATCACCACGGTGGAGCCCACCACGGTGGCCGCCCATGCGGTACCGCCGAACAGAGCCAGCGAAAAGGGCCACGGCTCCATGCGCGCAAATCGACTCACCAGCGTGAGGCCCGACCGCGCCAGGCCGGCGCCATCAAGACCCCGCTCAGGCACCAACGCCGCGTCTGTCTGCGGTTCAGCTACCGACGGCGGGTCTGTCTGCAATTCGGCCGCCGGCGGTTCGGCCGACGACCGCTCGCTCATCGTGGACTCACCAGGATCCAGCCAGGATCACAGCTGAATCGACTTGGTCTCGAGGTAGCCGTCGATGCCCCACTCCCCACGCTCACGACCATTGCCGGACTGTCCGTAACCTCCGAAGGGCGCCGTGGCGTTGAACGCCCCACCGTTGATATCCACCTGGCCGGTGCGCATGCGTCGGGCAACCGCCTTGGCCCGCTCCGGATCGGCGCTCTGCACACCGCCGGCCAGACCGTAAATGGTGCTGTTGGCGATGCGGATTGCGTCGTCCTCGTCCTCGTAGGGGATCACCGCGAGCACCGGCCCGAAAATTTCCTCCTGGGCGATGGTGCTGTTGGGGTCGACGTTGGCAAACACCGTGGGCTTCACGTAGAAGCCGCGGGGGTGCTCCTCGGGCTGCTCGGGGCCGCCGATCACCAGGTCGGCGCCCTCGTCGATGCCCTTTTGGATGTACTCACGCACGCGGTCGCGCTGAGCGGCGGAGACGAGCGGGCCGAACGCATGGAACAGGTCGGGCTCATCGGCTGCCGGATCGACCAGCTTGGCCTGGGCCACCTCGGCCACCACGGCGTCGACGATCTCGTCATGCATTGCTGCGGGCACCAGCAGGCGGGTGAGCGCCGAGCAGGTCTGGCCCGAGTTGAGCATGCATGCGAACACCGAACCGAAGGCGATGGTGGACGGGTCGGCGTCGTCGAGCACGATGTTGGCCGACTTGCCGCCCAGTTCCAACTCAACCCGCTTGACCGTGTCGGCGGCCGACTTGGAAACCTCTTTGCCCGCCCGACCCGAGCCGGTGAAGCTGACCATGTCGACGTCGGGGTGCGCTGTCATGGCACCGCCCACGTCGGGGCCGTTGCCGATGACCATGTTGAAGACACCGGCGGGCAGGCCCACCTCATCGAGAACCTCGGCCAGCAGATAGGCGTTGAGCGGCGTCACCTCGGAGGGCTTCAGCACCACCGTGCACCCGGCGGCCAGCGCCGGGGCCACCTTGCAGACGATCAGGTACAGCGGGTAGTTCCACGGGGTGATGGCCGCAACGACGCCGATCGGCTCGCGGACCACCAGTGAGTTGCCCAACTCTTTTTCCCACTCGAACGCCTCGATCTGGTCGGCGTAGCTGTTCCAGTCACCGACGGCCAGGCCGGCCTGCACCATCTGGGCGAAGGCCTTGGGTGACCCCACCTCCGCCGTGATGGTGTCGACCACCTCGTCGTAACGCGCGGTGAGCGCCGCGCCGATGTCACGCAGATATTTTGCCCGCACGTCCAGTGAGGTGGTGGACCAGGAGGGAAACGCGCGGCGGGCGGCGGCCACGGCACGGTCGACGTCCTCGGCCGAGCCCATCGGCACCCGACCGATGACCTCTTCGGTCGCCGAGTTGATGACGTCTTCGGTGGCGGTACCGGCTGGAACCACCCACTCGCCCCCGATGTAAAACTTCTCGTGAATCTTCATCTTCTCCCCTTGGGTGTCGGGGCGCGAAGCCCCATGGTCGCCGGGGCGAAGGACCCGGCCGATCGACTGGACTGCTCACGTTACCGGCCGAGCCCCCCGATTGCCCCAGCAGAGTGGCAGTTCTGCCGTGACCGGCGGCCCCAGGCGTCGGTTGCCTAGACGCGGGTCGCACGGGCGCGGCGGGTGGCCTGCTCCAGCACCGGATTGTCTCCTGCGGCCGCCTTCAGCGTTGCCAGCAGCGCCTGCGTCGAAGCTGCCACAACCGCCCGCTCGGTCGGGCCCGGCCCCCGTCGTCCGTAGATCCGATGCGCCCAGGTGGGCAGTATTCCCCAGGCGGCGGCCGAGAACATGCCGGAAACGCTGCGGGTCACCGGGTCGCCCTCCGGAGGGTTGGCAAGAAATCGCAACGTGTCCTGTGCCTGATCACCGCCCGCAAGCTCCGGCTGCACGTCGGTGAAATAGTCGGCCATCTCGATGCTGCTGCGGGGCAGGTCGGTGGCGCCCAACGCCTCGGCGACCACGGCCATCTCGTCGTAATAGGCGTCGAGCTCGGCCGGGGTCATGACCCGGCGTCCGTATCGGGCATTGGCCGCCGCAAACATCGACACCTCGGCCACATGCACCCATCGCAACAGTGCCGGGTCGTTGGCGTCGTAGGGACGCCCATCGGGTGCAATCCCGTTGATCCGCCGGTGGGTTCGACGCACGATCCTGCACAACCGTTCGGCGGTCTCGGAGTCGCCGTAGGTGGTGGCGGCCACGAAGCTGGCGGTGCGCGACAGGCGTTCGGCCGGTCGCTCCTTGAAATCCGAGTGCTCGGCCACACCGGCCATGGCCAAGGGATGCAGCGCCTGCACCATCAACCAGCCAAACCCACCGACGCTCATCGACAGATCGGAGTGAACCCACCAGGCGACGCTGTCGGGGCCGAACCCGCCCGGCTCGCCGGCCGCGATCGACCCCCTGATGCCCAACCCCATGGCGGCCGCCGACCCGGTGCAGCGCTACGTGGACGACGTGATCATCTGGGGCTCGCCGGCCCGGGTGGTCTCGGAGCGATCCCCGCCCTCGGCGCCCGTTGCCTGATGGCCGCCGGCGCGATCGGCAGAGGCGTGGCCTGGTTCTGGACGCTGTTCGCCACCGCGTTCGTGTTCACGTTGCCGCTGGCGATGCTGTCCTGGCACCTCATCGAAGCGCCTGCGCTGCGGCACAAGCATCACTTCGACGATCTCGACCCGCTGAAGGCCGAGCCGCAGGTCGAGGTGGTTTTCGTGCGTTCCGGCGACCGACTGCCGGAGGATGCCGGGCTCGTCGTCATTCCCGGCTCGAAGTCGACCATCGCCGACCTGCTGCAGTTCCGCGAGAGCGGCTGGGAGCGCGATCTCGCGGCGCACCGCCGGCGCGGCGGCCATGTCGTCGGGCTATGTGGCGGCTACCAGATGCTGGGGCGCACGGTGCGGGATCCCGATGGCATCGAGGGCGCGATCGTGCAGGGTCATCACATGGTCCGCGATCGGCAGGTCCAACGCGCCGAGACTGGCGCTCGTCAACTCGACGCGAATCACATCGTCCGCACTGTTCGGCACGAGTCGATCCTCGTAGCGCGAGGTCTTCTGGAAACTCATCGAGTAGCTGCCGGGCACGTCCAACTCCAGCGGGTCGGAGTAGGTCACGCTCTGCACGTACTTCTGGTTTCCCGCGTCCCAGTCCATCGTCTGGTCGATGAAGCTGTCTCTTATACACATCTCCGAGCCCACGAGACCGTACTAGATCTCGTATGCCGTCTTCTG
>ERZ1026814.1138-NODE-1138-length-10880-cov-3.432437_pt1 | contig 10880 bp, 10 predicted proteins | sample MGYA00520871_ERZ1026814 | MGnify/ENA primary metagenome ERZ1026814 (study PRJEB33270, sample SAMEA104284478) | anaerobic digester metagenome | biome: Anaerobic digester microbiome; feature: mesophilic sludge digester; material: Anaerobic digester biomass... | reverse complement strand
AACGAGATCTAGTACGGTCTCTTGGGCTCGGAGATGTGTATAAGAGACAGATAATATTAGAGATGAGCAAACAGGTAATGTAGAGCGCCGTAAGTACGAGAAAGATGGTGGAATGTGTCTGTTGCTTCCCATTCATGGGAAGACCTCCTGTTTTGTTCAGGCGGGGAACCGCGACCGCCGTGGAATAGAATGCAGTTTATCCCAGCGAGATACTTTGTGCAACGGATAGCAAGAACAAATGCTGCATGATCAGCTTTCCACAAGATGCTGTTTTGCAGACGCGACGATCTCAGCCTTGATAAGAGAATGGCCTTCAACATTTGGATGGATGCCATCCTTGCATAAGAATCGCTGATAATTGCGCTGTTCGAGAAATGTCTTGCGTATATCTATAACCGGAGCTCCATGCTTCTCACCGATTTCCCATACGAGGCAAGAATAGCTCTCGTGCCAGCGGTAAATGAATTCGATATCGCCTAGCCATGTGAGAATGGCTTTTTGATCGAGACCCGTGCGAGTGAACCATGCGAAGTAACGTTCCGCTACCAGTGGCGGAAGCGTTAGGAGTATTGGCTTCAAGTCCAGCGCTTTTAGCTTTTCTATGACCTCGCCATAATGCTTGATAAAGATCTCAGGAGGAGTTGCAGGGAGATGCTGATCATGGGGTTTGAGAGATATTTCATCCCAACGAAAATCGCAATCATTCCCTCCGAATTCCAAGAATACATAATCGAATTCAGGTGATTTGGATTTTCCAAAGAAGCGGTCGAACGTGCGTTCGATTATCTCCCGACCCTTTGCAATGGTACAACCAAAGCGCGCCTTGTTGACAAGCGCAACACCGAGCTCCTTTGCCGCAAGAGAAGCAAAGCAGTCCTTCAGTGGTCTGTAAGAGCCCTGATCGTCGAGTATCACGCCTCTAGCAATCGAATCTCCAAAAACAAAGGCATCTTTAGAAAGCATCGCTTACTCCATGAAATGAAAAAATATAGCCAGCAAATAGTAATTAAAACGAGATGATACAATATATGATACAATATAAGGTATTGTACAAAACGTCAAGATAATTTATGCCAGATGTTGAAGATTTCGATACCATATGATATAGTAAATAGTACCTTGTCTTATGAGGAGCAACACAATGGATGCAAAAGATATGAAGAATGGAGAGGTAGACAGAGTTTCCCAGCTTGCTAAAGCACAAGACGCCCTCGAATCATTTTTGTCGGCTCTTGAATCCAGCAAGCCGCCCGAATGGGATGCACTACCTGACATCGGCCTCTATATGGATCAAGTCATCAATTATCTCGAGCGCCAGATCGGCTCGCTTTTTCCTCCCAACAAAGAAGGTGCCATAACATCTTCGATGATAAATAATTATGTAAAAGCTCACATCATTCCACGCGCCCAGAGCAAAAAATACAGCCAGGAACATATTGCTCTCTTGCTTGCAGCTTTCGTACTAAAGAAAGCGCTAACCACCCAGGACATGGGCGTGCTGATGACAAAGGGCACAGATAGCGCTATTGAAGATCCATACCGCTCTTTCTATGAACATTATCGCAGCACGCTCTTAGAATGCGGAAAGACTGTGGCTCAAGAGATTCGCGCAACCCTAGAAGAAGAGCCTTTTGGAGGCGATTCTCTGCGTCCTCTTGCCCTCAAACTCGCGGTGGAAGCCAGCATCCGCAGTCTTGCGGCGGAGATGTTGCTCACGCTTCTTGAACCTATGGCGCATTAGAAGGCTTAGAAGGAATTTCGTGCAACTTTTCGAAATATCTTTTGTATCTTGTCCAAAGATTCGTCCAGGAAAGGCTGAGAGCGAATAGAGAGAGAAATTCACAAAAGTCAAAGCAGTTTCGTGATAAATTTACACATTTTTGGTGCGAGTTTTGTGCATGAATTGCGGGATTTTGGACAGGATTGCAAGGATGCGGCTAGGATGGACAAGATATTTAGATGTGATTGCTTGGGCACGCTTAGATGGACAGATGAGAGGAGAATTCTTTGACTGGATGACAGTATGGGGCGGGATTTATAAGATGAGATATTTTTAAGGAGAAAAGCCAAAAAGGAAGTGCGCCTCATCTCTTTTTATGATCCGCTACATTCTGAATAATCTATTTATTAAGGCAAAGTATTCTGTAAATCGTGTCCGAAAACCATCCTATTGATTAGGACAAAAAGATTTGCAGAAACTTTATTCTTTCTTGACATTTGACTATCATGCAATTAATCTAGAGAATCATGCCAAAAGAAGTAAACAAAATAGAGAGTCCAATCAATAGTTTCGAATCTCTTGGGAATTCTGCCTCGATTGCTGAAAAACTCAGTGCTATTTTCGCTTTCTTTGGATTGAGTAAGAGTGACCTTGCTCGAATCTTGCATGTTAGTAGGCCTTCCTTCTATGCATGGCTCAAAGGTCAGAGCGAACCTGGTTCAGAGGATATGCGCACAATTCATAAGCTGTATTCTTTGATAGAGCCTTCAGAAACTGAAACATGTTCTCCTATCTTCTATGGCTATATCAAAAGGCCTCTGAGAGAATTCAAAAAAAGCCTCATCGAAGCACTTTCTGAACCAGAATTAGATGAAGAAGAAATCCGCGCTATGGTCAAAGAGATACGTCAGATGTCCCAAAAGCGCGCTGAACGGCTGGCGAAAAGCGAGGCCAAATCAAAAGTTATCCTTTCCGAAGAATCCAAGAAAAGAATTCTCGAAGAAAACCTATTGAGTATTTAAAAATAAATGTAATTCAACAGAACAGACAATTGAAGAAAGGCTCCTAATATATTGTTGGATCTTTGGACAGCAATCATTCGGAAGGCTATTTTGCAGGATTTCTCCACGACTCAAACACATTTTCATTATGCCAACGAAGGAACTCACTCGAAGGTTGGTCGGTTTCAATTTCAGGAAGGTGGGCAAGCTTTTGGCCATGAAATGCGTAATAGATTCTGCCATTATTGAATACTTCTTTTAGAGCATTGCTCACTTCAACATGAAAATCAGGGGTAATGGTCATATAGCCATCGTCGAAGAGTTTATGTAAGTCAGCCCTGAGCAGGAGCCCGTTTGATACCAGAGAAGGCCCATGTTCTGAAAATGGTTTGATATGAGCAGCTTCTAGAACGGGGAGAGTGTGATCTGCAGTAACCGCGCATGTATGTTGATAAGCTTCAGTTACCATAAAGCGAAATGCACATTGCCCAATTCTCACTTTTGTCATTACTTCGATATATTGTGGCTCAAGGGGCTTGTCAGCTGGTAGCGCAATGTCATCAAGCGATGCACGATCATAGAATCTCTTTTCCTCCAGGCGAAGTCGCACTTGATCCCAGATTTTTGCACCAATAGGATCATCAGTATCATAGTATTTGCCAACCACAATGTTGCTTTTCCAATCACTTGGGTTATCGATCATTCGATTATCATCGAAGAATATCGGATCAGTGAGGATATTGCATCCGATTACCATTCTCAAAGGATCAAAAGTCTCTCTAATTTGCTTATAATGAGCTATCTTTCTCCCAAGATTTCGAAGGCTTTCTGCACCATTGCGCTTGCCAAGTGCTTCCCACACAGTACCCAAGGGCAATACTGTAAAGGTAGAGAAAAAACCAAGTCCTGCTATTTTATTGTAGGGAGCATGAAGCCTAAAGAGAAAAGGCTCACCTCTTTCAAGTTTTGCTGGCTGTCTCGCGCTCGGTTGCCAAAAATTTATGTCTTCAGGTGGAGGATCAAGGCTCCTTAAGTAACGAAACCAATCGTAATCAGTTACACCAACATAAAATCTCATATTCATATTTTAGCATAACAATCTAATTTTGTATTCTTTGATAGAGCAGAAAAAAGCAATATCTCCGCTGTTCAACCAAGGATGATATTACCCTTCGCAATCTAGAAACGTTTAGACGGCTCGATGAAGATTCATTGAGCCTTTCTGAAAGTACGGGCGCAGCTGTCATATAATTGGCGGATTAGGATAGAAATCTTTAGAAAACCTGTTTTTCTGCTCGCATGTCTTGACGGTTGAGGTGGCTAGCAAGGTCAATATTCAGATTCTCGCCACCAGTGACCTTCATGGTTGGTTTGCACCATGGGATTTTGCTACTGACACAAAAGATACCAAAGGCAGCCTGGCTTACTTAGCGACCTTGATCGATAAGCATCGTGCTCATTTGATCGAACAGGCGAATGCATAAATCATGTCCGGAAATGTCCACATGAAATCGACAGGCGAAAGATATCTGCCTGCATGGACTATCATCGAACGTGAGGGCGCTAAAATTGGAATCATCGGCGTCATGTATATGGGACTTGATGAAGAGAACAATGTGAGGGTTCTCGGTGTGGTCGACTTGTTCTTCGAAAATACCGACACTGTCTGGAAGATCGTGTCCAAGAGCTCGAGGGACGAGCCTTGTGGCTCAGTCAGAGTAGCCACCAGGGAATTGCTGTCACTGTATTGCTCACTGCGAGGGGATAGGGAGCGCGGCACACAATGTAGCCATGGGAAGTACGATCGCGATGGTCATGGAGGAAGATTTCCAGGTGGCGCGCGTCTTTGGTGGTGGGATTTTCTGTCCATTTTACTTCAATGGGATAGAGGATACCTGATTGCTCAATGATAAAATCGACCTCCGCTCCGCCGGCAGTACGAAAATACGAAAGCTGCGAATCACCAAGATACGAGAGGCGCTTATAGAGCTCAATTCCGACCCATTGCTCAAAGAGAGGGCCTGGGTTGGCCAAAAGCGTATCTGGTGTCAGCGAGAGACCTGCCGCGGCATTGCGAAGGCCTAAATCGATAAAGAAGAATCGAGGGGTGGACAGCGCGGTCTTGCGGGAGCTCCCTGAAAATGCAGGTACCATGAAGCCAAGAAACATATCCTCAAGGAGTTGATAGTGCGCTTTGACGGTGGGGGCTGAGAGGCCAGATTCCTTTGCGATGCCCGCAAAGTTCATAATGCCTCCTGATTCGTAAGCCGCGAGAGATAGAAAGCGCAAAAATGGGCCCCATTCACGAATCTGCGTTTCGCGATGGAGCTCTTCTTCGATATACGCTGCAACATAGGACCGCAAAAGCTCGCGCCGTGGATCAGCGTTCGTACCATGCTCTGCATAGGGGATGGCCATGGCAGGGAGTTCTCCATATATCATCCGATCTTCAAGCGTTCTTTTAGGAAAAGGGGATACGAGCCGTGGTTCATCCTTGAAAATGGGCACAAGGCTTCGAGATCCATAGAGCGTTTCTACTGGAAAACCTGCTGGGATAAATGGCTGGTATTCGATACTGGTGAGAGGATAGAGATGATGGAGTATGCTTCTACCTGGGAGCAGATTGGTACCGGTGCGCCGTAATCGTCGTGCCGAGCTGCCACAGAGGATAAAGCGTGTACGTCGCTCGTCGGGCGCACTGCGCTTTTCTTCATCGTAGAGAAACTGAACCGCATCGAAAAGCTCGGGCACGCTTTGCACTTCATCGAGAAATATAAAGCGAGGGCTTTCTGATGAGGGTAGCGCTCGATACATATCGATGAATCGGTCAGGGTTTGCAGCAAACTGTAGCCGCTGGGATGGATTGGAAAAGTCAAAGACAAGGCTTTCGGGTGGAATTATACTGCGGATGAGGGTCGACTTTCCCGTCTGGCGTGTACCGAACATAATATGGACAAAGGGATGCGAGATTTTGTGGGAAAATGAGCTTGCATAAAGCCGATCATAGAGCTGCATACAATGAGTATGGTGCAAACTCCTCGAAAAGTAAAGTGGCACTTTAGATTATTTGAGTAAAACGAAATAAAACATTCTGTAATTCCTGTAAAATGCTGCTATCTCCTATGTTTTAGGTCAAGTTAAAAAGTACGGGCAAGTTGAAATTGCCCGTATCCGACAAGGGGCGAACCAATGTCGGCCCCATCACCATAAAGGATGTCGAGCCATTTCTCTGACATTCATTGATACCCGACACCCTGTGGGTTCCCCATAGGGTGTCGGTATTTTTGGCAAAAGGAAAGAGAAAAAGTCAGGGCTAAGTATAGAGTAATCACATTGCTTCCATGATTTCTTATCGATATAATTTAATAAGTGCATTGTTTTATACAATGCTCTATTTCTTTTGCTGATGGCAAAGCGAAAGCTTGCCGAGAAAGGGAGGTAAAATATGCCGAAGTACCTTTTTACGCCTATGCGCATTGGCAAAATGGAGGTAAGCAACCGATTAGTAGTACCAGCCATGGTAATGAATTTCTGCAACAACGATGGCACAGCAACCGAAAAGTATATCGCGTACCATGAGGCAAAAGCGAAAGGTGGATGGGGACTCATCATCACTGAGGATTATGCAGTTGATCCGCGAGGAAAGGGATTTATTGGAATTCCCGGGCTATGGAATGATGATCAGATTGAGAGCCATTCCAAATTGCCCGAGCGTGTTCATCGGTATGGCAGCAAGATAGTAGCGCAGATATATCATGCGGGCAGACAGACTAATCATCTTGTAATTGGTGCACAGCCGGTAGCTCCTTCGCCGATCCCATGCCCCGCGAATCAGGAGATTCCTCATGAGCTCACCAAGGCTGAGATTCGCAACATAGTAGAGGAATTCGGAGATTGTGCATTGCGGGCCAAAAAGGCTGGGTTCGATGGTGTGGAGGTGCATGGCGCGCACGGCTATCTCATCGCTCAATTCATGTCTGCCTATTCAAATAAGCGGACTGATGAATATGGTGGCTCTCTCCTAAATAGAATTAAATTCCCGCTGGAGATCATATCCAATATACGAGCCAAAGCAGGAAACGATTTCCCGATTATTTTCAGAATCTCCGGAGATGAATTCGTGCCTGGTGGAAGGACAATTGAGGATACAAAAGCCATCGCAGTATTGCTGGAGCAAGCGGGCATAAATGCTATCCATGTTTCCGCGGGTGTCTACGGAAGCATGCAGTTTATCATACCGCCCTCTGCGGTGCGACACGGCTGGATTGCTGATTTTGCCGCTGAGGTCAAGAAGGTCGTTTCTATACCAGTCATCACCGTTGGAAGAATCACCGATCCGATCATGGCGGAGACAATAATCGCTTCCGGAAAGGCTGATTTTGTGTCGATGGGTAGGGCTTCGCTCGCCGATCCTGAGCTTCCGAATAAGACTTCCGCAAAAAAATTCGACGATATCAACTATTGCATTGGGTGCTTGCAGGGTTGCGTCGGTAATCTCTTTAAAGGCAATCCTGGTGGCTGTTTGGTGAATCCTGTAACGGGCAGAGAATCTGAGTTTGCCTTAAGGCCTGTCGACAAGAAGAAAAAGGTATTTGTTGCAGGCGGAGGCCCGGCAGGGATGGAAGCGGCAATAGTAGCTGCACAGCGAGGCCACGAGGTTCATCTCTATGAAAAGAGCGATAGGCTTGGCGGGCAATACTTGATTGGAGCCATACCACCCAATAAAGGCGAAGTGGATATGTTCCTCGCATGGCAGCAGAATCAGCTCAAAAAATATAATGTGAATGTCCACTTCAATACTGAGCTGACGGTCGAGATTGTCGAAAAGGAAGCCCCCGATGCTGTGATTGTGGCGACAGGCGGAGAGCCCATAGTACCGGATATTCCAGGCAAGGACAAACCCAATGTTGTACATGCAAATGATGTGCTGCTTGGAAATGTCAACGTGGGGCATCGGGTTATCGTAATAGGTGGTGGCATGGTGGGTTCCGAAACCGCCGATCATCTCGCGAACCATGGTAAGGAAGTAACGATTGTCGAAATGTTGCCCGATATTGCCATTGACGAAGAAGCAGCCGTCCGTTATTTCTTGATGAAGGACTTGCACGATAATGGCGTTAAAATATTTGTCAATGCGCCGGTAAAAGAGATTCTGGATGATGGAGTAATCTCCGAGATAGATGGCGCGGAAACCAAGATCGGGCCTGCTGACACCATCGTGATGGCTATTGGCGCTAAGTCCGTCAACAATCTGACCAAGGAGCTCGAAGGAGAGGTTCCTTTGGTTTTGACCATTGGGGATGCGCTAAAAGTGCGCAAGGCGCTCGAAGCGGTCGAAGAGGGATACAAGGCGGGCTTGGCGGTATAAAGAGCTTCCTGCTTGTGCAGACCTCGAATTATCTCAGGCTTTGCAATATCGGAAGCTTTGCGGTGTAATAGGCGGGGTTCCATGCCTCCATGATGGATTCCGTATTTGAACATAGGGAGAACCATGCCGCAAAATGAATCATTGTGCAGATTTCCATAGGGGTTTTTGTACTTTGATAGGGTTGTTCTATAGTCTATAAACTGGGAGGACTGCTATGGGCATAATTGATATCTTTTGGATTTTCCTCATGATTTCAACATTGCAGCCGGTATTGCAACGTCGTTATCTCAATTCAATGCGCGCGCATAAAATCGCACAGATTGAAAAAAAGCGCGGTTCCCGTGTCATTCTTCTTGTACATAGGCAGGAAACAATGAGCCTTATGGGATTTCCGCTGATGCGTTACATCGATGTGAATGACTCCGAGGAAGTATTGCGCGCTATTCAGATGACAGATGATGATGTGCCGCTAGACATCATACTGCACACACCAGGCGGACTTGTGTTGGCTGCCCTCCAGATTGCACGCGCAATTCAAGCTCACAAAGGCAAGGTCACTGTCTTTGTTCCCCATTATGCCATGTCAGGCGGTACATTGATTGCACTTGCCGCGGATGAAATCGTCATGTGCAAGCATTCCGTCCTTGGACCAATCGATCCGCAGATAGGGCAATATCCTGCTGCTTCTTTTATCAAGGTAATCGAGCAGAAGCCAATTTCTGAGGTTGAAGATCAGACCCTGATTATGGCGGATATTGGGCGCAAGGCTATTCAGCAACTCGAGACAGCGGCTACCGGCTTATTGAGTAGACACATGGAAGAGGATGCCGCAGCTGCGTTGGCGACAAAACTGGCGACCGGCATGTGGACACATGATTATCCCATATCAGCCGAGGAAGCGCGTTCGCTTGGTCTGCCTATCAGCATCGACATGCCAAATGAAATACTCCAGCTTATGATGCTGTATCCGCAACCGGTAAGACAACAGGGAGGCGTGGAGTATCTTCCGGTTCCCCGTCAGAGCAAGTCTCAGAAGTAAACCAATACCGCGCACACCATTCTGTTGCTTAGAATGCTCCCCCTGCCTTCCAAACAGGCTGTCTTTTCAATGCGTATCTTTTTCTTTTTACTCTCTCATGCTGCTGGCCCAAAGTGCTTGAGCATTACAAGCGCATCGGTGCTGCTTGTGTTCGTGATGAGCACACCTTTTTTAGCGGTATTGTCTGTGACAAATAGCTCATCCTGAGTCATTTGTCCAAAGCGAATCATAGCTGGAGATTCAATAGACAGGCTCCCAAAGCTGCCGTGGCCTTGCACGACGATAGCGCCATAGGGTCCTTTATCTTTGATAAGCGCTGAGCGACCTGGCAATATCGTAAGCTCTTTGGCAGAGAAGTATTCATTCTTATAGACGATATCGTATTCTTCATAGCCTTGCGCGCGCATTTCTTCGAGAGGTTTTACAGGTTTTGGCTCAATGAATCGGTGTTCATAGAAAAGTGGGTCAATGTTGAGTTCCCAATCGAGCAGCTCGATGTAATAATCGAGGTCATCTCTTTTTTCTTCTGGGATATCCTTTTGAAGCAATTCTTTTGCGGTATACGCATTCCACACGATGTTTTGAATCATTGCTGAGACATCCGAGGCCCGTTGAGGTTCATAGGTCAAAAGCGAGCCAGGCGCATGCAGAATTCCAGGAGGCACATCCCATCCAGTACCTGGCTGGAGCATATAGGCGCGGGAGAGCGCGAGGATATTGTTATCGCGCTTTTCCCAATCCGCAATGCATGCCGGTATTTGATTCTTGGTTGTGCCTGGGTTGAGGCCAAAAAAGGTGTAGGGGAAGGTACCTCCGTGATTATTGAGGATGTCAAAAAAGGTAAAAATATCACCTACCAGTTGGTCGGACCCCACGAATCGGATATCGGCAGGAACAAGATATCCGTAACCTCGCCTTTGGGCAAGGCCCTGGTGGGGAAAACCATCGGAGATACGGCCCGGGTAAACGCCCCGGGGGGGGTGCGGGAATTCGAGATCGTTGATATCTTCATCGCCCATGTGGATTGAGGCAAGAAAAAAAGGCCGGAGAAGCAACTTCTCCGGCCTTTCGACTTGCTGCTTGAGGCGCAACGGCACGGTCTATTCCCCGTGGGGGCGCTCAGCCCCTTTCCGCCACTTTCAGACGGGTTTCCGCATTGGTCACCGCGGCCTTGACCCGTTCGTAATCGGCGTCTTCCTTGGCCATCTTGGCCAATTTGGCTTCCGCCTCTTCTTTGTCCTTCCGGGCCTGCTCCCGGTCGATCATGTCGGAGCGCTCCGCTCCTTCGACGAGGATGGTCACCTTGCTGGCCAACACCTCTGCATACCCCGTATCCACCGCGTAGGCAACCTTTTTGTTGTTCTGGGTATAGCTCAATTCGCCGATCTGAATGGAACTCAGCAATGACGCGTGACCTCTCAGGACCCCGAATTCTCCTTCACTTCCCGGTACGGTTACCTCTTCCACCTTGCCGTTGAAGGCCATTTTTTCCGGGGTGACTATTTCCAACAACAGTTCATCTGCCATGTGCTATCCTCCGGCTATTCCGACAGCCTCTTTGCCTTTTCGATAACTTCCTCGATACCGCCGACCATATAGAAGGCCTGCTCCGGCAGATCGTCATGCTTGCCTTCGAGGATTTCCTCTGTCTCTTATACACATCTGACGCTGCCGACGATCTACTCTGTGTAGATCTAGGTGGTCGCCGTCTCATTACAAAAAAAACAAAACACACACATCGACCAACACACA
>ERZ1026814.1136-NODE-1136-length-10907-cov-4.630891_pt1 | contig 10907 bp, 7 predicted proteins | sample MGYA00520871_ERZ1026814 | MGnify/ENA primary metagenome ERZ1026814 (study PRJEB33270, sample SAMEA104284478) | anaerobic digester metagenome | biome: Anaerobic digester microbiome; feature: mesophilic sludge digester; material: Anaerobic digester biomass | place... | reverse complement strand
CGATTGGATCGCAGTATGTATCTTTGTTTTTACTTCTGTTTCCTTTCTTCTTTTTTTTTTTTTTTGTTCTTTTTTTTTTTTTCAAGCAGAAGACGGCATACGAGATCTAGTACGGTCTCGTGGGCTCGGAGATGTGTATAAGAGACAGCTCAATATACTCCTTCATATCTACCTCCTCATATCATTTCCCGTGCCACTTAGCTCATTCTATCTTGAGTTTATTGCGCGATGTGGCCAGCGTCAAATCCATTTTGCTCGAGATATCGCGAGAGCTACTAATTATGCAAAGGAATTATAATCTGATTCGATGTGGGTGGCTTGAACGAATCTGCTATGCCGCATTAGTTTGGACAGCAATTCGTCCATGATAGGTTTTTTCGCCGACTTTTGCATGCTCTTCCTTTTCTCTAGATACTATAAGTTATTATAGGAATATAGAATATAGAAGCCAGCATGCAAATCTACTTGTTGATACGATATTTGCGGGTGAAATTGCTATCAGTTCTAATGTTTGCACCAATTTCTGAGGATGCTGCTGAAATATTGTCATATCTCAGTTGCGCCTTTTTTGTTCCAACACTCCTCATAGCGCATGCCGGTTAGCTTCTCGCAGATGGTTTTGACTTCTGGGCTGACATCTTCCAACCTCCCTCCAGCGCGGATTCGTTCAAGTTCTTTGACTAGGATCTCGCTGTTTTTTGGGCTGAGCTCAAAGCGCATTGCGACGATGATGCCCAAAATAAGGAAAATACTAGGCCCGGTGATGAAGAATATCAAGAATTTACTGAGTACTTCCGGCGTCTGCGCCTGGTTGGACTGAAAGCCAACGAGCTGAAGGAAGAATCCGATGAGCGGCATAACGATGATACCTTGAACAACCTTTCGCGCAAGAGTCATTGCGCCAGAATAGACTCCAGCGCGCTGTTGACCTGTCATTAGCTCATCTACATCGATTACATTGGGCAAAATGGCATATGGAATATAGACCGCAGCGGCAGTCCCAAGCCCTATGACCGCACAGATAAGTACGAGAACTAGCAATGGCGTAGACGATGTAAGAACAATAGTCGCATAGAGACCAACAAGAAAGATCGACATGCCAAGGATATACGCAAAGCGCTTGCCCTTGGTGTTCGCAACCTTGGTATAGACGAGAATCATAAAAAGCTGCACGATCATGAGCGTCCCCATTGCGATTGAATAAATATTCGGCCTTTGCAAATAATAGGTAAGGTAATACGTAAAGAGCCCCATCAACATATCCATTGCAGAATAGGCGAAAACATACATCATAAGATGAATCCGAAAGGATTTGTTTTTAAGAATGCTCGCAAATTCCTTCATAAAATCTCGCGATACGGTTGGGCTTGCAAGATGCGGATTCTCCCATGTTCCCCAAAAAACAAATATCCAGGGAATTGCAAATAGAATTCCAAACACAATCGACATGATAAGATAGCCTTGCGCAGGATCTTCCTTATGTGCATTGATGATCATGCTCGGCACGGTCGATGCCAGCAGCGATGAAAAGCCTGAGAAAAAGAGCCTCGCAGCAGAGAGGCGATTACGCACCTTATAATCAGCGGATAGCTCAGCAGCGAGCGCAGAATAGGGGGTCATCACCATCGTGATCACCGCATCGAAGAGGATATAGGCGAAGAGATAATAAAAGAAAAGCGCGACTTGCGAGCTTGCTCGAACGCGAATCCACATGATTATGTAAGAAAGCGCGATGGGCACAATACCCACAAGGAAATAAACGCGCCTGCGGCCATAACGCGAACGTGTATGATCTGAAAGGTAGCCCATAAGAGGGTCGGTGATAGCATCCCAAACCTTCCCAATACCAAGCGCAAGGCCTGCAAGGGCAGGAGAAAGGCCTACGACTTCGGTCATGAAGAACATATAAAAAAGGCTTACGATTATGAATGCGCCACCTCCATATATATCGCCGACTCCATAGGCGATAAGCGTCTTAAAGGTAACGGGTCTTTCGGTAGTGAGCGAAGCTCTTGAAATAGAAGTCAGAGCAGGTCCACCCTCTGGAGATGGCACTTGCGTGGCGAGAGGCCTCGAATGTTCTTTTTTTGTCATATTCTGCCTCCTAGCTTTTGCCGGCAGTATCTTACGCCTCATGTTCCCAAATTATGTGCACTGAGATTGGTCAAATCGATTTTACCGGATCTTACTTGTGCTGTCATCTATGCATCGCAAAGAATGGGTTTCCTTTTTTCCGTGCTCATTTGTCTGCAATATTGTATTGATATCAGGCATTAGCAAACGTACATTTTTGCTTCCGACTTTTTTGGAATGAATTCTTTGGAATGAAAGAGAATAGATACATCTCATGACGCTTTGATTTTCGCCTTTATCAGAGCAAGCATTCGTGCACTTTTGCTAGAAGACTTCTCTGCGGTTCATTACCCTCATAGAGTGCGATAAGAAGGCGCGCATCAAGGGTCTTTCCTTCCCATGAGGGGGCCGAGGAATGCAGATGTTCCGCAGTCAGAATGGCAGCGCGCCTTCCTAAGCCAGTTACCGCAGCAGGATATCGGTACTGTGGTCCCCAAAGAGCACCAAAAGGGAACATGCTCACGCATTGTACACCACACCGTAAATCCTGGCGTAGAGGACAGAAAGCATAACTGCTAAAAGATTGAGAAGCCTGCGCAACTAGAATCCCTCGCGCGCCATCGCTCACTGCAAGCCATTTTGGCGTAAGGTGGTTATTGATATCTGCAAGGAACCGATTTCGACCATAGCCAGCATAATCTAGCGAATAGTGCGAAATGACATTACTAAAGTCCTCTTTCCATACATGGATAATGGTAGAACAGGGCAGATTTTCAAATGCGACAATCTCAAAAGGCGCAAGTTGGCGCCAGCGATCGTCCCATGTTCGACCGAGTGTTCTTGCCTTTTTGTGATCATAACACCGGTGCGGGGTCGATGGATATTGCACATGAAGCTCGAAGCACACAAGATCCGCGCTGAGCATAGTAGCAGTCCTGCTCCATTCGATCGCCACTCGCATGGGCCTTAGAGGGATGATTCCATGCAATTCATATCGCTCAGCACCGGATATAACGTCAATTTTGCGCGAACCGAGAATTTTATGATTATATTCAACCCAGGGCTCGTTGATATGAACTGTATATGATCCGCTGGCTAGCCGGATTCTGCCCTTTGAGCTGACCGAAAGCGTGAGATGAGGACTGTGAGGAGAAGAATCTTGCATGCGAACCCTGCTTTCTGGATGCGCTGCTTGAGGCAACTCCGGACCCCGGAGTTCTTGAGGTTCTTTAATACAGGGTAGATTAGATATCGCGTTGACCACACCATATTTATGCTCTACTGCCGCATAGAATGCCTTAGCGAGCTCGAGGGATCGATTCGCTGTTTTTCGAGCTATCTCAAGCCTTGTCACATTCATTACAGGAACAGCAAGCCCAAAATGGGTTGTAGACAGCGCCCGAAGTCGCTCTTTTATCGCTTCATGCGCAAGCCTGGCCAAGGATGGATCGAGCTCCGAGAGTTCATCGAGCCAATATGTTTCGGTTTTTGGGCTAGTTGCAGAACGCAATACAGATTCACCATTTCGAACTGCCACAATGCTTTTTGCAGACTGCCATTGCGATCTCGCTTCGGCAATAATCGACCAAATTTCATAATTCTCATATTTTTCAGACCAGGATGAATAACCATCAAAGGCACCATCAGCCATATCCTGGCCTATAACAATCTCTCCCCTATCAGGATGGGTCTTGATGTATTCCCATGGTCGTTCAAAACCAACAAATGGCAAGCGCGCGATACTCGAGATAAGCGAATAAAGCCCTCCAAATGATGGCACAAAGCGACGAGAAAAACCTGGCAAAAAGCCTGCCCAAAAGCTATCGTCTGCATCAATATCGAGCACCACTAGCATATCGACAGGCTGTGCTATGCCTCCAGAATCTCCTTCAATGCCCATCTCGATATCTCTCTCAGGATCGCCCTCAGCATCTAGGCCGTGCGCACAACGAAAAGTTCCATGCAACTGCTCAGCTCGAATTGCTTTGAGCATGCGGGCGGCGCTGAAATAATACTCAGCCAAATCGCCCTGATTGATCGCAGGAATAAGCCTTATCGATGCTCCTGTTGTAGGGTTTTTGAGCGTGAGTGGATTGTACCGCTTTCTTGCCTCCAATTCAGAAATAAACGAACCTATCGCATTGAAAGGAATTGCGCTGTAATATAAAGATATAGCTTCGATCCCCACACTACGATAGATGTCGATGTGCGATCCCGTAAACATACATTCCTGCGGCCGTGCAATCGGCACATATGAACCAAAGGTCTGAAGCACTCCTGAACCATCGGGCGCATTAATTGCCCATGAAAGAGCGTACCTTAGCTCCTCAGGTGTGTGAGCGGTAAGAAGCCCATTGTTCCAGGACATAAGTTCGATTTCGTCGACCCCAGCAATAACCCTCATCTTAATCCGCTCTATTATGTCTGGAGCAAAGCTCGGCAGAATATGTCCCAAGGTGAACGCGTTATCGAAATCCCATGCGCACTTGACCTCGATTCCATCTTTGGAAAGCTCATCGAGGCTATCAAGAATGGAGCGAATAACGCGAACGTCCTTGCCAAACCCGCGCTCATCAGGCGTATCTCCCCGATAAGAATGATAGAAATTCACGTGAAACCGAGGACAAAAAAAGATTTTTGTGTTGCTGCCTACCATTTTTCTTTAGCAAAATCTCCATTAGCCGGTTTTGAAGCTTTTATCTTTCTGTGTCCTATATATGCCTCTTTCCGGCCTTCTTTCAATATAGCGTTTCAAGCTTTTTTTCACTACCGCTATTCGCTCTGACTGTCCTCTTGAGAGAAAGATGCCCTGCATTATTCTCTAATAAAGCTATAAGTTAATGATATCTTTTGTATAATTTCGCAGGAACGCAGGTGCTACACTTTTTTACCAATGTGCTCATGGTAATGAGCCTTATAACGGCCTCTTTGGATAGCCCCACAAGCCCCACAGTCAATTGGTTCATCTCGAAGCAAACCGATCGAGTTACAGTTGAGCAACAGTCAAGAAATCGATTCTGGGTCTTACAATTTACCTATTTTTAATTCATTATTCTGCAAGTACTTTATTTCGGGCTGAGAGGATTTGAACCTCCGACATCTTGGTCCCGAACCAAGCGCGCTAGCCCCTGCGCTACAGCCCGATTGCCTAAAAAAAAGCCCGTCGCGTGGCAGACGGGTCTCAATCCACATGACGCTGAACTGCAAAGATACGCGCCTGCGCGCACGAACGATGCTGTGATCGGGAGCGACGGGGCTTGAACCCGCGATCTCCGGCTTGACAGGCCGGCGCGATAACCAGCTTCGCTACGCCCCCTTGTCATGGCTGACGGCATGGTACTATATAGGCACCCTTGTTTTGTGTCAATAGGACGCATTGCCTCATCGAAAGCCTAACCGAAACGATGCCGATGCCTCATAATAAGACCTGGTCCGAATTGAACCATTGTACCGGGAGTTGAATAAAGCGGCTGAAAGGCTCTTTCACGTCCGCAAGCAGAAAGTTAATGGCTTATTTTCGGCCAGAAAACTTTTTAGGCGATTCGTAGGATATAAGAATAGCGCCTGTCTTTTGATCATATTCCATTTCTTTTTTGCGTTTTTTGGATGAACTGGTGCTTGCAGGTATCTTTGTTGCTATGCGCAAGAGAGCACCAGACTCTGGCAATGCCTCAGATTGTCCGGTCGAAATCAGAGTATATCCTAAGTGAGAGCAAGCATATTTACCGACTCTCGAATGAGAAAGCACAATTGGTTCGGACACAATTCGGCAGGCGAGTTCATCGTATCCCTCATTTGCCCCTGTCGGCAAGGGCAGGTTTCCAGGGTAACGACTCTTTTGCTTCTTATTCTGATCCGAGGGCAAAATCGAGGATGGGCATCGCTTTACGTAAAGGTAGCTAAAAGACAATTTATCTTTGGCCAGCCCGGCTTCTTGTGATAGCCTATAAAGCCATTTAGGAGCATAGCTTGTGGGCATGGAGAAATGACACCAAGGATATTTTACTCGTGGAGCGGGCATTCGGACAGGCGTCAAGAACCTATTTCTATGATTGCTGGACTCGTCGGGGAGCTGCTTGATTAAATATTCACTTTTTTGTCGTGCAACATTTGCTTTGCTCTCAATAGAATCAAAACGAGGGATTCCTTTTTTGATTATGTTTTTGGGATTTTCTTTAATTAAATATTCTTGTCCACTCTTGAAAATTCCAGGCATGGGACAAGCCGAGGTGTGTGGACAAGGAGCCAAAATCTCGCAATTATCCCGAATAGCAACGGCGCGCAGAGCACTCAAAAACCCTCCGCATCTAGGCTCGCCAGGTTCCAGGATCAGCAATGAGCCATCATTCTTGCAGTATTGCATAATAGATCGATATAGAGCGTCAGCGTTTTCGAAAAGCGTTTCTTTGCTTTTCCAGAAGAATTCATTGAAGACATTTATTGCACAGAAGAGGTCGGCCTTTTCCCTGATAGGTTCCCCGAACCTCAGGTGTCTCAGTTCGATTTTCCATGGAGGCAATTCTCCAGAATGTTCCGCGGCGAGTATTTCCAGAATGGTTTTTCCAGTCTCCATCATGCGAGGTGCTCGATCCACACAGATGATCGTCAGCGGGAGCTTTCTCAATTCAGGCTTGGAGCAATAGAGCGATAAGAGCAAGGTCAGCGGGCCCGAACCCATATCTGTTATAGTAGCATTTGGCTTAAGTTCAACAGGAAGATCCGTCAAAAGGGAAACGAGTCGTACAAGGTTCCAGGGCATGAAATAGCGCAAATAGGCCGAAAAAAGGGTAGGATTGTTGAGATAGTCGCTTGCGCGCTGGGCTCGTCCCATTGTCAGTAGTCGCCAAAGACTCCGAATGCTGTAGCGAAGCTCTGCGCGATGCTGGAAGGAAATGGGATTTGCTTCTTCGATACAGCGTGGAATTTTATCCAATGCTGAGGCCGCATCTTCGCTAATACGGAAATTATAGAGAAGAGTATGTTCAATCATGGGCGAATAATTGAGCAATCAAGGACTTCTTCATTCCAGATTCAGGATTACTTTTCCGGACTCTCCGGAAAGCATAGCCTCAAAGCCTTTCTCGAAGTCGTCGAAGCGAAATCTATGGGTTATTACAGGGCTTATATCCAGACCAGATAGCAGCATGGTTTGCATTTTGTACCAGGTTTCAAAGATTTCTCGTCCGTATACACCTTTAATGAAAAGCCCCTTGAATATGACTCTCGACCATTCGATACCAGCTCCATCCGGAAGAAGTCCCAGCAGAGCCATTCGTCCTCCATTATACATGTTTTCGATCATTTGCTCGAGGGCTTTGGGGTTGCCTGACATTTCCATGCCGATATCGAAACCGCCGACCATTCCAAGACTTTTCTGTACTTCTTTTAAGTCTTCCTTATCGACATTTACAACGCGCGTTGCGCCTAGTTTTTTTGCCAGCTCGAGCCGCCATGGATTTACATCGGTCACCACTACGTTTCTGGCTCCAACATGGCGCGCTATAGCAGCGGCCATGCAGCCTATGGGGCCTGCTCCAGTGATCAATACATCTTCACCAGTCATATCGAAAGAGAGTGCAGTATGAGTAGCGTTGCCGAAGGGATCAAAAATAGCCGCAATATCATCTTGAATGGCTTCATGCACATGCCATGCGTTCTGTGCCGGGACAGCCACATATTCCGCAAAGCAACCATCTCGATTTACTCCGATTCCAATCGTATTGGGGCAGAGATGATGCTTACCAGCGCGACATGCGCGGCAGGTACCGCACCATATATGGCCCTCGGCGGAAACGCGTTCTCCGATTTTATAGTCTTGTACGGATCTACCCTTATCTACAATCTCACCCACAAATTCATGACCTACAATCTGCCCAATATGTATTGTACGCTGAGCCCAAGTATTCCATTTCCATATATGCACATCAGTTCCACAGATTGCTGTTTTCTTGACCTTTATCAGCAGATCGTTATCTCCAATATGGGGTATAGGGACTTCTTCCATCCAGAGTCCGGGTTCGGCGTTTCTCTTGACAAGCGCTTTCATATTGCTCCTTTTTGACTGTGCGCATTTCTTCCCCCATTATTTTGGATCTATATATTCGGTTTTTTATAGGAATGCAAAGCGCATAAATCAAATTCTATCGTAAGTATACTACCAAATATCGAAATGAGAAATGCAGTAATCAAAATCAGTGTCCGGCAGGTCCATTCGATACTGATACGAACCTTGTGTATGACAATGAAGCAGAAATTAGTGCTATAATAAGAAAAAGAGAGCGGCTCCTACTACCGCAACAGCCGCGCCGAGTACTTCCAGATAATGGACTTTTTGCTTGAGTATCAGAACCGATGGCACAATGATAACCACGGGAGTCAGAGCCATAAGTGTGCTTGTAGCCCCTACCTGCGTATGTTGCATGGAGAACAGAGAGAGGGCCACGCCCAGAAAGGGACCAAAAATAGAGCCTTTTAATGTTGAGCGAAGGGCCTCCTTTATTCTGGGCATCTCAACAAAGACAAATCTACCCTGTCCGATGAGGAGAGCGTTTATTGCAAATCCGAAAATCGCAACGAATGCGCGAATCTGCGTTCCGGAGATTGGACTATAGTTGCCCAAGCCTGCTTTGCTGAGCACCATTCCTCCTGCTTGAAAAATAGACGAAAGGAAGCCGTATAGGAGCCCCTTTGCGGAAAGTTTTTCTTTATTATTCTTTTTGTTCTGGCGAGAACGGGTGGTGACAACAATTAGAATGCCGGCAACGGTCACTGCCATGCCGATGAGTCGATGTACTTGCATCCGCTCGCTTATGAAGATAAAGGCAAAGAGAGCCGTAAAAATAGGCGTGAGCGATTGGAAAATAACAGTAATCCTTGAACCTATCAGTATATATGCATTGAAAAGAAAAAAGTCGGAAATTACAAAGCCAACGATTCCCGACAAGCCTAAGAGTATCCATGTTCTTAGAGGTGCATCATAAGGAAAAGGCACATTCCGCTCGACCATCCCGGAAATTCCAAGGAACAAAAACGCGAAAACCACCTTCCAGAAATTGACGGCCAAAGCTCCGACTTTCCTGGAGGCAGTCTCGAAAAAAATAGCCGAAAAAGCCCAACACACCGCGGTTCCAAATGCGGCAAGAAGCGCAAATCTCTCCATTGCTCGATATTCTATCTAAAGGACTCTATTTATAAAAGGGGATATAATGCTGGCGACCAAATGTTATTCATAAGATAGAGCACGTTCCGTATTTTGTTTGACTCGAGGACTAACTTGGATTATGATTTTTAAGAGGGAGGTGTAATATGGCGGTTATAGCAATTTCTCGCGAGCTGGCATCTTATGGCGAAGAAACAGCTCAAGAGCTTTCAAAGATCAATGGATATAAGATTGTTGACAAGGAGCATATCGAAGCTGCTCTTTCAGCGATGGGAATCGATGTTGAGAAACAGGCTAGGTACGACGAGAAGAATCCAGGCTTTTGGGCTTCTCTTTCTCAGCAGAGGGACGAATACCTGCATTTTCTCACCCAAACCGTGTATGATACTGCGCTGGAAAACAACTGCATCTTTATTGGCAGAGGGGCTCATATAATTCTACGCGGTATCCAGAATCTAATAAGCATCAGGATAGGTGCTTCGAAGACGGTAAGAATCGAGAGGGTGCGCAAAGCGCAGAATATAGATTCACGCCATGCGCTTCAGATAATCGAGAGCAGCGATCACGATCGAGCAGGCTTCCATAAGTACTTCTTCTCCGTGGATTGGTACAATCCTTCGGAATATGACATGACCCTAACAACCGATCGCTTCGATCCAATCCACGCTGCTTCTGCGATCGATGCTTTTAGAGTGTCCTTTATAACCGAAGATCGAGAAAAAGAAGCTCAGGCAAAGCTAAGGGATCTATTGCTTGGAGCTAAGATAGTCACAGAGATCACCTACAATCGCAAAATCCCTATTCATTTTTTGGAGGCAGCGGTCGAGCGAGGCGTTGTGGTGCTTCATGGAGTAGCCAACAGTCGCGCTACAGTGGAAAGTGCTGTCGCAGCGGCTAATCTTGTGCCGGGTGTCAAACAGATCGAGAGCGCAATTCAGCTCGTCCAGGAATTTACAGTTATACCATGATCGATACATAAGAAATAGGATTCGGTATTCGATTTCTCGTAAGGATGGTGTGTGGAGTATCTGACATCATTTCATGCTATTCTGGAAACTCTCAAAGCTGGAAATTCGCGGTGCTGCCTCTATATAACCGAAAACTCTCAGCGCCGAGGTCCACGAATACGTGAGATTCTCGATGAAGCGCTATCGCAGAACATTTCAATCCAATATGTGCCTGAATCTAGGCTCGATGAAATGTCAAAAGATCAACGCGGAGCTATTCTCGCGCTAGAGGAAGTCTTTAAGAAGAAGCCTTCTCTGAAGGCTCTGTGCGATCGAGTTTCTGAACCAAGGCCAAGCCTTATCTTAGTTCTCGATCATATAGAAGATCCTCAAAATCTAGGTGCTATCCTGAGATCAGCTGACGCCTTCGGTGTAGATGCCGTTATTATGCCACAGCGGCGTGCTTCTCCGATCTCCAATGCAGCTGCTAGGGCATCCGCTGGCGCTATCGCCTGGGTTCCCATATTACGATTGAGCAATCTCAGATCTGTCTCTTATACACATCTCCGAGCCCACGAGACCGTACTAGATCTCGTATGCCGTCTTCTGCTTGAAAAAAAAAAAACAAACAAATGAACCCCAGACATGCATATAATAACACAACAGAAAACTAACAACAATACACATATCACTATCAACACCACACTACCAAGTACAACACAAACACC
>ERZ1026814.1132-NODE-1132-length-10952-cov-4.228268_pt1 | contig 10952 bp, 6 predicted proteins | sample MGYA00520871_ERZ1026814 | MGnify/ENA primary metagenome ERZ1026814 (study PRJEB33270, sample SAMEA104284478) | anaerobic digester metagenome | biome: Anaerobic digester microbiome; feature: mesophilic sludge digester; material: Anaerobic digester biomass | place... | reverse complement strand
AAAGTTTATTAGTTTTTTTTTTTCAAGCAGAAGACGGCATACGAGATCTAGTACGGTCTCGTGGGCTCGGAGATGTGTATAAGAGACAGATCCAAGCTTTCTTTTTCAACATTAACACCTTTTGTTTGCCGGATATCCGCAAGAATTTCATCAAGCAACTTGTTGCTTTTCAAATCTCTCTTGCCTTCAAAAGGATGATAATAAATTGCCGGTTCTGTTAATGCAGGAATAAACTCAAGCTTACTTAAGTTTACACCTTTGAGTGCCGCGCCAATAGAACTTATACTTGGTGCGTCAATGTCGCTGGCAAGTGTAGAGTTTTTTGAGGTGTCAACTCCTTCAAGTTGAAGCCCATCACTTTCCAGGTTAAACCCTGCCGTTGGATGTAGATCAGTTTTATTAGCAACAACATCTACAGATGCCGTACTAATAACTTTTAATCTGTTGCCAGTTTTATCCTGACTTACAACTGCAAGTTTTGTATCGTTGCCTTCGCAATATATGCAGGCTATTGTTTTCATAATTTAGGCCGCCAGTCTTTGCTGAATTCTTGTTTTATTGTTGGCATATGTTATTGCCGTTTCTAATGAAATTTTCTTTGCAAGATACAAACGTTTTAGGTCTTGCTCCATAGTAATCATTCCTTGTGCCCCGCCCTGATTAATCATCATATAAATTTCGCTTGTATTATTGTTTTTTTTTTTAATGATACGGCGACCCCCGAGATCTACACAGATTAGATCGTCGGCAGCGTCAGATGTGTATAAGAGACAGAGATTATCATGCCCATCGGGGGATATTTGCGGGTGAATCCTCTGTACAGACAAGCAATTCGACAATCTGAAGGTGATACCCAGGATGGATTACGCAATGACCTTGATCGTGCCAGTCTGTTTGTTAAATGTTTACAACAAAGGAATCATACAATACGCAGAATGATGCAACGCCTGGTTACAATTCAAAAGGATTTTATCCAGTATGGTGAAAAAGAATTAATTCCTTTTACAAGGGCACAAATGTCACTGGAATTGGAGGTTCATGAATCGACGATATCAAGGGCTGTTGCAAATAAGGTTATTCAACTTCCAAATGGGAGAATCGTGCCACTGTCGATTTTCTTTGACCGTAGTTTGAATGTGAGAACCGTACTTAAAGAAATCATATCCAATGAAGCCCATCCGTTAAGCGATTCCGAGCTGGTAGAATTATTATCGAAACAAGGATATAAGGTAGCCCGTCGTACTGTCGCAAAATACCGAGCCATGGAGGGAATATTGCCTGCTCATCTCCGTCAACCCGAAATGGGATATTCATAATATGCCTCCCAGAAGAACAAATCCGATATTTCCCTTCGGTAAATTATTGGAGGAAACTGAAATTTACCCCGGGATATTTGACCTGTTCTCAGAACCAGTACTCATTATTGATACCAATGATTTAAAAATTGTATATGGAAATGTTTCATTTCTAAAATTAACAGCCTATTCCCAGGCAGATTTGAAGGGCAAGGGTATTAATGACATATTTAATGGGAAATTTGATGTCAGTAAAGTAAGTGGTGAATGGGAAGGCGCTCTGTATAGGAGGAATCGGCATCCCATTACGGTTGTGACGCAGACCTGCAATCTGGATACCAATGGTCGCCAACTGGCATTGATCATCACACCGGCACACGCACATCCCATGCGGATTAAACAAAGACTAATCCAGGCATTTCAGGTCATATATAAATTATTGCAACTGAATGAGCTGCAGGATTATGAACATATTCTGGAACAGGGGATCCAAATCGTGGCTGAACTCCTTGAGGCAGATGTGGCATGCATCTACCAGGCTGACGGAGAGGAACCCGTGGTGCGGAGGGTTATTACCTCATCCGATACCATTGACCTTCCATTACTTTTAAGTTCGACAGATTTTATTCATCTTGGGAAAACCGGTTATTGGATGCCCGGAAAACGGGTCATGTCGGAATTACACCGCCAGGCCCGGATGACTAACATGGTTTTTCTGGCATCAACGCCCCTTGGGGATATGCCAGCCATGTCGGGGCTCCTGGTAGTGGGAAATTGTGAACAACAGCCAGTGGATGTTGAAATGACCCAGCAATTACTGGAAATTGCTGCACGAACCATGAGTATTGTCCTCCAACATCGAATCCTGAATCAAAACCTGATCAGCCAGATACTTGAATTAAGCAGGACGCAGGTTGTTCAAAAAGGTATTATTGATTCCGCCCAGGAAGGGGTATTGATCCTTGACCTTGAATTTAAGGTTATGGAAATAAATCCCTCAGCTGAGGTTTTATTGGGATATACCAAAGATGAGGTGGTTGGTCAGTATGTGGAAAATATAATGATTGGTGCTGACCGGTTAATCACTTCATTGGAAAATGCTTATCAAAGTGTGCCGACCTTAAACTTGCGTGCTTCAAGCTTGCATCGTCGAAATGGCGAAACCTTCCCGGCTCAAATACAAGTGATTCCAACCCAGGTTATGGATGATTTACAGGCAATCCTGGTATTTATCAATGATTTAAGTGAACAGGTTCAAAGCCGGGCTCGGGCTCAGCAGTTGGAAAATCGGGCTCTATTGGGTGAATTTACAGCCGTGTTTGCCCATGAAGTCAGGAATCCGATTAATAATATTTCCGCCGGCTTGCAATTATTGGAAAGTTTACTGGTGGAAGGTGATTCCAAACGGGATGTGGTTACCAGGATGCAGAATGATTGCTCCCGGCTTACAGGCTTGTTTGAAAGAATTTTGGCATTTTCCCGCCCCTTTTCGCCAAATTTGGAGGAAGTTGATATTCGAATTTTACTGCAGAGGATTTTGGATCGATGGCGCCCGAAGATGTCTCGGGTGAAAGTTCAGGCGTTTTTCCAAATGGAGCCGGACATCCCGAATGTTTTGGGTGACCCTCAATTGCTGGAGCAGGTATTTATTAACCTGATCAGCAATGCAGTGGAAGCAATGGAATTGGAAGGCGGTACCCTGGCAGTGCGTCTGGCGACAAGCGATATCGTAACAAACCGCACCCAGGTCGAAGTTGCGATTTCTGATAATGGACCTGGTATTCCGGATAGTATCCGGGAGAGATTGTTTGAACCTTTCCTGACCACAAAATCACAGGGGACGGGGTTGGGACTTGCCTTAACCCAAAGAATAGTCACTGCACATCAGGGTACAATTACGGTAAATTCATTTCCAGGTGGAACAGTGTTTCGGGTGTATCTACCAGTATACGGAGGAGAATAGGATGGCATTAACTGTATTAATCGTGGATGATGAGGAAAACGCCCGACAATTTATTGGAGAATTTCTTATCAATAAGGGGTACGAAGTCATTGGTGCATCGACACTGGCTGAAGCCAGACATCACTTTTCGAGGGGTGACGCGGATATTGTTTTATTGGATGTGAAATTACCGGATGGCTATGGTCCCAATCTTCTATACGAGACAGCTCACATACCTTTGCGTCCGCCCATCATATTGATCACAGCCTATGGTGATATCCAAATGGCAGTTGATGCCATGAAAAACGGAGCGCATGATTTTCTATCAAAACCCATTCAATTTAACCAGCTTGAACAATCATTAAAAAGAGCCGGAGAAGTCGTTGCCATGCGTCAGGAGCTTGAACATCTGAGGCGCACACAATATCAACAAACGAAATTTATTATCGGAAAAACCTCAATAATGAAAAATGTTATTTCACTGGCAGACAGGGCTGCATCTGCGGGTGTATCTGTATTAATAACCGGCGAGAACGGCACTGGAAAGGATCTTCTTGCCCAGTATATCCATCGTAAAAGCCCCCGGGAAAGTAAACCATATATTCCTGTAAATTGTGCAAACATGCAGCCAACCTTGCTGGAATCTGAATTGTTTGGGTATGAACCCGGCGCTTTTTCATCAGCTGAGAAACGAAAACACGGGCTGATGGAAGTGGCGGATGGAGGTACTCTTTTCCTGGATGAAATTTCGTCACTGCCCATTGATTGCCAGGCGAAATTACTTCGTGCAGTGGAGGAACACTCCTTCCGGCGGGTCGGTGGAACGAACTTATTAAAGGTGGATGTTCAAATATTGGCAGCATCCAATCGTGATTTAAAAATAATGATCAAAGACCACCTTTTCCGGGAAGATTTATATTACCGGTTAAAAGTGCTCGATTTACATTTACCGGCTGTCCGGGATCGAAAAGTAGATATCCCGGAATTAGTTGCGTTGTTTATCCAGCAGCAAAATGCCGGTCAGGGATTAAAAATTGAGGACATATCCAGCCGGGCAATGGAAGTACTGATGGAATATTCCTGGCCGGGTAATATTCGTCAGTTGCACCATGCCATTGCACATGCTGCCTTATTATGTGATGAAGCTGTGATTGAACCCTATCATCTGCCCCAGGAGGTTCTGGTTGTGAGTGAATGATTTCTGATGCATGGCATTATTCTTGCATCAATACCTCCTGAGAATACATCTCAGGAGGTTTTTTCTTATGTACTCAATTCAAGAATTTGTAATGATTATGACCCTCGTTTTATTTGTCATGGGCATATTGACCTTCCTAATTGGGATTATTTTTCTCATCAAACGGGGACCTAACAGCGAAATCCGCACTCTGGCAAATCAAACTGCAAAACTGGCTCAAAAAGGTCTGACTGACGAGATATCCGGTTTGGTTGGAAATGCTTCTGCCTTGATCGATTCACTCAATCAAATGACCGGGACTGCAACTGGCGTTGGGGCTTTTTTGGTCATCCTGGGTGTTTTGATGATGTTGCTCGCTTACTGGATTGGAACACGACCATTTTTCGGATAAATCCATTTCATCATCCATTTCACTACGTAGTCAATCTTGGGAGGGTTCCGATGTATTCAAGTCATTCGCTGCAAAAATTAATTTCCATTTTTTCTCCTGAAACGGCTCAATGGGTTATTCCTGCACTCCGAGAAGATTCTCTTGTTTTCCAACAACTGGAAGATTTACAATTTCTGGCAAAAGCTGAAAGATGCCTGGGTGGGGATCCAAAACAGTGGACACCGGGGAACCTGGCATTACTGGCAATAGATGGAGCAAATAACACTGAATGGATTAACAGGGATGCCAGATCTTTCCTGGAGGATGACAAACGACAAAAAGCCCGCAGTATTCTTGATCAAATCATTCAAAATGGTGGAGTCCCCCAAAATTTGATCGAGGCGGGTTGGGCAGCATTGGCTTACTGTGACCGAATTGGTAATTTCAATGGAAGAGACCGGGTTTTTCCAGAGGTCCAATTCATTAACAATAGAAAGAAAATAGGCGGTTGGCAGACGATTCTTTCCTGTGCATATTCCTATCATGATCAACCCGACCTATTTCTAAAGGGATTATTAAATAAACGGAATTACCATTTATCCATCCAATGGTTAGACCACATTGTGTTCACACAACCCTTAACCTTCGATGATCAGTTGAACCTTCTATATCCGTTGGTGAATGAATTTTCAGCCATGGGACAGGTTGAGTGGATTCGGATGATATTTGTGTCCGGCAGGAAATTGCTTGCCAGATTACTGGCAAGGAAATTATTGGAAAATAGTGGGGGGTACTGGAATCGGCTTCGACAAAGGATGAATCCGGAGGCTGCTGACTGGGCAGAGTTATCCGGTAGAACCCTGGCATATCAACAGTTGGCGGCCTTGTGTGAATTGGCAGATTATCCAACACAGGCTCAATCCCTTTTAAATACTGCAAAAGAATTTTTAAATTATTGGTTGGCTGGACTTCAAATTCAATCATCCGTAATCGTCCGGAATGTTCCCGAACAAAGATCTGCAGAAGGAAATACTGATGGAAATCATATATATTCCGGGGAATCAAAAGGATTATTGAGTGAATATTCGATGGTGGACTCAACAGGTGATAATCATTTGATTAATTCCAGGGAAGATTATCATCGCCTGTACCCCAATGCCAAAATACATCATGCCTTGAGAATTTGGAATTCTGGGGAGCAAAAATTCGGAGTCGAGATTGCCCGGGAAGCTGTCGGGGAATGGATTGAACAGGTCGAAAAAAATGGGTTGGTGCCCAGTCTGCCAAAATTCATTACTGGATGGAGCCCGTCGATGATGGTTTCATCTCTAATGACAATGGGTATGATTTCTGAGTCACTTCAATGTTCCAATCACTTGATTGACCAATTTCCCAATGATCTTGAATTGATGAATCAATTGTGCATTCTTTATAAGAATCTGGGTAAATTAGACTTGAGTTTAAATTATGCCAGATTGATTCAACTTGAGGAACCGGACAATCTCGAATGGCAGCGGCGAATCGCTGAGTTATTGGAGGGAGTGGATAATTGGCACGAGGCATTATCTGTCCGGCAGTCAATGCTTGATGCAATTGAGACACCTTCCATTGAAGATTGGCTTTTATTGGCAAATGCTGCCTATCATGCTGGAAATGATGACCTGGCTATCCAGACTTGTCAGATGGTGTTGCAAAAATCACCTGATAATGGTGGAGCTCATATCATTTTGGGGAAAATTAGTTATCAACAAGGAAAACCTGAGGAGGCAAAAGCGTATTTGGTGGAAGCAACCCACCTTGCACCCGATCAGGCTGAAGGCTGGATATCATTGGCGGAAATCCAACAGTTTGAAGGTGACACAGAAAAAGCATTGGAGACATTACAAAAGGGTGTTGCAGCAGCACCGGCAAATGCACATTTGCATTATGCCCTGGGCAGAATCCATTTGGATAATGGCATGGTGGCTGAAGCTCTGCCTTTGTTGGAAAAGGCTGTCAGATTATCACCTGATTCTTTGCCTGTTGTGGTTTCTCTTGTGGAAACTCTCTATACACTCGGGCACCAAAAGGATGCTGAGTTGGTTTTATCGAATGCCAGCCAGAGATGGTCTGCAGAACCGCAACTGGCATACCTGCAATCACAATTGGATATTGATCGTGGAGATATTGCAGCTGCCATGCAGTCGCTGGAGTTTGCAGTTCGTTATGAGGATGCCAAGCCAGAGTGGTTTGTTTCTTATGTGGATTTGATCGTCCAGGTTGAAGAGCAGTCAGGGAATAAAAATTTTAGTACACTGGCGAATGCGCAACAAATGTTACAAAAAGCATTGGTTACCATCCCCAACGATTTTCGGGCGCGTCATTTACTTGGAAAAGTTCTTTACCTCAAAGGTGAAGTTGCGGTAGCTTATGCGCTTTTCTCACAATTGCTTGAGCAAAATGAGGCGTTTGAAAAAGACAATCAATGGAAGCTTAAGGCTGATCTGAGCAAAGCAGCATTATCACTGGGAATGACGGATACAGCACTGGCAGTTTTACAGGAAATTTCGACACAAAACCCGCGCGTCCACGAAATTCACCAGTTATTGGCTGAAGCTTATATCGCGGCAAAGCTAAATCAGGAAGCACAGGCAGAGGCTGACGCTGCCCTGCAATTGGCGCCAACAAATATTGGCATACTGACCTGGTATGCACGGCTGATGGAAAAAATTGGACAGGCTGATCGGGCTTTGGATGCGTTGCGTTGCGCAACTCAAATCGAAGATAAAAATGCGGAATTATTTATCAGGCTTGCCAGTCTGTATGCCAGGGCGGGAGATCAGCAAGCTGTTCTTGATACTTTGGCTTCCATTCACCAGATTGACACACTATCCCTGAACGATCGGTGGCAGGCTGCCATTCTTTATGAAGGAATGCGGGAATTCAGAAAGGCTCTGGATATCCTGATGGGTCAGCTGGTTGAAGAAGAGAAGGGTAATCCCCGGTTGTATTTGGAAATTGCCAGGCTTAACGAGAAACTTGGCGCCCTTGACTCCGCTGCTGAACAAGTAGCAAAGGCAAGCGAACTCCGTCCAAACCTTGTTGTTCTTTATGCTTACCAGGCATTCCTTTATTCCCGATTGGGCAGGGTGGATGCAGCGATTGCATGTTTCAAGCTGGCGATCAACCTTTCAGCGTCTGATTCATCGGCATCGGCATATAACGATTACCTGGACGATCCCAACTTAATTGGCGGATTGGCAGACATGGAATGGAGGCGAAATTTCTCCAGACCTGAAATGCTTCATTATCAATATGCCATTCTTCTCCATACATGTGAACGATATCAAGAAGCGCTCGAACAGGCAGAGGATGCATATGATCTAAATCCTTATGATTGGGATGTATGCCTTTTGGCTGCAGAACTTGCTCGTTCATTATTGTATATTGGACGCGCAAAACGCCTGCTTGGAATTGATCGGGCATTTTCAGGAGATCTTGGGGATGCCTGTCCATCCGCCGAGTGTTTTGCCCTGGCGGTTGAAATCGCTCTTGATGAAGGTAATCTGGAAGAATCTGAGCGTTACCTGGCAGCTGGGTTTGAGAAAACTGAACAACATCCCCGCTTGCAGGTTGCCGGTGCCAGGATTCATATGCGTAAAGGTGAGTTCGCTGAAGCACAGAAGTTAATGGAATCAGCTATTGAAAATCTTCAAGTGCCATGCTCTGATGATGGTCATTCCAATCAAAATTCGACATGGTTCGGGGTGGCAGAAATTGAAATGGGTGACTGGTCATCCGGCCTGGAGTGTTTGAAAAAGAATGTTGTCGAATATGATTGCATGCCCCTTGCTCATTTGGAATATTTGCGAGCTCTTGTTCTGGCAGCTGAGAACCATCAAGATTATGAATTGGTTGGATGTGTCCATCATGCACCACCCCCCAATGCATCAGATTCTGGTTCATATGAGGAATTTCAAACTTGCCTGGCAGCATTGGACAAATATTCAAGGACGGATGAAATTAACCGTTGGCGCATCCGTGGTCTGGCTGCATATCGACCCACACCAATCAATTTACGGGCATTGACAACTCTTCCAATGGTGATGGATGATCCTGTGGCATATGCCCGGGGATTGAGACAGGCTGGCACTCCAGCAGAGGCAATTCAGTTAATGGACAAATATCCTGAATCGCCTGATTTTCTGTTCCAGATGTTGTTATCATCCATCGATATCAACTTGGAAACCGGGCTGGAAATTTCAAAGCGCATGAATGATACCTCGATACTATCTCCAATTCATCACGCCGGGATTGCCAAAATTGCTGAATCGACGGGATTACTTGAAGATGCCCGGGAGGCGATTACAAGAGCATTAAATGTCTGGAATGATGAACCCCGTTGGCACGCCTTGGCAGCGAAATTGAATGAAAAACTGAATGATATACAAAAAGCCAGGTCACACTGGCAGGCAGCTGTGGATCTGGAACCCAACAATTCGGATTATTTACTCATGCTGGCTACCAGTCATATGAATGTTGGTGATCTGGACAAGGCTGTATCCGTTCTGGAGGATGCCAGCCAGTTAAATCGAAATCAGGTTGAGATATGGATGATGCTCGCAACCATTCATATGAACCTGGGTAAATATGAGGAGGCATTGGAATATGCCGAATTCGCGGGTACGGCAGACTCCAACAGCTCCAGATCTTTGGAACTGGCTGGGCAAATCAGTTTGAAAATGGGTAGATTGGACCTGGCAATTCAATATGCCCAAAGAGCTTGGGATCGGTCTCCATTGGATCCAGGTGCAATCCTGTTACTCTCACAAGTTTTCGAAGCTGCCGGCAGAACCCAGGACGCATTAAAAGTTATTGAAAAAATTGATGATATTGTTGCCATATCACCTGAACTGGGAATCCAACAGGCAAAATTAATTCGGAAGGTACGCGGATCCAAAGGCGCCTTACCCATCATGCAGGAACTGGCGCAAAAATATCCCGATCATGCTGAGGTATTGAATACGATGGCTGAAATTCAAGCTGAATGCGGTACCTTGTTGGATGCGGTTCGCTCTGCAACTGCCTCCCTGCGATTGAAACCTGAACAGCCAGCCTTACATCTGCTGTTGGGGCGTATTCATCGAGGAACCGGACAATTGGATCAGGCGGTGCATCACTTTGGAGAAGCCATCCGGCAATCCCCGGCAAATATTGATGCATATATTGAACTGGGCAAGACTTATCAGGACCAGAGGCAGCATCTGCAGGCGGTGAGGGTATATGAGGAGGCAATTAACATCGCTCCCAATGATCATCGTCCTTACTATCATGCAGCCATAACATTGAGGGAAGCCAAGGATTATCGTGGAGCTGAATCCCTGTTGAGGCGGGCGGTTCAGTTATCACCTGATGATCTGTCGATACGCCGGCAGCTTGCTGCCATTGTGGCATTGAACATGGTTTACAACTCCCAGGAGATGCACTAATGAGTAATTCATCAACGTCAACTGCTGGACAATATTATTCCGGAAAATTAAACCGAAATTGTTTGTTAAGCATGCTGGATGCTGCGAGGGCTGCCAGGTCTTTCCGATTTGGCAGGCAGACAGCTATGATCTGGTTGGCAAATTTTCCAGGTGATCTGCGGGTTCAGGTGGAACTCGGGAAAACATTTGTGGAAGAACGAAAATTCAACCTAGCCCGTCCAATATTTGAAGCCGTTTATTCACATGATCCTGAATATGTGGATGCAATTAAGGGCTTGGAGATGGTGGATGATCAACTGGGTCTGGAACGAGTAAATGAAGATCGCGCTGTCTTATTCAGCCTTGGGTTTTCACAGGATCCCAATGTTCCCGAATGGGCTCAAAAACTGCGCCAGGCTCGATTGTTGGTCGAACAAAAAGAATATTCATCAGCGGAAGAAAAAATCCGGGATTTATTGGTGGAATATTCAAACTCAATTCAGGTTGCGCTGCTGCACCTGTGGATTAATTATTGCGAACATGACATGGAAGCGGCGTATACATTAGCCAGTGTATACCGGGATCGTTGGCAGGATTGTGTCCACTTTAACCTGATAAAGGCAGAAGCCTTGTCCGCCGCAGGCCAGGACCAGACAGCTGTCCCATTCTTGCTTCGTTGTGCACTGCACGAACGGGGCGG
>ERZ1026814.1125-NODE-1125-length-11039-cov-5.388013_pt1 | contig 11039 bp, 8 predicted proteins | sample MGYA00520871_ERZ1026814 | MGnify/ENA primary metagenome ERZ1026814 (study PRJEB33270, sample SAMEA104284478) | anaerobic digester metagenome | biome: Anaerobic digester microbiome; feature: mesophilic sludge digester; material: Anaerobic digester biomass | place... | reverse complement strand
TCTCTCGAAGCTTGGCCATCACTCTCCCAGGCGCCGTCTCCCGCGCCCCATGCAGAGTCTCGACCAGCCCCCGCCGTGCGGGAATCTGGATGTCCCCTACGACCTACCTTTACCCTGGATTCCTACATGGGGCAAGACCGTCGTGGTGGAGGGCGATCTGAGCGGGTGCGGATGCTGCTGGACGGGCCCGAGCCCGGCAAAGCCCCGGGCGGTCGGGACGTGGCGGTCACGCAGCGGTGACCGTACGCTGCGGTGAGGAGGGATCGGCGCCGGGTGGGCTGCCCGCGTCGACGCCCGTGGCTGCAAGGTACGTGAGGATCTTCCCGATCATCCACGGCTCGCAGATACACGCGATGATGCGCATTCCTCCGCCACCGCCCGGGCACACCAGGGGATCGACCTCTTTATCGATTCGCGGTCTGACATGCCAAGTCATCTTTTTTAATTAGCCCCACGGTAGTGGTGCGTGAACCTTGAAAACGGGTCAAGACCCACTCATCACCAAGGTTGTACTTCCCCAAGACCACTTCAACTTGATCACCTTGGATGACGTATGCTTTTCGTTGCTCAGGAGCATTTAGATTAACTGTATGAAAATACGTTTTGGGTACCCTTACCTGACAAAGCTGCGTGGGTTTGAAGGTTTCCAGGGCAAATACGTCTCCAGGCCAGCCAGATCCACAAAAAGAGGCCACGCCATTGATGGTGTTCATTCGCAGGCCTTGTGCCGTGATCATGAAGGCTACTGTTCCTTGTTCATCTTTATAGTGATACAAGTCGTCATCCATCAAATTGGCTACACCCACCCCGTCACAGATATGCGCAGCCTCCCCAAACACAGCGTCATAACTAAAGTACAGACAATTGTTTGCCACCATGATGGCCAAGGAACCATGGTGCCCCTCCCAATATCCACTGGGATCGAAGGATTTTTCATTTTGACCTGAGGAGTATGTCGCCAGGACCAAATAAACGCCTAACATAAGGATGGTTCTGAACAACACTCCATGGTGCAAAGACGCGGCCCTAATCATGCGCTCATCCTCCTGGTATCATTAATGCCTAGAGAATAGGCTAACTTTTTTCAAAAGCTCCACCTGGTTTGAGCTTAATGATGCGATAACCTGTGGTTGCTCCATAGGCTGTTCCATCAGATCTCACCGGAGCCAGGGTAGGGCTCGGCAGAGCTTGAATCAAGGCGTCGGTGATGCGCCGAAGGTGGGGATCTGAGACCGGATCGTCGCGGTGAGGGGTGATCTGAGCAGGTACTGGTGCGGCTTTACAGGCACGCACCCGGCTGAGCCCCGGGTGGTGGGGGTGACGGGCGGGGCTCCGCTAGGCTCGGGCCTCGCATCGTGCGCGGCACGGGCGGTCGGGGCGCGGGGGTCACGCAACGGTGGCCGTGCGCTGCGGTGAGGAGGGATCGGCGCCGGATGGGCTGCGCGCGTCGACGCCCGTGGCCACAAAGTGCGTGAGGATCTTCCCGATCACCCGCGGCTCGGTGATGCACGCGAGGTCAGCGAAACAGATCGTAGACATCCATGATATCGCTCATGATCTCGTCCATGTTCAGTTGCAAGTCGATCAGTCGTCCGCTGCGCATGTCGAAGACCCAGCCGTGGATCTGTAGCCGATCATGGAGCAGCGCGTGTTGGGCATCACGTGTCTTGACGATATTGATGCACTGCTCGCGGACGTTGAATTCGACGAGTCGATCGTAGCGTTCTTCGAGCGAGTCGATAGCGTTGAGTTGATCGCGATGGATGCGGTAGACGTCGCGGATGTGGCGCAACCACGGGTTGAGGAGTCCTTCGTCGCGCGGTGACATTGCGGCAAGAACGCCACCGCATTGGTAGTGACCGCAGACGATGATGTGCTTGATCCGCAGATGGTTGACGGCGTAGCTGATCACGGACAGAGCGTTGAGGTCATTGCTCGGGACCACATTGCCGATGTTTCTGTGCATGAAGACATCGCCGGGTTTGGTTCCCAGCAGTGATTCGACCGAGATGCGGCTGTCCGAGCAGGCGAAAAAGAGCCACTCCGGTTGCTGATGAGCAGAAAGTCTGCGGAAGTAGTCTGGATCGCACTGAAGCTGTTGTGCCACCCAGCGCTCGTTGTGTGCGAAGACGTCTTCGATCTCCATGATGGATAGGAGTTTCCTTTCTCACTGCAAGGACGATAGGGCTGAATGGAGGTGGAATCAAGGTGTCGGTGAGGTGCCGGTGGCGGGGAACTGACTGGGGCAAGACCGTCGTGGTGGAGGGCGATCCGAGCGGGCGCGGCTGCTGCAGGACGGGCCCGAGCCCGGCAGAACCCCGGGCGGCCTGGGCATGGGGGTCACACAGCGGTGACCGTGCGCTGCGGTGACGAGGGATCGGCGCCGGGTGGGCTGCGCACGTCGACGCCCGTGGCCGCAAGGTGCGTGAGGACCTTCCCGATCACCCGTGGCTCGGTGATGCACGCAATGAGCGGCCACCCTCCTCTTCGTCGCCTGCGCCCTCGGCCTCGGGCTGCTCACCCTCCCCGCGCCGCTCATCCAGCCCCGACTCGATCACCCCCTGCCCTGGCTCGCAGGCTCCGCCTGTCCCCGGCGTCCATCCGCAACACCGCTCCCGCGCCCCATGCAGCGTCTCGACCAGCTCCCGCCGTGCGGGAATCTGGATGTCCCTGACAACCTACCTTGACCCTGGATTCCTACATCCCGATCTACCGTTCTCAGGCGCAAGGAGGGGGAATGGTGATCCGAATTCGTACTCTGTTCGTCTTTGGGCTCCTGGTTTTCTGCGCCGCGTTCGCCACGGCGGCCGGGGCAGCGTCGCCGGTCTCCGGGGAGGTGCGCGTGAACGGGCAGCCGCTCGCGCTCACTCAGGCCTACCTGCCGCACGCACCCGACGCTTTCGAAGAGAAGCAGATCAACGCGGTCGTACTGCTCACCCCGGAGCCGCTCGACGCGGCTTCCCTGCGCGCGGCAGAGAGCCTGCGCGCCGTGCTCGACCTCGCCCCGCGACGGGTCGTGATCGAGTTCGAGGGCACGACCTCCGATGGCTCGTTGACGATCTGTCATCCGGCCTTCCCCGAGGGGTTCTGCTACCGGACGACGAGTGGGGAGTACAGCCGGGAAGAGGCCGCCGGAGGACATGTCGCCGGCAGCGTGCAGACCTTCACCGGCGAGGAGGAGACGGTGCTCGAGAAGTACCTCGTCTTCTACGACCTCCACTTCGACGCCGCCCCCGCCCGCGACCTCGCGCGCCGACGGTGACGGGAGGCGGGACCGGCTCGAAACGGCCCGACGGCGGGAACGCCGTTTCAGCTCGGCAGGCGGCGCGGGCGGGTCATCGCCGCCGGTGCGAGCAGCTCGTCGAGCTCCGCGGCGTCGGGCAGGCCGCGGGCGAGCACGATCTCGCGCACCGGCGCGCCGGTGGTGAGCGCCTCGGTGGCCACCTCGCTCGCCCGCTCGTAGCCGAGCACCGGCACGAGCGCGGTGACGATGCCGATCGAGCGCTCGACCATCTCGCGGGTCCGCGCCGCGTTGGCGGTGATCCCCTCGATGCAGCGCTCGCGCAGCACCTCGACCGCGGCGGTGAGGGTCGCGAGCGACTGGAAGAGCGAGTAGGCGAGGATCGGCTCCATCACGTTGAGCTGGAGCTGTGCCGCCTCGGCCGCGAGCGTGATCGTCAGGTCGTGGCCGATGACCGCAAAGGCGACCTGATTGACGACCTCCGGGATCACCGGGTTGACCTTCCCCGGCATGATCGACGAGCCCGGCTGCATCGGCGGCAGATTGATCTCGTTCAGGCCGGCGCGTGGCCCGGAGGAGAGCAGCCGCAGGTCGTTGCACATCTTCGAGAGCTTGATCGCCGCCCGCTTGAGGGCGCCCGAGAAGAGGACGAAGGCCCCGGTGTCGGGGGTCGCCTCCACGAGGTTGCCGGCGATCACCAGATCGAGACCGGTGATCGCGCGCAGCTCCTCGGCCACCAGCTGCGAGTAGCGCGGGTCGGCGAGGATGCCGGTGCCGATCGCGGTGCCGCCCATGTTGATCTCGAGCAGGAGGCGCGCGGTGTCGCGGAGGCGGTCGATGTCCTCGCCGGTGGTCACCGCGAAGGCGGTGAACTCCTGGCCGAGCGTCATCGGCACCGCATCCTGGAGCTGGGTGCGCCCCATCTTGAGCACGTCGGCGAACTCCTCCCCCTTGGCGGCGAGCGCGCCGCGGAGCCGCTCGAGCGCCGCGAGCAGGTCGCGCAGGAGGTGGAGCGCGGCGATGCGCAGCGCCGTCGGGTAGACGTCGTTGGTCGACTGCGCGAGGTTGACGTGGTTGTTCGGATGGCAGGCGGCATACTCGCCGCGGGCGTGCCCGAGCAGCTCGAGCGCCCGGTTGGCGATCACCTCGTTGGCGTTCATGTTCGTCGAGGTGCCCGCCCCGCCCTGTACCATGTCGACGACGAAGTGGCCGTGCCAGTGGCCGTCGATGATCTCCTGGCAGGCGCGGTCGATCGCGTCGGCGATCGGCGCCGGGAGATGCCCGAGGCGGAGGTTCGCCCGGGCCGCCGCCTGCTTGACCGCAGCGAGCGCCCGCACCAGCGCCGGGAAGTGGGAGAGCGGCACGCCGGTGAGCGGGAAGTTCTCCACCCCGCGCAGCGTCTGGATCCCGTAGAGGGCGTCGGCGGGGACCTCGCGGTCGCCGAGCAGGTCGTGCTCGTGGCGGGTCGCCCCGCTCGTGTACGCCTTGGCGAAGCCGACCGCTCCGGAGGCGCTGAAGCGGAGGTGGCGGGCGATGAGCCGCGCCACCGCGCCGAGCACCGCCACCGCCGCCGCGCCGTCTTCGGCGAGCGCCGCGAGCACCCGGTCGCGGGAGAGCGCGAGGACCTCCAGACGTCCGACGGCCCGGGCCGTGGCGCCGTGAGCCGGTACCTGGAGGAGAGCGCTCTCCCCCGCCGCCTCGCCGGGGCCGAGGAGGATCAACCGCTGCTCCCGGCGCGGCCCCCGCCGCGGGCGCGGTTCCACGGGGCGGCCTGCCTCCCCGTCAGCGGCAGCAGCGCCCCGATGCCGGGCGGCTCGGGGCCCGGCCCGGCCTGGGCCGCTGCCGTGGAGGCGCACACCAGGGCGATCGAAGCGAGAAACAGCGCGGACAGGGTCTTTTTCATGGGCTCCAGCGTTCCGTCACAGGGATCCATCGTTCCGTCCCGACCTATATACCCTTTCGCAGGACGATTTCAACCGATCCCTTTCCCCGGAGTTTTCGTCTCGAGCCCGCCGCCCGGGTCCCCGGCTTGCCCGGCAACAAAAAGCCCGGTACTTGCTGGAAGCACCGGGCTCACGGGATCGCGGAATTCTACTTGTTTTCCTCGAACTCGGCATCGACGACGTTGTCGTCCTTCTTGGCGCCTCCGGCCTTGGGCCCGGCCTCAGGACCTGCGCCGGGGCCCGCCCCGGGCTGCTCACCCGCCGTCTTGGCGTACATGGCCTCGGCGAGCTTGTGGGAGGCCCGGGCGAGTTCATCCTGGGCGCTGCGGATGGCCCCTGCGTCGTCGCCCTCCATGGCCTTTTTGACCCTGGCCACGTGTTCTTCGATCTTCGTCTTTTCCGAGGCGTCGATCTTGTCGCCGAACTCCTTGATGTTCTTCTCGATCTGGTAGACGAGGGAGTCGGCCTGGTTGCGGGCCTCGATGAGGTCCTTCTTGCGCCTGTCGTCCTCCACGTGGGATTCGGCCTCGCGCACGAGTTTGTCGATCTCCTCCTTGGAGAGGCCGCTCGAGGCGGTGATCCGGATGCTCTGCTCCTTGCCGGTGCCGAGATCCTTGGCCGAGACGTGGACGATGCCGTTTGCGTCGATGTCGAAGGTGACCTCGATCTGCGGCATCCCGCGCGGGGCAGGCGGGATCCCCACGAGCTCGAAGCGCCCGAGGGTCTTGTTGTCCGCCGCCATGGCCCGCTCGCCCTGGAGCACGTGGATACTCACGGCGGGCTGATTGTCGGCCGCCGTGGAAAAGATCTGGCTCTTGCGAGTCGGGATCGTCGTGTTCTTCTCGATGAGTTTCGTGTGCACGCCGCCCAGCGTCTCGATCCCCAGGGAGAGGGGCGTGACGTCCAGCAGCAGCACGTCCTTCACCTCGCCGGCCAGCACGCCCGCCTGGATGGCGGCGCCCACGGCCACGACCTCGTCGGGATTGACGCCCCGGTGGGGCTCCTTTCCGAAAATTTCGCGTACCTTCTGCTGGACGCGCGGCATCCGGGTCATGCCGCCCACGAGGATCACCTCGTTGATCTCCTTGGGGGAAAGCCCGGCGTCCTTGAGGGCCGTCTGGCAGGGGGGCACGAGCTTCTGGATGAGCTCCTCCACCAGCGCCTCGAGCTTGGCCCGGGTGAGCTTCATGAGGAGGTGTTTGGGACCGGAGGCATCAGCCGTGATGAAGGGCAGGTTGATGTCCGTCTCCATGGCCGTCGAGAGCTCCATCTTCGCCTTTTCTGCGGCTTCCTTGATTCGCTGCAGGGCCATGCGGTCCTTGCGGAGATTGATCCCCTGCTCCTTCTGGAACTCGTCGCAGATGTAATCCATCAGGCGCTGGTCAAAGTCTTCGCCGCCCAGATGGGTGTCGCCGTTGGTGGATTTCACCTCGAAGACGCCCTCGCCCAGCTCCAGGATGGAGATGTCGAAGGTCCCCCCGCCCAGGTCGAAGACGGCGATCTTCTCGTCCTTCTTCTTGTCGAGACCGTAGGCGAGCGAGGCCGCCGTCGGCTCGTTGATGATGCGCAGGACGTTCAGACCGGCGATCTTGCCGGCGTCCTTCGTGGCCTGGCGCTGCGAGTCGTCGAAGTAGGCGGGAACGGTGATGACGGCGTCGGTCACCTTCTCCCCCAGGTAATCCTCGGCGGTCTGTTTCATCTTCATGAGGACGAAGGCCGATATTTCCGCCGGGCTGTAGCTGCGGTCCCGGATGGTGATCTGGGCATCGCCGTTGGGGGCTTCAGTGATCTTGAAGGCAACGATTCCCTTGTCGTACTGAACTTCCCGGGCGGTGAACTTCCTGCCGATGAGCCGCTTGATGGCGTAGACGGTATTCTCGGGGTTGGTGACGGCCTGCCGCTTGGCGGACTGACCCACGAGCCGCTCCCCCTTGTCGGTGAAGGCCACCATCGACGGCGTCGTCCTGCTGCCTTCCTGGTTCGCGATGACGGCGGGGTCACCGCCTTCCATGACGGCCACGCAGGAGTTCGTCGTGCCCAAATCGATTCCGATCACTTTTCCCATGATGCTCAAACCTCCTGTACTGCTCGAAGTGCTGGGTTACTGCCCCTCCGTGTCCCGTGAGACGTTTTTCGAAACGGATACCTTGGAAGGCCTCAGCAACCTCCCGTGCAGCGTGTATCCGCTCTCGTATTCATCGACGACCCGGTTGCTCTCCATCCCCGGCGTCTCGACCTGCATGAGGGCCTGGTGCTTCTCCGGGTCGAACTCCTCGCCCCTGGCCGCGATCTTTGCGACCCCGTGCCTCTCCAGGCAGCCCAGGATCTGCGTGTGGATCAGCTCGAGACCCTGGTGGAACGCCTCGAAGTTGTTCCGGGCCGACAGCTCCGATGCCTGCTCTAACGCCCGATCCAGGCTGTCCAGGATGGGGAGGATGTCCTTGATCAGTTTCTCGTTGCCGTACTTGATCGAGTCTTCCCTGTCCCGGGCCGCCCGTTTGCGGTAGTTGTCCAGCTCCGCCGCGGCCCGCAGGTAGCGGTCGTAGTTATCCGCAGCCTCCTTTTCCCTGGCTTCGAGGCGCGCGCGAAGATCCTCCTCCGGCTCGCGCCCCGGGACCGTTGTCTCCGCTGCAGTCTCGCCGAGCGCGACATCCGGCGTGTCGGCCGGGGCGGCACCGTGCTCTTTTCTGTGCCTCGATCTGTTGCCCATGTCTGACTGGTCTTCCTGTTGAGTTTCTACCGGTGATCGGGACGCTGGAAAAGCCGCCAGTCCACCAGTTCACAGATCGTGTGCGACACGACGATGTGAACCTCCTGCACACGGGGGGTGACGTTGGAGGGCACGTTGATGTGATGGTCCGAAATCATTCCCACCGTGCCGCCATCGCGTCCCGTGAATCCGATCGTGACAAGTCCCATCTTCTTGGCCGCCTCGAGGGCCCGGATGACATTCGGGGAGCCGCCGCTGGTGCTGAACCCCCACGCGATATCGCCTTCCTGTCCGAGGGCCCGGATCTGCTTGGAGAAGACGTCTGCGAAGTCGTAGTCGTTGCCGATGCTCGTGAGCACCGATGTGTCCGTTGTCAGGGCGATGGCCGGCAGGGGCGGCCGCTCGATGAGGAAGCGGTTCACGAATTCGCCCGCGATGTGCTGGGCATCCGCCGCGCTTCCGCCGTTTCCGAAGAGCAGGACCTTGTTGCCCTTTTTGAGGGCCTCGGTGATCGAATCGACGACGCGGGCGATCTTCCCGATGTTGTCCCGCAGAAAGGCCTCCTTGACCTGGATGCTCTCGCGGAAGATACGCCTGATGATATCGTCGATGTTCTCCACCCGGGACCCCTTGTGGAAACCCGAGCGACTCCCCGCCTTGGCCCGGGGGGAGGCCGCCCTTATGATGCCGATTTAAAAAGGATTTGTTCCCTGACGCCCGGAGCCCTCAGCGTCTTCGCCCTGCAATTTAGGCATCGGCCCCGGCGATGTCAAGAAAACCGGGGAGACAATAGGATAAATCTCCATTTCCATTCTTTTCCGAGCTTCCTATCTTCATAACTTCATCACTTCGATAACAGAAGGGCATCGGCGTGGGAAAGTGGCGAAACGAATAGAATGGATTTCACCGGAGGGACTCGGTGCGGTGCGTGTCCCGAAGCTCGGCGAGCTTCCCGCGGTTCAGGCGGGAGGTGTGCGTCAGGTACCCGCCGACGCGGCTGATCCCCTCCACGCGAGTCGATCCGCAGTCGGAGCAGGAAGGCCTGATGCCCCGGGTCGTCTGCCGGCAGGTGGGGCATACGGTGAACTCGGGCGAAAAGACGATCTGGCTGCCGGTCGTTTCCCGAAACATCCTTTTCACGAACCGGGCGAGCGTCTCGGCCGGCGGCCTGGATTCGCCAAGCCAGACCGACGAGACCGCATTGCCCTCGATGACAGGATGAAAGAGCCCTTCGCTCGCGATCCGGGGAAACGGATCGGCCTTCGCGGCGATGTTGAATTGGGTCGAGTTGGTGTAGTAGAGCTCGCCCCGCGCGATGTCGCCCCGCACGAAGCGCCCCGACAGGGGAGAGTGATACTTGAGGTCGAGTCGGGCGAACCGGTAGGCGGTGCTCTCGGCGGGGCTCTGCTCGAGGATGAACCGCAGGTTGTGCTTCCTGCCGAGCCTGGCCGCCACCTTCTGGATGTGGCCGAGGACGTCGAGACCGAACCCGATCGCCTTCTCGCCTTCATGGAGCTGGAGTCCCCGGTGCGCCTGCACGAGCTCGTTGAGCCCTACCACGCCGATCAGATGGGTGGCCCGCTCCAGTCTCAGATAGGGCGAGCCCTCGCAGTCCATGGACAGCAGTGCCAGGGGACCCCCGTCGCCGAAGGCAAGCAGCCTTTCGATGAACTGCCGCTTCTGGGCGTGGGCCTTTGCGACGAGTTCCATGCGCTCCGAGATGAGCGAGAAGAGGTTCGCGTCGTCGCCTCCGGCTAGATAGCCCAGGCGAGGCAGGTTGAGCGTCACGTTCTGGATGGAGGCGTACCGCATCTGCCAGGGCTTGAGGGCGTCCTGCCGGGCGAGGCGGTCGTTCTCGAAGTCCAGGCGGCAGCAGCGCAGGATCTTGTGGGTTCCGCCGCGGTCGAGGAGGAAATGGGGATTTCCCTTCTCGGCGGCCACGCCGCAGACGTGCAGGAGGAATTCCTCGTGGCCGGGCGCCCGGAAGAAGTCCTCGGTGATCCGCAGCAGGGGCTTCGGGAAGAAGAACGGGCTCCCGAGGGCATCCCCGCCCCTGTAGATTTCAAACAGGGCCCGGGCGAACCGCTGGGCGTCCTTCTCGTAATCCCCGTACGGCCTGCCCGTGAACTCCCCCCCCGGCCCGATGGCGGGCACGCCGCGCAGGTGCCGGGGGACCTCCCAGGCGATTCCGATTTCCGTGAAAATGGCCTGTCCGCCCCGCGAGACGGCCAGCTGTGAGAATTCGAAGACGAGCATCTGGGCGAGCTGCTCGATGTCACGGTCCGAAAGGTCCGCCAGGTAGGGGGCGAAAAAGACGTTTACCGCATCCCAGCCGATCGTTCCCGAGAAGCACCCCTGCAGGACGGCACTGTAGCGCACCATGTGGGCCAACAGCACCTCGGCATGCCGGGCCGGCTTCGAGGCCGAGAAGGTGTTCGGCAGGGAGATGCCGAATTTCTTGACGAACTCCAGCGTCTGGCTCGAGCTGTAGGGCCTGTCGACGTAGCCCAGGTCATGCAGGTGGATGTCGCCCCTCGCGTGTGCGTCGCCGACCTCGGGGGAGAAGACGGCGTGCAGGGCGTACTCTTTCTTGATGCCCTCGGCGAGGATCAGGTTCGACGCCTCGGGACCGTGGGGAAGGTTGGCGTTCTCCTTGTTCCGGTGGAGGATGAGCTGGCTGACGTCGTAGAGCGGGAAGCCCAGCCGCATGTGCATGCTGCGCGCCTGCTCGAGGCCCCGCTCCATCAGCTTTGCGTCGACGAGCTCGCGGATCAGCGGGGCCGTGAGATGCGTGAGGCCCGAGGCCATGATCTGCTTTTCCACATCGAGGCTGATCGCTTCGGCCGTGCCGGCATCGACATCGGTTTCCAGCATGAGGGCGTCGACGATGCGCCTGCGGTCCCAGCGGACGATCTCCTCGTGGGAGGTCCGGACGAAGAGCGTGATGTCGGTTGTTTCCTTCGCGGCCACGCACATTCCTTTCAGAAGAAGGAAACCCTTTTAACAGCTTGAAGGGGGGCTGTCAATTGTGAGGGCAGGGGGCAGGGAGGGCCGGGTGCGGCCCCCGTTTTCCCATCCGTCAGATATTCGTTTTCGATTGTCCTGCGAGGGAATCCAGCGCCTTTTCGGCGGCCCTGGCCATGGC
>ERZ1026814.1124-NODE-1124-length-11049-cov-3.886376_pt1 | contig 11049 bp, 9 predicted proteins | sample MGYA00520871_ERZ1026814 | MGnify/ENA primary metagenome ERZ1026814 (study PRJEB33270, sample SAMEA104284478) | anaerobic digester metagenome | biome: Anaerobic digester microbiome; feature: mesophilic sludge digester; material: Anaerobic digester biomass | place... | reverse complement strand
TTGTGTTGAAGTGACAGTGTCGGAGGAAAGTAGTAGGAGATATGTGTTTTTTTTTTTTTCAAGCAGTAGACGGCATGCGAGGTCTAGTACGGGCTCGTGGGCTCGGATATGGGTATAAGAGACAGATCCTGGGGAAGATGGCGGGGGTGGGGCCGAAGCGGACGCTTCTCCTGCAGCTCGGCGCGCCGGGGACCCCGCCGGCCGCCCCCGAGGCGACGCACGACATCCCGCCCGGCCTGGAGATGGGCAAGACCCTCCCGCTGCTGATCCCCGAGCGCGAGAGACCGGCGCGGGGTGAAGAGCCGCAGGAACGCAAGGCGGAGAAGCCCAGGGTGCGCATGCTCTTCTACTGGGGATGCAGCGAGGCGGTGAGGCCCGGACAGCCCCGGGTGCTCGACACGGAGAAGATGAGCATGGCGGACTTCGGCAAGGCCATGGCGGGCCGATCCGCTTCAGGCCAGGTTCCCCCGTCTCCGAGGTCGGGCTGGGCCTATGCGGAGTGGCCGAACAGGCAGGATCAAAAAGAGGTGCCGAAGTCGGGCTCCCTCGCGGGGGCGCACTTCGTCCACGGAAACTACAGCCCCGAGATCAAATTCTCCGTCGGCGAGAGGCACGACTTCATGGCGCCCGTCGAGTTCACGTCCGTCAGGGGAGGACTCGCGGACAGTATCGCCTTCGAGTGGAAGACGATCTCGACGGCGATCGGCTACTTCGCCATGGCCGTCGGGCACAGCGAGAAGACCGGCGAGACGATCCTGTGGTCCTCGAGCGACGCGCAGGAGCCGGGATACGGCCTGATGGGCTATCTCCCGCCTGCCGACGTGAACCGGTTCATCCGCGACAGGGTGGTCATGGGGCCCGCCGTCACGAGCTGCCGGATCCCGCGGGGCATCTTCAAGGAGGCCGGGGGCGCGGCGCTGCAGTTCATCGGGTACGGCGACGAGCTCAACATCGCCTGGCCGCCGAAACCGAAGGACCCGAAGATCCCTCACGAGTATGTCTGGGCCGTGAAGCTGCGGAACAAGTCCACCGGGATGCTGCCGCTCGGCCAGGAAGGGGCGGGGCAGGAGGGCGCTACGAAGGAAAAACAGCCCGACGGGGAGAGGCCCGGGAGCCCCACGGACAAGATGAAGAGGACGCTGGACACGATCCGGGGGCTGTTCTGACCCCTCACCGCTGACCGGCGAAGGGGCGGTTCGCGGTGACCGGGAGACGGCGGGAGCAGGGCTGCCGGAGCGAGCCGATGAAGGCGTCAACCACCTTCGGGTCGAACTGGGTGCCGCCGGCGCGGCGCAGCTCCGTCACCGCCTCGTCGGGACTCATGCTCGTGCGGTAGGGACGATTGGTCGTCATGGCGTCGTAGGCGTCGGCCACGGAGATCATCCGCGACAGCAGCGGGATCGCCTCGCCGGAAAGCCCGTCGGGGTAGCCCGAGCCGTCCCAGTTCTCGTGGTGGTGGCGGATGATCTTGCGCTCCTTCTCGAAGAGGGCGATCGGGGTGAGGATGTCATCGCCGATTGTGCAGTGGGTCTTGATGATGTCGTACTCCTGACCCGTGAGCTCGTCGGGCTTGAGGAGGATGTGGTCCGGGATCGCGATCTTGCCGATGTCGTGGAGCATGGCGGCGATCTTGAGGCACTCGATGTCGTCGGGCGAGCACTCCATGATCTCCGCCGTGCGGATGACGAACTCCGTGACGCTCACGGAGTGGCGCTCTGTGTACTGGTCCCGCGCCTGGATGGAGGTCACCAGCGCCCGGAAGGTCTCGGCGATGTTCGTGTAGAGGGTCTCGTAGAGGACCTTGTTCTCCAGGTTGAGCGAGGCCCGCCGGGCGAGGCTCAGGATGACCTGCAGGTCCTGGTCCGTGAAGCAGACGCCGCTGCAGCTTTTCCACAGGCCCAGGATGCCGAAGACGTTGCTGCGGATCGTGAGCGGGGCGCAGAGGATGGAGGCCGGGCCGCGGGGGTCGGAGACGTTGAAGAGGACCCCGTCCTTCCTGTCGACGACCTCCCGCAACAGCTTCTTCGGCCAGGGCACGGTGTGGCGCGGGGGGACGCTGTCGGCGCTGCCCGTGAACTTGGGCAGGAACTCCCCGGTTTCCCGGTCGTAGAGCAGAATGGCGCAGTGCTCGCTGTTGGAGACCTTCAGGGCCAGGTCGGCGATGACGCGGAAGACGTTGTCGTTGCTCACCCCGAGCCGCTCGATGAAGTCGTAGATGAACCCCCTGGTCGAGATCTGCCGGACCTTGTCGCGCAGCTTCTCCTGCTCGACCTTGCTCAGCAGCCCGTCGACGGACAGCAGCGACTTCTCCCGCAGGTAGATGTTCACCTTGTAGAGCAGCTCGTCGACCTGGAAAGGCTTCGTGATGAAGTCGACGGCCCCCGTCTTCATGGCCGACACGGAGAGGCCGACGGAGGGGAAGGCGGTGATCAGGATGACGGAGATGGTCGGGTGGATCTCGCGGATGCGGCCCAGGAGGTCCATCCCGTTCATGCCCGGCATGTGGATGTCGGTGATGACGAGATCATAGAGGTTGGAGCTCAGGGCCTCCAGGGCCTCCCTGCCGTCGGCCGCCTCGGTGGCGATGTAATCGCCTCCCTGCCGCAGGGCCTCGACGATGAGGCTGCGGACGGCGGGGTCGTCGTCGACCACGAGGATCGTCTTCTTCTCGGACGAATTCACGGGCATGATCCTGAATTCGCGTCCGGCGGCTTCCGTACCGTTCATCCCGACCGTTCCATTCCATCCCCCGCGCCGAGCCCGCTGTCTCCGCCGGAGGCAATCCTGCCATGGCGGCCTTGTTTGGAGGCGAAGGCCGGTCACATGCGGTCTCGAATGAAGCGTACCGGGATCATGTGATGGGGGCTTGCAGCCCCTTTCGGATCGGTCCCCCGCTCAGCGAATTGCGAAGGTATCTATTTGGATTTATTGCCTTTCAGGATGACATCCATCAGGCTGTAGGAGATCTTGTCGTAGACCTCCGGTTTCTGCCGATCGGCGCCGAGCGAGACCACGTCGGCATACTTCGGGCCGGCCGTCCGGCCGTCCGCCGGCGATACGGGCGCCGAGGCGGCCTTGTTCTGCCGGCTGTAGGCCTTGAGGATATTGTCGATCTGGTACGTGGATATGGTCATCGTTCAGCCCGGTGTTTTGTCATAATGGAAATCGGTCCTCCAGGTCAAAACTTTAGGGGATTGTGCCGCCCGGCGGCGCGCGATCCCGCCTTCCCGGCGGCCTGTTCGATATTAATGGTTGACTAATGTCAAATTTTTGTTAACATCCCGTGTTGCTTGACGAACAACCGACGCAGGCGATCCCTTCCGCCGGAGCGTTCCTGTCGGGAGCGCCGCGCCGGTCCGGCCCGCCGGAGGGGCCCGCGGAAGGCCTCTTCATCACCCTTTACCCAACATCACTCGACCCTTTTGAGGAGCGGCAGACAAACCGGTCATGGCAGACAGCAAAATCAAGAAGGACATGAAGAACATCCGGATCCTCATCGCCGAGGACAACGAGTTAAGTCGGGATAACCTGTCGGAACTGTTGAGAAGTTACGGTTACGAGGTCAAGGGGGTCGGCGACGGCCGGCAGGCGATGGATGTCTTCATCGACGGCAAATTCGACCTCGTGATCACGGACCTCAAGATGCCCCATGTCGACGGCCTCCACCTGCTGAAGTTCGTCAAGGAGGTCAATCCCGAGAGCATCGTCATCATGATCACCGGCTACGGGACGGTCAACTCGGCCGTCGAGTCCATGAAGCTCGGCGCCTTCGACTACATCACCAAGCCCCTGAAGGACGATATCGTCAAGCTCACCATCGACCGGGCCCTGTCCTTCGCCAAACTCAAGGAAGAAAACATCACGCTGAAGGATCACCTGAAGAAAAAGTACGACTTCGGCAAGATCATCGGCTTCAGCGACAACATGCGGAAGGTCTTCGACAACATCGAGAAGGTGGCTTCCTCCGACAGCACCGTCGTCATCTACGGCGAGAGCGGGACGGGCAAGGAGCTCGTGGCCCGGGCCATCCACTTCAACAGCGACCGCCGGAGCTTCCCGCTCGTCCCGGTCAACTGCGGGGCCATCCCCGAGGAGCTCCTCGAGAGCGAGCTGTTCGGCCACGAGAAGGGGGCCTTCACGGGCGCCATCAAGAGCCGCGTGGGCCGCTTCGAGCTGGCCCAGGGCGGGACGATCTTCCTCGACGAGATCGGCGACATGAGCCCCGCGCTGCAGGTCAAGGTCCTTCGCGTGATCCAGGAAAAGCAGTTCGAACGGATCGGAGGGGTCAAGACGATCAACGCCGACGTGCGCATCATCTGCGCCACGAACCAGGACCTCGAAAAGGCCGTCGAGGAAAAAAGGTTCCGCGAAGACCTCTTCTACCGCATCAACGTCATCCCCATCACCCTGCCGCCCCTGCGCGACCGGAAGATGGACATCCCCGTGCTGGTCAACCATTTCCTCCAGAAGTTCAACAAGCTCAAGAAGAAGAACGTCAAGGGGCTCACCCCCGAGGCGGCCAACTACATGATGCGTTACTCCTGGCCGGGAAACGTCCGCGAGCTCGAGAACCTCATCGAGATGCTTGTCGTCATGCGGGAGGACGGCATGATCAAGGTCGACGACCTGCCCCCGAAGATCCTCAGTGTCGGAAAGGGCAAGAGCGAGGTGCTGGGCGTGACCGACATCCCCGAGGACGGGATCGAATACAACGGGGTGGTCGACCGGTTCGAGAAGGACCTGCTGCTCAAGGCGCTCGAGAAAACGGGCGGCGTGAAGAACCGCGCCGCCAAGCTGCTGAACCTGAACCGGACGACCTTCGTCGAAAAGCTCAAGAGATTCAACATCAACTGAAGAGGTCCATCCCGCCTATCCGGCCTGTTCCGCCGTGCCGCCAGGCGACAGCAATGGGGAATAGGGATACTGGGTATCAGGCTTCCTGAGTCCTGCCTCTCCCACTTCCTTCACTCCGGTCACTTCCCCCGCTCTTTCGAGGCTTTCGGCTTCAATCGTCAATATTTTGACAACCTCCTCAAGTTTTCAGGAAAGGTCTCGACGGGGCATGAGGAGCCCGGGAGCGGAGCCTGCCGTTTGAACGAGCGGATTGCCGATCCCGGTCCGCCGCAAAGGTCTCCCGGATGCCCTGACGGAGAGCAGGGATCCCCCATCCCCGAAGGGACGTTCCCCCCCTCCCCGGCCCCTGTTCCCTGAGCCCCGTCTTTTCCATGGCATAACCATTGCTTTGTTCCGGTCAGGCGGTGGTGCGCCCATCGGGGCCCGTACCCCGCAAATCGAGAGGGACCATGAAAAATCGCCTCATTGCCTGCCTGGCGTTCGCCCTGGTTTTCACGCTTGCCGCGCCTGCGAGTCCCGCAGAGAAGAGCACGGGTGCCTACAGTCTCCACGTGGGGTCGTACGTCGGCGCCGAAAAGGCCGCCGAACAGGTCAACCTCCTGAAGGGCAAGGGGTGTGATGCCTTTTCCCTGAATCCGGACGGGAAGGACGACCGGCATCGCGTCTTCGTCGGCCGGTATGCCGGGCCGGAAGAGGCGGCCCGCGAGGGCGCGAAGCTGGAACGGAAAAAGATCATCCGCTTCTTCGCCGTCCGGCAGATCCAGGCCTCCGGTGCGCCGGAGAAGAGCGCCGCTGCGCGGGCGTCCGCCGCGGCCGCGCCGGCGCCGCAGGCGGCCAAAGCGACGAACCTGGGGGACACGAAAATCCACCCGCAGGTAAAGATCGACACCTCCGTGCCCGAGACGCCGCGAAGCGGGAAGAAACCCCCGCTGTTTGCACGGAAGCCGCAGCCTCCCGGGGGCGACTCCGTGACGGCAGGCCTCCCGGAACCGGAGCACTTCCGGTTCAAGCCCTTCGAGGCAGGCCCGGGCTCTCCGGCGGGCGACGCCAAGGCGGGCGGAAACCTGCCGGAGGACGAGGCCCTGTATGCCGAAGCGGTGGATCTTTACCGGAGAGGCAAGTACAGCACGGCCATCGACTCCTTCCGGTCCTACATCCGGCAGTTCGCGGGCGCGCCGCGGTCCAAGGCGTGCTTCTACTGGATTGCCGAGTGCCACAGCCAGATGCAGGACCCCAGAAAAGCCGACGAGGCCTTCGAGGAGGCAGCCGGGCGCTGGCCCGACTACCGCGATATTCCCCGCGAGACCCTCGTGAGCCTGGGATTCCATCATTTCCGCCAGGGCGGCTTCGACGGCGCCATCGAGGTCTTTTCCTACTACATCAATCTCTACCCGCAGGATCCCTTCCGCAGGGAGATGAGTTACCTGATCGCGCGCGCCCTCACCGAACTCAAGCAGTACGAGTCCGCCCTCCGGGCCTTCAGCGCCGTCATCGAGAAGTATCCCGACACCAAGGAGGCCCTGGAAAGCGCCGTGATCATGGCCAACATCGGGGTGAAGAGCCCGGGGTTGAAGATCCCCGCCCACATGGCGGGCGCCGAGAATTACCGGGACCCCGTGGCGACCTACGACAGGGTGCTCCAGCGGGATCTGCCGAACCTGGAGCTGACCGAGCGCATCCTCTTCCAGAAGGCCTACGCGCTGTACCAGAGGAAGCAGTACCGCGAGGCGTACCTCGCGAGCTTCACCCAGCTCAAGCGGTTCCCGAACGGCTTCTGCAGGGACGCGGGGCTGCAGGCCCTCAAGGGCAGCACGGAGATGCTGGTCCACGTGGACTATGCCCGGGGGGATTACCTGCGGGTGGCCGATACCTTCCTCTCGGCCTACGAGGGCGCCTGGGTGAAATCCGTCGACTTCGAGACCGGCTACCGGATCGCGGACAGCCTGCGGCGGGTCGGTCTCTACCGCGATGCGCGGCGCGTTGTCGACCACATCCTGATGACCGAGCGGGACGGCAGGAACCGCAATGCCCTGCTGGTGGTCGCGGCGGACATCGACTACCGCGAGCGGCGCCACGGGGAGGCCGAGCGGCTTGTCGCGGAGCTTTCCCGGCAGGCGGCCCTGCTCGACCGGGAGGCCCGCCAGACCCTGCAGAGACTCCAGGGGGACCTGTACCTGCGGAAGGGGCAGTATGCGAAGGCGGCGGCCTCTTACGCGGAGATCGCGCCCGAGGGGATGGCCCACGAGGCGTCCCTGCACCGCAATTACGGCATTGCCCTCCGCTTCAGCGAAGCCTGCCCGACAGCGCTGCAGCAGTTCCAGCTGGCCATCCGGCAGTCCGAGAAGGACCGGGCCGCCAATAGCCGGATTCTCCAGGACGCGCTGTCCGGAGCAGGGGATTGCCACCTGCTGAGCCGGAAATACGGCGAGGCCGTCACCGCCTACAGGCAGGCCGTCGAGGCCGCCCAGGGCGGCCCGCAGAACCCCTGGACCCTCTACCACCTCGGCAGGGGGTATGTGGAGATGAGGAACCTGGCCGAGGCCGGCCGGGTGTTCTCGGAGCTGAAAGTCCGGACGGGCGACGACTTCTGGAACAAGACGATCGACTACACCCTCTCCGATGCCGAATGGACGGAGAAGTACCGCAAATACCTTCCGGCGAAATAGGCGCATGCTGAAAAACGATCTGCAGCAACCGAGACGGCAGGGGGAAGGCCCCGCCGGCGGCATCGAAGTCCTTCAGAAATCCTTCGAAAGCTTCAATTCCGCCACGGCGAAACTCCAGGAGGCCTTTCGAAACCTCGAGATCAAGTTCGAGACGCTCAACCGGGAGCTCGAACAGAAGAACCGGCGCCTCGAGAGCCTCGTCGCCGAAAAGGAGGAGGTCCGCAACTACCTCGAAACCATCCTGGAGAGCCTCACCACGGGCGTCGTCGTGACGGACCACAACGGCCGGATCACGATGATGAACGGCTGTGCCGCCCGTCTCACCGGGATGGACCGCGGGGTGGTCCTCCCCGGGGAGTTTCGGCAACGGCGCAAGGTTCGCCTCGGGGAGAACGTCCTCGAGGTCCTCACGTCCGCCGTGAAAGGCCGGGACGGCAGCAGCCCGGGAACGGTGCACATCCTGCTCGATGTGACCCGCGTCGAGAGGCTCGAGGAGATGGCCAAGCGGAGCGAGAAGTACGCCGCCATGGGGGAGATGGCGGCCACCATCGCCCACGAGGTGCGCAATCCCCTGGGGAGCATCGCCCTGTCGGCCTCGCTGCTGCTCAAGGGCCTTGCCGACGAGAAAAGCCGGGACCGCGCCGCGCGGATCCTCCACTCCGTGCGCAGCGTGGACAACAAGATCGCGAACCTGCTGCTCTTCACCCGGAAGCCCGAGCCCCGGTTCCGCACCCTTCGCATTCACGACATCCTGCGGGACATCCTGCGCTTTTCCGGGGAGATCCTCCAGAAGGAGGACATCCGGCTGCGCGTGAACCTGTGCGGCGGCGAACCTTTCGTCCGGGCCGACGGGGAGCTCCTGAAGCAGGTGTTCCTCAACATCATCCTCAACGCCGTCCAGGCCATGCGGGGGGGCGGCGAGCTGGCCTTCGAAACCCGCCTGCACAGCGATCCGGCCCTCACGCCGGGCCTGGAGAGGAGCATCGAGCTGCGCTTCGCCGACACGGGGCCGGGAATCCCCGAGGAGGACCGGAAACGGATCTTCGACCCCTTCTTCAGCAGGCGGGACGGCGGCAGCGGCCTGGGGCTCGCCATCGTGCACAACATCATCGATCTGCACCGGGGGTCGGTCGATGTGGAGAGGGCAGAGCGGGGCGGCACCGTGCTCACCGTCCTGCTGCCGCTTGCGGACGAGCATCCGGCTGTCGAGGCGTATGAACCGCAGCCGGGCGCCTCGAAGGGCCGTCCCGCGAAGGCCGCGAAAAGCGGAAGGGCGGAAGAGCGGAAGAGCGGATCGGAACGGGAGCGGATATGACGGAAGAGAACACGAAACGAAGGCCCATCCTCGTCGTCGATGACGATCCCTACATGCGGACGTCGCTCACGGACTGTCTCGTGAGCTGCGGCTATTGCGTGGAGACGGCCGTCGACGGCGTCGACGCCCTGTCCCGGTTCCGCAAGGGGGCCTTCGAGATGGTCATCACCGACATCCGCATGCCCAAGATGGGGGGTCTCGATCTGCTGAAGGAATTGAAAGGTCGGGCCCCCGAGATCCCCGTCATCGTCATCACCGCCTACGGGACCGTGAACACGGCCGTCGAGGCCATGAAGCAGGGCGCCGCGGACTTCATCATGAAGCCCTTCTCCCTCGACGACCTCGAGGTGGTCGTGAGAAACGTCCTCGACCGGGGCGAGGAGGCGGAGGCGACCCACGGGGAGACGCCGGAACCGGAGGGAGCGGCCCGTGCGGCGCAGCGGCGGATCGTGACCTGCGACGCCAGGATGGCGGAGCTTCTGGAGTTTCTCAGGAACATCGCGAAGAGCCGCTCGAGCGTTCTCATCCAGGGGGAAAGCGGGACGGGAAAGGAACTGCTGGCGCGGTTCATCCACCGCCACAGCCCCCGGCGGAACCAGCCCTTCGTGGCCGTCAACTGCGCCGCCATCCCCCACGCGCTGCTCGAGAGCGAGATGTTCGGTTACGAGAAGGGGGCCTTCACGGGAGCCGCCCAGCGGCGGATCGGCCGGTTCGAACTGGCCGACCGGGGGACGCTGCTGCTCGACGAGGTGAGCGAGATGGACATGCCGCTGCAGGCCAAGCTTCTCCGGGTCATCCAGGAGTCGGAGATCGACCGGCTGGGCGGGAGGGACCCCATCCCCGTGGACGCACGGATCATCGCGACGACCAATGCGGACCTGAAAACGTGCATCCGGGAAAAGAAGTTCCGCGAGGACCTCTACTACCGGCTCAACGTGATCCCCGTGCGCGTCCCCCCGCTCAGGGAGCGCAGGGGGGACATCGCGGCCCTGGCGGAGCACTTCCTGGCCAAATACGCCGCCGAGAACGGCCGGGCGAAGCCGGCCCTTGCCGCCGGGACGCTCGAAGCGCTTGCCGCCTTCCCCTGGCCCGGCAACGTGCGGGAACTGGAGAACGTGATCGAGCGGGCCGTCCTGGTGTGCCGGGGCGACACGCTTCGGCCGCAGGATCTCGACCTCGACGGCGGCGGAAGCGATGCGCAGGCGGAAAACGGACCCGGGCGGGAACCCGCGGCGGCCCCGCCGGGCGAGGCAACGACGCTCCGCGACATGGAAAAGAACCTCATCTTCAGCACCCTGAAGAAGGTCAAGGGGAACAGGACCAAGGCCTCCGAGATCCTCGGGATCAGCGTCAGGACCATGCGCAACAAGCTCAACGAGTACAAGCTCGAGCAGGAGTCCCCTGAACTCGGCGCCGACGCGTGACCTCTTCGAAGGGAAGCCCCGCCGATCTTTCCCCCGCTGTCCCAAAATGGCCTATCTGTCTGTTTCTCCGTGCACTTTTCTTTGGCACATGCCTTGCAAAGTTTTCCCGTGGATTCCTTGAACGGGGAAAAATATTCATGAACATCCTCTTCAGCAAGACGATCGGCATGCTCTCGGATCTCGTGGGCGCGCGGTCGCAGCGGCACCAGGTCCTGGCCTCCAACGTGTCCAATATCGACACGCCGGGCTACGAGCCCAGGGATGTCGACGTTCAGAACCTGATCGACTCGATGCAGCAGAAGGGCGTCCGCATGGCCCGGACCCACGGGAAACATTTTCCTGTCCAGACGCAGGGCGGGAGCCTCTCCGTCGTCCGGACGGGAGACCAGGTCAGCCTGGACAGGGAGATGGTGTCGATCGCCGAGAACCACCTCATGCACAACGCCGCCGTCGAGATGCTGGCGCGCAAGTTCAGGGGACTCCAGAGCGTCCTCAGGGAGACCAAGTAATGGATTTCATCACGTCGTTCGACATCTGTGCCTCGGGGCTCACGGCCCAGCGCAAGAAGATGGACGTCATCGTGAGCAACCTCGCCAACGCCGGCACGATCCAGACCCCCGAGGGGGGGCCCTACAAGCTGTCTCTTATACACATCTCCGAGCCCACGAGACCGTACTAGATCTCGTATGCCGTCTTCTGCTTGAAAAAAAAAACACAACACCCCAGACTACCAAAGTCCGCAGACAATACCATCCACACATCTGAATCGAAACCACCACACACTCCCACA
>ERZ1026814.1122-NODE-1122-length-11083-cov-6.468054_pt1 | contig 11083 bp, 13 predicted proteins | sample MGYA00520871_ERZ1026814 | MGnify/ENA primary metagenome ERZ1026814 (study PRJEB33270, sample SAMEA104284478) | anaerobic digester metagenome | biome: Anaerobic digester microbiome; feature: mesophilic sludge digester; material: Anaerobic digester biomass... | reverse complement strand
CCGCCCGCTTGGTCGCCGCCACCGGTGCGGCCCTGATGGCCGCCAAACGAGGTTGCGACAAACGCCGCAACTAGGCCAAACCGACCGATCGAACAATGAGCCGCAACTTCGGATGAGAGAGAGCATCATGAGCGACAAGACCATTAAGCGCGACGACATCCGCAACCAGTTGACCGATATCAGCGACGGGGTGGCAGGTCAGGCCGAGGAGGCCAAAACCCAACTGTTCGCCGTGGCGGCCGGTATCGGTTTGCTGGCACTGATCCTGTTCTTCTTCCTCGGTCGAAAGAACGGCCTGAAGCGCTCCGCAGTGATCGAGATTCGTCGCGCCTGATGCTGCTCAGCCTGCTGAAGATGGCGGCGCCCTATCTGGCGGGTGGGGGGCCGACGGGCATGGTCGCCCGCAAGGCGGTCGACTGGGTTCAGGAGCGCTTGGAGGAGCCGGACGAGCAGCGCGTGACCTCGGCCCGGCTGGTCCCCGGCGACCGACTGGAGGTCGTCGCGCGTCCTGCGCCCACCAAGCAGGAGCGGCAACTTGAGGCCAGGCTGGCCGCCGCCAGGGCCCGGCTGGCCCACGCCCGCAGCGTCAAGCCCAAGCAGGTGAAGGTTGCCGCCAGGCTGGAGCGCACCCAACGGCGTCTGGACAAAGTCGCCGCGGGCTCGTCCAAAGCGGCCAAACTTCGGGCCCGGGAAGCCGATCTGCTGGTGCGTTTCGATCGCATGGATCGGCGCCGCGGCGACCGGCGCCTGGCCGAGGCCGAGGTGATCGAGCTGAGCGAACGCCTCGAAGCGGTCCGCGCCGCTGCGTTGGCAGCAGCCGGCGGTTCCGGCACGACCAGGCGGGTGTTCTACCGGGCGGACGACTGAGCGTTCACGGCCCGCTGCCCACAACTGGCAGACTGGGCTCATGATCGTTCACCTGCGCCAGCCGACCCGGGAGGTGACCTTTGAGGGGTCGCTCACGGTCACCGCCCTGCTCGGGCGCCTGGAGATCAACCGCGAAACCGTGCTGGTGATCCGTAACGGCACGCTGGTGCCGGGCGACGAGCGCCTTGGGGCCGATGACGTGATCGAGATCCGTCCGGTGGTGTCCGGTGGCTGAGGTGAGCATGACCGTGCGGGGGTTGCCATGAAGTGTCGGGTGTGTCGTGGACCGGCGATCATCGATCTGCGCCGTCACAACGCCAATTTTTGTGCCGAGCACTTCGTGAAGTTCTGTCGTGATCAAACGGCCAAGGCGATCAAGGATCATGACATGTTGCAGCCGGATGACCGGGTGCTGGTCGCAGTGTCGGGCGGTAAGGACTCACTTGCGGTGTGGGACATCCTCGGCGCCCTCGGCTACGAGGCCGATGGTTTGTACGTCGGTCTCGGCCTTGGTGAGTACTCGGACGCGTCCGGCGATGCTGCCCGGGCCTTTGCCACCCGGCACGGCCTGAAATTGATCGAGGTCGATCTGCGGGAGACCTATGGGTACGACATCCCCACCGGCTCCAAGGCGGCCAAGCGGACGCCGTGCTCGGCCTGTGGCATGTCGAAACGCCACGTGTTCGACGAGGCTGCCCGCACCGGGGGCTACGACGCGTTGGTCACCGGGCACAACCTTGACGACGAGGCGGCGGTCTTGTTCGGCAATGTGCTTCGCTGGCAGATGCCCTACCTCGGTCGCCAACGCCCGGTGTTGGAGGCCGGCGATGGGTTTCCTCGCAAGGTCAAGCCGCTGATCCGCCTGGGGGAGCGCGAGATGGCCGCCTACTGCGTGGTGTCGGGCATCGACTACCTGGTCGAGGAGTGCCCGATGGCCGCCGGCAACCGACACCTGGCCTACAAGGAGGCGCTCACCGATATCGAGACGCGTTCCCCGGGAGCGAAATTCGCGTTCTATCACGAGTTTCTGGCCAAGGCGGCCGATCGCTTCGACGACGACGAGACCACGGGCCGCGACGGCCTCGGAATCTGCGAGCGCTGCGGTTCTCCCTCGGAGTCCGAGGTGTGTGCATTCTGCCGTCTGGCCGAGCGGGCGTCTTCGGCTCAGCCGGTCGAGTTGATCTCAAAGCGGGCGTCGTGAGCACACCCATCACCCATGGCCCGCCACATGACGGCGTCGCCCACCAGGGTCGCCACGGTCCGCTTCAGGTTGGCGAATCGGTGCTGTTGATCGACCACAAATCGCGTCGGTACCTGCAAACCCTGACTCCGCATCAGGAGTTTCACAGCCATGCGGGCCCGTTGGAACACGACCGGCTGATTGGGGCCGAGCCGGGCTCCACCCATCGCACCACCAAGGGCCTGACCTTCACGGTGTTTCGCCCGACGTTGTCCGATCTGGTGTTCAAGATGCCTCGTGGCGCCCAGGTGATCTATCCCAAAGACCTGGGCCCCATCCTGATGCTCGCCGATATTGCACCCGGCGTCGACGTGCTTGAGTCCGGAGTCGGGTCGGGGGCGTTGTCGGCGGCCATGCTGCGTGCCGGTGCCAACGTGACGGGCTACGAACTGCGCGACGACTTCGCCCGACGGGCACGGCTGAATGTGGCCCGCTCCGTGGGGCCCGAGGCGGCTGCCCGCTACACGGTGCAGTTGCGCGACGTCTACGAAGGCATCGACCTCCCCGCCGGTGGGGGGTTCGATCGGGTGGTGCTCGATCTCCCCGAACCCTGGCAGGTGGTACCCCACCTTCGAGGGGCGTTGCGTCCCGGCGGCATCGTGTTGGCCTATACCCCCAGCATCATGCAGGCCAGCCAGTTCCGCGAGGCGCTGGGCGAGGCCGGTTTGGTGATGGCCGAAACACTCGAGGTGTTGCACCGCACCTGGAAGGTCGACGGCGCGGCCGTCCGTCCGGACCACCGCATGGTGGCCCATACCGCCTTCCTGACCCATGCCCGCATGCCGTCCACGGCAGAACGCACGCTGCCTCCGCCCGCCACCGAGGCGCTCGACAAATCAGCCGGCTGAAGCCTGATTACTCGTCAGGTTCGATGAAGATGCACTCGCCGGGGCATTCCTCGGCGGATTCGATGACACCCTCAAGCTCATCGTCGGGGATCTCGGCCCGGCCCTCGGAGCCGCCGGGATCGTTGAACACCTTGTCGCCTTCCTTGACGTAGGCCAAACCGTCGTCGAGCAGGGTGAACACAGCCGGCGAGATCTCCTCGCACAGGCCATCGCCGGTGCACAGGTCCTGATCGATCCAGACCTTTAATCCCATGGCATCTCCTCATTGGTGATTCCCGAATCTCGGGAGGCGCTGATAGCTCAGCATACCCACGCACCGGCAGATAAACCCGGCGAATCACGAACTAATTCAGTGTCGTTCATCACGCCTCAAGGGTGGCCCCGCTTCGATGCCCGTGCGGGTAGGTTGGGGACGAGCATCAGGAGGGGGCCGATGACGGCCAGCGACGAAACCAAGCGACTTGCCGCTGAGGCCGAGGAGCTTCACGACCGGCTGGCGGCGGCCGAGCGCGAGAACTCCATGATGGCCAGGCGCGGAGCCGAGGCGCCCAAGCGCATCCGCACGCTTGAAGACCGCCTGTCGGAGCTGAAGGCCCAATTGGCTCAGGCGGTCACGCAGAACGAGAAGCTCACGTTCACCCTGAGAGAGGCCCGGGATCACATCGCCGCTCTGCGGGACGAGGTGGACAAGCTGACCCGGCCTCCCGCCGGCTACGCCACGCTGCTGGCCACCAACGCCGATGGCACGGTGGACATCTCGTCCAGCGGCCGAAAAATGCGGGTGGAGGTGTCGCCCAACGTCGAGACGGACGACCTGCGTCGTGGCGCGGAAGTGGTGTTGAACGAGTCTTACAACGTGGTCATGGTGCGAGCGCCGGAGATCACCGGCGAGGTCGTGACGATCAAGGAGATCCTCGAGGTGGGGTGCCGCGCGCTGGTGGTGGGCCGTGCCGACGAGGAGCGGGTGGCCGAGCTGGCCGACCATCTCACCGACGCCCCGCTACGCGCCGGCGACACCATGTTGATGGAGCCCCGCGCCGGGGTGCTGGTGGAACGTCTGCCTCGCCCGGAGGTGGAGGAACTGGTGCTGGAAGAGGTGCCCGACATCGCCTACACCGACATCGGAGGTCTCGACAGCCAGATCGAATCGATCATCGATGCGGTCGAACTGCCGTTCCTGCAAGCCGAGCTTTTCCGTACCTATGACCTCCCGGCGCCCAAGGGCATTCTTTTGTATGGCCCGCCGGGCTGCGGCAAGACGCTGATCGCCAAGGCGGTGGCCAATTCCCTGTCCAAGCAGGTGGCCAAGACCACCGGCGAGGACGCCCGCAGCTTCTTCCTGAACATCAAGGGCCCCGAGCTGCTCAACAAGTACGTCGGCGAAACCGAGCGCCGCATTCGTCTGGTGTTTCAACGGGCCCGTGAGAAGGCGGCCGAGGGCCCGCCGGTCATCGTGTTCTTTGACGAGATGGAGAGCCTGTTCCGTACCCGTGGCAGCGGCATCTCCTCCGACATGGAGTCCACCATCGTCCCTCAGCTGCTGGCCGAGATCGACGGCGTCGAGGCGCTGCGCAACGTGATCGTGATCGGCGCCTCCAATCGGGAGGATCTGATCGACCCCGCCATCCTCCGGCCGGGCCGCCTGGACGTGAAGATCAAGATCGAACGGCCCGATGCCGAAGCGGCCACCCGCATCTTCGGGGTGTACCTCACCAGTCGCATGCCGATCGCCGAGTCCGAGGTGGAGGAGCTGGGTGGCGGCGACCCGGCCAAGGCTCTGCAGGCAATGGCCGAGGCGGCGGTCGAGGAGATGTACCGGGAGGATGACGACAATCAGTTCCTCGAGGTCACCTATCAGAACGGTGATCGCGAGACGATGTACTTCCGCGACTTCTCGTCAGGGGCAATGATCGAGAACATCGTGCGCCGCTCAAAGAAGCTGGCGATCAAAAGGGAGTTGGCCGGTGGGGCCCGGGGCGTGGTGGCCTCCGACCTGGTGGCCTCGGTCCGTCAGGAGTTCCGGGAGCACGAGGACCTGCCCAACACGACGAACCCGGATGACTGGGCCAAGATCTCGGGTAAAAAAGGCGAGCGCATCGTGTATGTGCGCACCTTGGTGAGTCACACCTCGGAGGACGAGCCTGAGGGCGGCCGAGCCATCGAGCGGGTGCAAACCGGTCAGTACCTGTGACGTGACGGTCCGCTGACATGGCCATCCACAAGGTGCTGGGCATCGAGACCGAATACGGCATCTTTGTCCGCAACGCGCCCGAACAGAACCCCATCGCCGCGTCCAGCCTGCTGGTGAACTCCTATGTCAGCGAGGTGGCGCAGGCGGGAGCCGGACCGCGCATCGGTTGGGACTTCGGCGACGAGATGCCGGCCAACGACGCTCGCGGGGTGCTGGAGCAGTACGTGCAGCCTCCCGATGTGGAAACCCACCTCGTGAACGCGGTGCTCACCAACGGGGCGCGCTTCTACGTCGATCACGCCCATCCCGAGTACTCCTCGCCCGAGGTGGCCTCGGCCCGCGATGGCGTGGTGTGGGACCGGGCCGGGGAGGAGGTGTTGCGTCTGGCGATGACGGCCGCCAATCGCACCCTTGGCGATGATCAACAGGTGATCGTTCACAAGAACAACTCCGACGGCAAAGCCAACAGCTACGGCACCCACGAGAACTACGTGATGGATCGTGCGGTGCCCTTCAATCGCATCGTCGCCCGGGCCACACCGCATTTGGTGACCCGTCAGGTGTTCTGCGGGGCGGGCAAGGTGGGTTGTGAGCTTCCCGGGCGTCATGACGTGACCTATCAGCTCAGCCAACGGGCGGACTTTTTTGAGGAGGAGGTGGGCCTGGAGACCACGCTGAAGCGGCCGATCATCAACACCAGGGATGAACCGCACGCCGATCCGCAGCGGTATCGCCGCCTGCACGTGATCATCGGCGACGCCAACATGTCGGAGTGGGCCACCTGGATGAAGCTGGCCACCACCGCGATCGTGCTGGCCATGATCGAGGACGACTGGCCGATGCCGGAGCTGCGCCCCATGACCCCGGTGCCCACCTTGCGGCGCATCAGCTGGGACCTGAGCCTGGCCGAGACCTACCAAACCCTCGATGGGCGCACGATCACCGCGTTGGAAACCCAGCGGGAGCTGTGCGCGCTGGCCCGGGCCTGGGCGGCCGAGCACGACACGTCGGTGGTGGGTGGTGTGGATGCGGTGACCGAGGTGCTTGGGGAATGGGAACTGGTCCTCGACGACCTGGAACACGATCGGGAGCGGGCGGCCGACCGGGTCGACTGGGTGGCCAAGGGACGCCTGCTCGGCGGGTTCGCCGAACGCCATGGCCTGGCGCCGGGCTCGGCCAAGTTGCGTGCGCTCGACCTGCAGTATCACGACTTGCGACGCGATCGGTGCCTGGCGCTGCGGGCCGGGCTTCGCACGCTGGTGAGCGAGGCCGAGGTGGTGTCGGCCATCCACTCGCCGCCGACCGACACCCGGGCCTGGTTTCGCGGCACCGTGCTGGCCCGCTTCACCGATCAGGTGGTCACGGCCAACTGGGACTCGATTGTTTTCGACACCGGGTCGTCGTCGTTGTCACGCGTTCCCATGATGGAGCCCACCCGCGGCACCGAGGCGATCCTTGGTGAGATGGTGGCTTCCAGCGCCGATGCGGCCGAGTTGTTGTCCAAGCTGAACGCGGCGGGTTGACGCACTCTGAACTTACTCCAGTTGTGAGCCGTCGGGTCGGGTGGTCTGCCAGCCACCGCCGGCGTCCCGGCGGACGCTGAAGCCCTTCTGCTTCCAACGGTTGTGGCGACCGCATTATGCCGAATCCGTGATTATGCCGAACAGTGGTGCGGATGTGTTGGTGAGCGCGGAGTTTGGGTTGTCGTGTTCGGCATAATCCTGGGGTTCTGATCGAGGCTTCCTGTCCGCTATTGGACAGGAGAGTGACGATGAGTGGTCCGTTGGATGTTCGGGTGTGTGGCCCGTTGGTCCCGTTTCGGGATGGTTTCGTTGAGGAGCTGGGCCGGAGTGGCTATACGCCGTTGTCGGCTGCGAATCAGGTGCGTTTGTTCGCGCATGTGAGCCGGTGGATGGCCTCTGGTGGTCTCGATGTTGAGGCGCTTTGCGAAGCTGAGGCTGAGTTGTTCCTGGCTGATCGGCGTGCTGAGGGCTACACGTCGTTTCATTCGTTGAGGGCGTTGGAGCCGCTGTTGGGGTTTCTGCGGTCGGTTGGTGCGATACCGGAGCGGGTTGTGGTTGGCCCGGTCGGCCCGGTTGAGGAACTGGTTGACGGATACCGGTGTTGGTTGGTTGAGGAACGGGCGCTGACGGTCAGCACGGTCGAACGGCGTGTGCGAACAGCTTGGTTGTTCCTGGGGTCGACCGGTGTCGACGTCGACGTTTTGGAAGCGGGTGATGTTCACCGGTTTGTGGGCCGTGAGTGTCCTGAGCGGAGTGTTGGCACAGCAAAGCTGTTGGTGTCCGATACCCGTTCGTTTCTGCGGTTTTTGTTCGCAGCTGGTTGGACGTCGGTTGATTTGTCGACGGCGGTTCCGGGGGTTGCGGGCTGGCGGGGCGCGGCGTTGCCCAAGGCGGTGGCATCCGAGATGGTTGCGGCGTTGTTGGCGGGGTGTGACCGGACCACTGTCGCCGGACGGCGTGACTACGCGGTTTTGGTGTTGTTGTCACGGCTGGGGTTGCGGGCTGGTGAGGTGGCCGGGTTGTGTTTGGAGGACATCGATTGGGACGCCGGGGAGATCACGGTGACCGGCAAAGGGGTCCGGGTTGAACGGCTCCCGCTCCCAGCAGATGTGGGGGAGGCCATTGTCGGCTATCTGGCTCACGGTCGACGCCCGACAACGGACCGGAACGTGTTTCTGAGGCTGCTGGCACCTCACGGACCAATGACAAGAGGTGCTGTGCAAGGGGTTGTGGGGCAAGCGTGTGAGCGGGCCGGGATCGAACGATTCGGCCCTCACCGGCTGCGACATAGTGCTGCGACCGACAGGTTGGGGGCCGGTGCCGCACTCGCCGAGGTCGGCCAGGTTCTCCGTCACCGAAGCATGTCGACCACCGCGATCTACGCCAAATGCGACCTCGAGGCGTTGCGTTCGTTGGCGATGGTCTGGCCCGGAGGTGCCCGATGAGTGACCTCCATGGTGCTGTCGATGACTACCTCACGCTCCGACGTTCGTTGGGCCACAAACTCGAACGACATAACCGTCTTCTCCACGACTTCGTCGAGTTTCTCCACGGCCGCGAGACCACCACGATCACAACCACCCTGGCCGTCGAGTGGGCAACCATGCCCGCCGAAGCGCAGCCCGACTGGTGGGCGACCCGGCTCGGGGTGGTCCGCGTGTTCGCGAAACATCATCAGGCGACCGACCCGGCCACCGAGGTTCCTCCCGCCGATGTGTTCCCGGCGCACTCCCGGCGGGCCGAGCCGTTCATCTACACCGACACCCAGATCCGTGCGCTGCTCGCCGCGGCCGACAAGATCCACACACCGTTGAAAGCCGCAACGTATGGGACGTTGATCGGCCTGTTGGCGGTGACCGGGATGCGGGTCGGTGAGGCGATCCGCCTTGACCGCACCGATTTCGATCCGGACTCGGGGGTGCTCACGATCCGTGACACCAAGTTCGGGAAGACCCGCCGGATTCCGTTGCATCCAAGCACCACCGACGCGCTCGTCGCCTACAGCCAGCTTCGGGACACCACCCTGAGCACCAAGCGGTGTGAGGCGTTGTTCGTCTCGACGGTCGGGACCCGGCTCTTCTATGAGAACGTTCACCCCAACTTTCAGCGTCTCACCAGGGACGCCGGGATCACCGCACGGTCGGAACGTTGCCGGCCCCGCATCCACTGTCTCCGCCACACGTTCGCTGTGGTGACCCTGACCGGCTGGTATCGAGATGGCCTCAACATCGATTCGCGTGTCCACCTGTTGTCGACCTACCTCGGCCACACCGAGCCGTCGTCGACCTACTGGTATTTGGAGGCCACACCCGAACTTCTCGGGTTCGCAGCAGACCGACTCGAAGCAGCCGCGGGGGTGCTCTCATGACCGCACTCGCTCCGACCCTTCAAGCGTTCTTCTGTGACCGGCTCATCAAACAACGAGCCGCCAGCCCGAACACCATCGCCGCCTACCGAGACACCTTCCGGCTCCTCATCGCCTACACCACCGACCACACCAACACCGACCCATCCGATCTTGATATCGGTCAGCTTGACGCCACCCTCATCGGAGGGTTTCTCCACCACCTCGAAACCGAAAGGCACAACAGCCCCTCCACCCGCAACACCCGCCTCGCCGCGATCAGATCGTTCTACAAATACGCGGCCCACCAGCACCCCGAACACGCCGAGACGATCCAACGCGTCCTCACAATCCCCCAGAAACGGACCGACCGGGCCACCGTCTCGTTCCTCACCCGACCCGAAACCGAAGCACTGCTCGCCGCCCCCGACACCGACACCTGGTGCGGGAGACGCGACCACACCATCCTCACCGTCATGACCCAAACCGGGCTCAGGGTCACAGAAACAACAGCGCTCACCATCGCCGATGTTCAACTCGATCGGCCCGGTGCTCACATCAACATCGCCCACGGCAAAGGACGCAAACAACGAGCAGTCCCGATCTCGACCGCTGTGATCGCTGTCTGGTGAGCCCCGCGTTTCTCGGACAGTGATCTGTGGCAGCCCTTACGCTGCCCGTGCCTCGTCGCGATAGCTGTCATGCACTTCAACCGGTGTCCGGTAACCGATCCCCGAATGAAGCCTGGAACGATTATACCAAATCTCGATCCAATGCGCAATACCCGAAACAGCCTTTCTTCGTGTCGGGAACACTGTCCGATAAACGAACTCGTTCTTCAACGAAGCAAAAAACGATTCCGCCATAGCATTATCCCAACACACCCCGGTCTTACCCATCGACCCAACCATGTCATTTGACGCAAGGAACGCTTTGAACTCCTCAGAGGTGTACTGCGCCCCATGATCCGAATGGAATATGGCATTCGACTGAATGCCACCAGCGTCGATCGCGGCCTGCAACGCGTCGGTCACCAGACCGGTGCGCATATGGTCGGCCATCGCGAACCCGACCACCATCTTCGAGAAACAATCGATCACCGTCGCCAAGTACACCCACCCTTCCCACGTGCGGATATAGGTGATATCACCGACCAGCTTCACGCCCGGCTCCGCGGCGGTGAAGTCCCGGTCGACCAAGTCCGCCGTGCTCGGCGTACCGTCAGGGTCGGTCGTTCGCCTGTATGGCCTGGGCTGACAGGCAACCATGTCACCCTCGACCATCACCCGACGGACCAGTTCAAGGCCGGCAGCGATCTTCTTGCGGCCCAGCTCGGCATGGACCCGACGGTGCCCGTAGGTGCCATCGGATGCATCGAAGACCTTGCGGACATCGACCGCCAGTTCCTCGCGTCGTTCCGCGGTTGCTGACAGCGGACGTTTCCGCCAGTCGTAGTAGCCGGACTTCGACACGCCCGCCCACAAACACATCTTGGTGACCGGGTAGTTCGCCTTCTCGCCGTCGATGAACTCGTACTTCGAGATCACCGATACTCCTGGGCGAAGAAGGACGCCGCTTTTCCCAAGAACTCGTTTTTCATTCGGAGTTCCCGGTTCTCGGCTTGGAGTTCGCGGAACTGGATACGTTCGGCTGGGGTCAAAGGGTCCTCCTCGATCGGGTGGGCATCACGGTACTTGTTGACCCACACACCGAGTGTGCCCGGGTTGATGTCCAACTCGTTGGCGACCGTGGCGATCGGCCGGGAACCGTCGATCACCATTTTCACGGCCTCGGCCTTGAAAGTGTCAGAGTATTTTGTTCGTTTGCGTACCATATTGGATTCCTTTGTGTCAGTGGATGTTATCAATCACCCACTGTCCGAAATCCTCGGGGCACCCCACTCCTCGGATCGAGGCACTTTCAGTACGCAACGGTCCAACGCTTCATCGGCCGCGTCAACCAGTGCGGCGTACCACTCCGAGTCGACGATGGCTGGGACCCCATACCGGGGTGCGCTACCCGTCGACAAAACTGCGCTTCTGTTCACGATGCCTGCATGGGCACCTACAG
>ERZ1026814.1121-NODE-1121-length-11097-cov-5.437101_pt1 | contig 11097 bp, 9 predicted proteins | sample MGYA00520871_ERZ1026814 | MGnify/ENA primary metagenome ERZ1026814 (study PRJEB33270, sample SAMEA104284478) | anaerobic digester metagenome | biome: Anaerobic digester microbiome; feature: mesophilic sludge digester; material: Anaerobic digester biomass | place... | reverse complement strand
TAGACTGGTGTGTACATTCGTAGGGTGGCGGAAGGGTGTAGTGGTATATGGTTGAGTATTGATGTACGCTGTTGTTCTCGGTTGTGCACCTGAGTTCAGGTGGTTTTTTTTTGTTTTTTTTTTTCAAGCAGAAGACGGCATACGAGATCTAGTACGGTCTCGTGGGCTCGGAGATGTGTATAAGAGACAGGGAAAAGGATGCCGTCGTACCAGGGCACTCGGTCCTTGGGAGATGATTTAGTCAAAGGGCACATGAGAAACACGATCGGAAGATAAAACATCAGGATGTAGTACAAGTAGGAATTATCAATGAGCGTTATATCGAATAATGCAACGCGAAATAGTTGATACACCGCCAACAAGATTGGCAGAATCGAGAAAAGAATAAAAATAAACGTCCAGAAAGCACTGTTTTTTATTCTTTCAACCGCGAGATTCTCTTTTACGGTCGTCAGAGCGGATATAGCCATGTGTTTTGTCCCCTTTTAGAAGAGCCTTTACCCACGTGAAAGGAGTCCATCACGATGGGTAAAGGCTTTCTCACAATCTAATAGCTGAATTTGAAGAAGCATCTTCTTCAGAATAATCCTATTTGGAAGCTGCAGCCCTCTTCTTCGCCCAGAAATCGGCAAGCCCCTCATCGCTAATATTCTTGGTCTTTGCTTCGATGATGATCGCGTCCCAGAGTTTCTTCATAGAGGTCTGCTCCTGTATCAATTGGTTCTGCCTCTTTTCCATTTCCTTACTCCAAAGTCCTTTCTCCTTGAGGTACCGAATGGTCCCCGGGTGATAGGGCAGGAGCATGCTCTTGAGATTAATTGCTTTTTTAAATTCCCAGCAGGGCATCACATCGTGGCATCTCTTCGAGAGATCGAAACTTACGTCTATTGCTTTAGTCACTTCATAGACGGTATTCTCATCCGCGGTGTCGTAGGCGATAATGATTGGATAGGCATAAGTTGCCAATTTTCTGGGCTTTGTCTTCGAAACACCAACACCCTTCGTCGCATTAGTTGGGATGAAATAGGGGGCGATCTTGTGCAATCTTTCCCAGCCCGCCTTGTCTTCGGGTGGGTATTCCGGCCAGTACACACCATGGGGAGAACGCTCGACTTCGAACATCACAGGCGACGTGGTCGAGGACCATGCGGCATCTGCCTTGCCTTCACCGAGGAACTTCATGGACGTTCCGAGGCTTGGAGCAGGAACCTTGATTACGTCATTCCATGTCAATCCGGCAAAGGCCAGCGTCGCTTCCATGGCTGAGTTCAGAGCTGGGCCACCGGGGATCCAGGTGAGCCTCTTTCCCTTCAGGTCCTTCAATGTCTTGATGTTCGCACTCGCTGCTGTTCCAATGACAATACCCTGATCGTAATCAATGACCGATAGGACCTGTCGAAACGCCTGTGGACCCCAATCATACTTGGCGAAGTCCCAAAAACCGTTCATGCCGGCGAAACAGCTTGGGGCGCTCGTGGTCGCGAAATGAGCAGTCTTTGAACGAAGGGGGAGAATACGGGACATGTCGTTCCCGCTAGGTAAGACTCTCACCTTCATCCCGGTCTTCTTCGTGATCCCATCGGCCATGCACGCGGTCTGCATATAGGTGCTCGTTCCAACGTCGTAGCTTGTAAAGATGATCAGATCCGGAAGCTTCGCAGCACCTGCAGCGGAGCAGATCGAGACGCCCCCCATTACCCAACATAGCGCCATCATTAATACAGCCCACTTCAAATTCGTCCACATGGTCGACCTCCTCAACTATTTTGTCGAACGAGACAAGCTCTCGTCCATGACATCACTTCGCTGACACCAATGGTCTTGTGTCTCTCGTAAATATGTAAAGAAGCAACCCGGCGATGCATGACGCAAACAGAATTTCATATGCCGAATGATAGGCCTCCGGGACATACCCTGTGGCAGTTTTAGGGAAACGCGATACGACGGTTCCGATAACCTGCTGACCTACTGCAACGCCGCCCATGGTAAACAGATTGCTGGCCGTCAATGCGAATCCCGACATCTCTTTTGGGAAGAGTTCTTTGACGTGTGCATAGCTTACAGCACCATTGGAAGAGAAAAAACCTAAACCAAAAAAAATAAAATGCCACAGCCATTTGCTGTCGATATCGAACAGGAAAAAACTAATGCAGCACAAGTATATGAACAACCCGATGACCATAACACTCTTGCGGGAGTTTAAGACCGAATCGGACACTTTGCCCATGATGGGAGTCCCCACGAAGTAACCGATCGACAGCATGCCTAGGATATTGGCGGATGTGTGGGCTGAGTACCGCATCACCTCGATCAGATATAACGTCCCCAAAAACCCTTGTACAGTGACCAGGGAGCCGTAGCGAATGAATGCGGACGCTGAAATCAACCAGAAGTTCCTGTCTGAAAATATTGTTTTCGAGGAGGTCAACAGAGTGTTCTTTAAGAGAACCCCCCGTGACTGATTTGGATTTGCCGAATTCGCATGGTTGGGATGGTCCTTAACCAACAGGATAATCACCAGGAACAACAGAATGAGGAAAAAAGAAGATACAACAAAGCAATTGCGCCAGCCGATCAGCGAGGCGGAATAGCTAAGAGGCGTTGCGGCGATATACGCACCAACGCTTCCCAGACTGATCATGGTTCCAGAAACAAATGCGAACTGATCCGGACGGAAATATTGGCTGATGATTTTCATGCCTCCCATCAACATGGAAGACATCCCCAGCCCGATTAGAATTCTTCCCCAGAGAGCATATTCAAAAGAGATCGCGAAGGCAAATAGTGCCGATCCAGCTATGGCCAGAGTCAGTGTGGCCATCAAGACATATTTCGGGCTGAACGTATCCAGGGCCAGCCCTACCGGTATTTGGGCTGCAGCGAAGGCATAGAAAAAGGCGCCGGCAAGAATACCCAATTGCTCAGCATTAAGCTGCAGATCGATCATCAGTGATGGGCCAAGGACGCCCGTCGACAACCGGAGGAAAAATGAGCACACAGAGCCCAATGACAGGACGGAAAATATGATCCATGATCGCATTTCATTCTTTTCCATCATGCGCTGCATGAGACTGCGCCTCTCACACTATGACTTCCGAAACCATTCTAAGACTCCACGTATTCAGTTCGGGTTTTGCGTCATCGATCGAAAAGGTCTTCTTTATACACCTTGCAGGGGATTCCGCCTAGTTCAGGAGCGCCTGTCTCGCCGTCATAGGGCGGGTCAGCATCCGTCAGGACATTGATGTTCGACTCCTCATACCCATACAGGGTTTCCCTGCCTTTTTCCGGGAACCACCAGCCGAAGGATGCAAAAACCAGTCGCTCATCCATGGCAGGGTCCAACACCAGTTTTTGCCGGATTTTTCCCTTGTGCGTTTCGATCGTGATCCAGTCGCCTTCTTGAAGCCCGTACTTCTTTGCTGTCACCGGGCTCAGTTCGACGGTCGGTTCGGGCCTGCGTTCCCTCATGAACTTGACATTCTTGTATCCCGTCAGCATGTATGCGGCTTCTTTCGCATTGAACAGCAGCAGCGGGTACTGGGCAGACTCCGTAAATCGAAATACGGACATTTCCTTAAACGTTGGAAGTGGATTTCTGCCTATTTTCTGCATCAGTCCGGAGACGATCTCGACTTTTCCCGATTTCGTCGTAAACAATCCCTCTTCGGGCTTCTTATATTCCTTCTTATTGTTCAGGGACCGTATCTTGATGAACTCTTTCCACGTGACGCCACTAGGGGACAAAAACTCGTCAAAGGAATCTTCCTCATTGGCCCAGAAGTGTTTCCCGAAACCGAGGCGCACCGCCAGTTCATTGATCCACCAGACATCCGCCTTCGCCTCTCCTGGGGGGTCCACCATTTTGGGGTAGGCTCGCATTTCCTGGTGCCACCCGGGCCAGTACCCCAGGGAATCGTGTTCCGCTCCCCACGCCACTGGGAGTACAAGGTCGGCAATCTCCGTTGTCGGCGTTGGGAACAACTCCGACACCACGAGGAAGTCCACCTTTTTGAACGCCTCATAGGTCATTTTTGTGTCCGGATAACTGACCAGGGGATTTGTCAGAATACACCAGACCGCCTTGATCTGAACCGGATCGTCCGTCAGGATGGTCTTCACCAACGCCTGGGTGGGGATATAGGAATTCTGCACGGCCACTTTGATTTCATGGCCCACTACCTTCTTCTGCTTGATCTTTTCGGCCCGCGGCGAATTTTTCAGCGCATAGAATATTCCCGGCCTCTGGAAATTGCCGGGTGTCAGGCAGACGTTGCCCCCCGGCGTGTTCAGATCGCCTAGGATGGCACGCAGGATGAATATGGCACGCATTTGTTGAAAGGCGTGGAGGCTTCTCTCCACACCGTTGCCTACCACGAGGCAGACCGGCTTGTTCTCCACGATCATTCTCATGGTCTTTGCGATCACTTCCTCCTTGACCCATGTGATATCCTCAACGTCCTTGAAGCTGAACGATGCCACCTCTTTCTTCAGCTCATCGAATCCCAAGGTCCACTTCGTGACGAATTCCTCGTCATAGAGATTGTTCTCGATGACGTACTTGATCATCCCGAGCGCGAGAATCCCGTCCGAACCCGGCCGGGGGGCCACCCAGATGTTGGCCCTTTTGGCGATGTCGATTCTCTTCGGATCGATGACGATCAATTTGGCACCGCCCAGCAAGGCGCTTCGCATCTCTTCTTTGACGAATCCTCCCATAAGCTCGATCTGATTGTTGCCCCAGAAGATCATGGAACCCGTGTTGGGCTTCGGGTCAAATGCGGCAAACCAACCAAGCGTGTAGACAGCACCTGCTATCTTGGGGACACCTCAGTAATTGCCCGGTGTCGCCACATTCGGCGTCCCGAAGTAGCTCGCAAACCTGTGCGCATACGCCGTCTCCATCCCCTTCGGCTCGCCGAGAGCAAATGCAAAGCTCTCAGCCCCGAACTGTTCCTTGTACATCGACAATTTCTCGGCCATGAGGTCAAGGGCGTCGTCGCACGATATTCGCTTCCATTTGCCCTCCCCTTTTTCACCCACTCTCAGAAGGGGATACTTCAGCCTGTCCGGGTGCTGATTCACCTCCGGGATGATTCTCGCTCTCGTAAAAGAGCACCATTCACTCGGAAAACCGCTTTCCGTGTCGCGGTCAACACTCACAATTTTCCCGTCTTCCAGCTCAAACTGCCTGGCGCAATGAGCGGGGCAAACGTGGCAAAAGGCCTTGATCGTTTCTTTCATATCCGATTACCTCTATCAATATAATGATTCAGTCAATCAATTCGATAATGTGCTTCACGTCCGCCTTGATGTGGTTTCGGTTTAGCGCATCGGCGATCTGGATCATGCATCCTGGGCAGCCGGTGGCGACGATGTCGGCGTGAACCTCATTGACGGATTGTGCTTTCTTGTCAGCTATTTCCTTCGACACGTCGTAATGATACACGCTGAACGAACCGGCCATCCCGCAGCATCGCTCCGCTTCTCGCATCTCCTTGTACTGAAGCTTGTCCATTTTCGTGAGTATGGCTCGCGGCTGGACGTGGATGTTCTGATATCTCTTCAGGTGACAGGGATCATGCCAGGTCACGACTTTCCCGGCATATTGTGGCTCCACTCTGATCACTTGGTCAGGCAGCTTCAAGATATCTACAATGAATTCACTGATGTCGTAAATCTTTTTTGAAAAATCACTGTATCTACGAAGGCGCGCATCAGTATCAGCCAGATACTTGGCATATTCCTTCATCGCGCTGGAACAGGTCGCACAGTTCGTAATAATGTAGTCCGCCTCATTGAAGATCTTTACATTCGTATCCGCTATGGTTCTGCCGGTATCGAAATCTCCTGCTCCCAGCCATATGGGAGCTCCACAACATCCCTGCTCTTTCGGGACGATCACTTCCACACCATTCCTCGTCAAGTATTCAATCAATTTTTTTCCGATTTCGGGAAATACGAAATCGGTAGCGCAGCCCATGAAATAGGCCGCTTTGTACCGCGTTTGTGTCCCGGAGCTGACTTTGTTGGTCTCTGGAACGAGGTCGCGCAGATAACAATCCGCAATCGCGGGTATTAGTCTTCCCTGGAGTAACCCTGACAGGAACAACGGCAGGTGCCGCATTCTGCCCTCTGCCTTCGGCATGAATAGCTTCTGGAAATACGATGCGCATCGAACTACCGAGCCGAACAACTTTCTTCTTGGGATCAGTTGCCGGTAAATGAGCCACGGCAGCAAACCGAGGCCTTTCGCTTTTGTCTGATCCGCTCGTGCCCCAATCATAATGGACTGAAACTTGCTCTTCACTGGGCAATGTTGTGCGCATGTGCTGCACAGTGTGCACATGCTCAACATGTCTTTCATCTCCGCGGAGTACTCCCCTTTCGTTGTTAAAAGATCACGGATGGCTTGGTTCTTGCCCCGGGCCACATACTTCTCTTCTGGTCTTTGCTGGTATATTGGGCACCAGAATGTGCAATTGCCGCATTCTATGCATTCTTTGAGTTCGTTGTAAAATTTGCCGACATTTTCGGTTCCCGTTTTATCCTTCATACTCCACCTGTTTATGCGCTTGCAAAATTGTTATCTCATTCCTTCAATGAACTACCTCGCAGCAAGCTGCGGGATATTTACCCGGTAGGGAATAAATGACGTTGGAGCCCACCGCCACGAATACTGCATGGCATCACGTCAGAAATCTGGGTCATCCATTGCCTGGCTTCATTTCCCGGTCTTTCAAGATAAATCGCTGTATCTTTCCGGTGACGGTTCGAGGCAGACTGTCGCGAGAAGCAAATTCGATTACCCGCGGAGCCTTATAAGCCTCAATATTGTCCTTCACGTGTTTTTTGAGCTCTTCTGCAAGCTCTGGGCTAGGCTGGTAACCTTCTTCGAGAACAATGAATGCCTTGACGATATTTCCACGCATAGGGTCCGGTGATGGAATCACTGCGGCTTCCAGAACCGCATCATGTGACAGGAGGGCGGCTTCGACTTCGCCACCCGGGATTTTATTGCCGGAACTGACAATCACTTCGTCGTTCCTCCCTTTGAGCCAGAAATAACCATCCTCGTCCTCCCGGCAGATCAATCCCGTTCGATTCCATCCATTTTTAATTCCGTCCATTTGCTTATCAGGCCGTCTCCAATAATATTGCCCCCACGGAGCCCTGATTACGAGTTCACCCGAACTGCCACGTGGCACTTCCTGGAATTGATCATCCACGATTTTTCCCTCCACCCCCTGAAGTAGATAGCCGGAGGAATCGAGTTTATCTTCGGGCGTTCCTTTACGAGTAGACATAAAGGAGTTTAAGTCGGCAGAACCGATAGAGTCCAAAAGATCAACTCCGAACCGTTGACGCCAAGCCTTGATGACGCTTCCAGGCATCCACTCTCCGGCGCCTTGGCATATCCGGAGTGAGCTCGTGTCGTATTTCTTTTCTGCGTTATCATCGGCCAGGATCATTCGATACACGGTGGGCACGCACCGCAAAACCGATATGCGATGATCTTGGATCGTCTGCAGCATTGCATCCGCGTTGAATTTCTTAGTGATGGAAAGCGTGCATCCGTTGTAGCCCCAGAAAAGGATGAAGTAGAACCCAAAGGCAAAGGTGAACGCCGGGTGGCCTCCTACTATGTCCGCGTTTGTTATTTCAAGAAGATACTTGCTGGCGACCGCAATCGCGGCGATCCCGTCGCCTATGGACGTGATGATCCCTTTTGCCTTGCCCGTCGTCCCGGAGCTATAAATGATGCGCATCCAGTCGTCCCTATCGCATTCCACTGCGTCGAACGTTTCGGGCTGTCCGTTGATGAAGTCATCGTAAGATGCGAATTTGCCGTCATGTTCTCCGCACACGATGATGTGCTTCGTCACACTGAACTTATCTTTCGCTTTGACCACCTCGGATAAGCTGTCGGCACTGGTCATAAGGATCTTGGCTTCCGAATCATTGGCACGGAACACGATTTCGTCGGCGCGCAATAAATGATTCACCAAGACGGGGATAGCTCCGATTTTCCAGCAGGCGAGGCAGGCAGAGATGAATTCGGGCTGGTTAGGCATCCGCAGCATCATCCGGTCGTATTTTTCAAGACCAAGATTTTGCAAGGCATTCGCGAGACGATTGACTTCCTTCCGCAATTCGGCAAAGGTAATTTTTCGTTCGCCATAGAGAAGCGCAACCTTTGATCCCATTCCGTTTTCAATGTGGCGGTCCAGGAAGAAAACCCCCAGATTCAATTTTTGAGGAAGGCGAACTTCAGGCAATGGATATATTTTTTCTGGCAGATACTCCCGTGGGGGTAGGTATTCAGGCGGTATTATGCTCATTTCACTCACCTCACTTAAACCGCTCAACCAGCATGCGGAAAGAGATAGTCTTTCTCGATGTAATCAATACAGGGTCTGTTATCGTTTCAGAATCGTCGTTCCACTGTTTCCCATCAAACCGTAGGTCTGCGCCATGCCCACCTTGGCATTTTGGACCTGTCTGCTACCGCACTGGCCTCTGAGTTGCATAACGACCTCAACTACCTGCCACGTCGCTTGGGCGCCGATGGCTTCCCCGAAGCAGGTGAATCCGCCGCTGGGGCACACGGGCAGACGCCCGCCAATCCGGGTCTCCCCGTCTCTGAGCATACGTTCCGCTTCCCCTTCGCCGCAGAAGCCACAGGTCTCCAGGTACTGCAGGTAGTGCCAGGAGCTGTTGTCTGGAAGTTCGAGAATGTCGATGTCCTCAGGTCCGATGCCGGCCTGATTGTACGCTTGTCGTGATGCGGAGTAGCTCTCGCTCAGCAGCGGTGCTTCCGCCTTGCTCGGAGAAGAGAGCGCCGAGATCCGAATCGTCGGGTCGCCATAAATGGCGCTTCCGAGGGTTGAGGCGGCGACGGTGATGGGTTGTGAGGTGTACTGGCGGGCCTTGTGCGCGGCACAGAGAATGACAGCTGCAGCGCCGTCGCTGGTCGCGCAGATTTCGTATAGTCGGAGGGGATCGACGACCATCTTCGACGTGAGCACCTCTTCGAGTGTATAGATCTTCTTGTACCGGGAATTCGGATTCTCAGCCCCGTATTGGCTGAGAAGCACCTTCACTCGCGCCAGATCTTCGGCTGTAGTTCCGTATTTTTCCATGCGTTTCCGGCACTCCAGTGCCCAGTAGACGGGATTTGACATGCCCACCATGCGCCATCGCAGCACGTCTCGGTCCTGCCGAGGGTTGTCGGATTTGGCGCCGAGGAAACCCTCCGGCGACATGTCCAGCCCCACGGCGAGGGCAACATCGACTTGGCCGGAAGCAATGCTCATGTAGGCCGTCCGCATTGCTGCTGCTCCCGTTGCGCAAGCCCCATAAACGTTCGTAATGGGAATTCCCGTCTCCCCGAAAACACTGGCTAGGTATTGCCCGGACAGGTGGCCGGCATTGCCGCCCCATATGTAGATTCCCGAGCAGATGGCCTCGATTTCTCTCCACTCCATTCGGGCGTCCCTCAGCGCGTTGGACACGGCGACAACGCCAAGGTCAACAAAGGTCTTCTGGGGATACTTTCCCCAAGGATGTAGACCGACTCCGATGATAGCGACCTCTCGCATGCTCGTCTCCTTTACTCAGCTCTTTTAACGGGTTCCGCAGGCTGAAATGCCCATGTAAGTATGTCCTGGCCCTTTTCATTTTGGTACAGCGTGTATGTCGTGACGTTCATCCTGAGCCCGACTTTCAGATGATCGAAGGGGCATTCCTGCACGATCCCGGCAATCTGAATGTCACCTGGGAACTCGACGAGCCCAATTGCATACGGGACAATGCTCTTTTGCGTTTTAAAGGGCGGTGGAGGCATATAGTACTGGATCGTGTAGCTTTTGAGAACACCGCTACTCACGCGCGCCTCCTGAACATCCTCACGCGTGCAACCTGGGCGGTGTTGCTGATGAAAGGCCGGGAAAAAGGTGGTTTTGCAGGATGGGCAGTAACCGCAGATTAGTTCTGATTTCTCTTCATTCCAGACAAACAAATCCGGATACGCAGGGATTGGATTCTTTTCCGAACCAACCGTATGCATTGTGACCTCCGTCAAATCTGAAGAATTACATTGACTGACACGCCAGTCATTCTGTATATTCTTTTTTGCGTGTTTGTCAACTAATATTTAAAATAATTTTTGGATACCCCGCAGAATACCCCATCCTGTGGACGGGGATGAATGCGGTGCGGGGGCAAGGGGGACGCAATCCCCCTCATCGTCTTTCATGATGTCCCGCCTTGTAGGCGGGGTAATTCACTTCAAAAAGCCATGACAGGCGGGTTTCCGCCCTCTAACCAGTCAAACGTTGGGACAGTAGTGTTTTACTCTGCTTTTTGAAAGATGGTTGTGCTACAGTTCACGCATCCCTGAAAAACCCAAGGAGGCTTGCGATTCGCCGGATTGAAGACAAACGACACCCCTTGTTTAGTCATGACTTCGTTGACAAACGAAGGTTCGTCGTGTATCAACAGGGGAAAAAGGAGGATCGACGTGGCTCGTCCGCTTGCTCCCCTGACGCTGACCGAGGAAGAGAGAGAAACGCTGCTTCGGTGGACGCGAAGACCGAAAACCACGCAAGCGCTTGCATGCAGGGCAAGGATCGTGCTTGCCTGTGCAGCCGGCAGATCCAACGGTGAGGTGGCCGAGGCGCTTCAGATGACGCGGCAGACCATCGGCAAGTGGCGGAGTCGGTTCATTGTGCATCGGCTGGACGGCTTGCTGGACGAACCACGGCCCGGTGCCCCGAGAGCCATCTCGGATCAGGATGTAGAACGAGTGATCACCATGACATTGGAATCTTCCCCGAGAGATGAGACACACTGGAGCACCCGTTCGATGGCGGCGGCCTCCGGGCTGAGCCAGAGCTGTCTCTTATACACATCTCCGAGCCCACGAGACCGTACTAGATCTCGTATGCCGTCTTCTGCTTGAAAAAAAAAATCCACATTTGAGCAGGAGACTTACACTCATGACATATACATCCGCCTAACCGACCTTTACGCACAATCAATCCGCACACCACTTTCCACCTTCGTCTTCACACGACTGATGACACTACGTTCACC
>ERZ1026814.1119-NODE-1119-length-11118-cov-9.414521_pt1 | contig 11118 bp, 18 predicted proteins | sample MGYA00520871_ERZ1026814 | MGnify/ENA primary metagenome ERZ1026814 (study PRJEB33270, sample SAMEA104284478) | anaerobic digester metagenome | biome: Anaerobic digester microbiome; feature: mesophilic sludge digester; material: Anaerobic digester biomass... | reverse complement strand
TAACAAGATTGCCGCCCTTCTCAGGTTGTGGATAAGTAAATGAATCGTACCAACCCTTCCCTCGGAATCTGGGATATCCGGGTTCTTCTCCCGCCTTAACCCTTCTGAAAAAGGCTTTAAAGGCTAGATCTACCCGCTCCTGAACATTCTGAAGGGTCTGAGCATATACGTCTCTCAGTTCGGGTTTATCCTCTTTCCAACCAGGAAGAAGAGCGTTCGTTTCATATTTGGAAACTGATTTGCCTTCATTCTCCCAGGCGTTCTTTCTGTATGCTAGAGTCTGGTTGTATGTCCATCGGCACAAGTCCAGCGTTCGCTCCATCTTGGTTATCTGAGACCTTGTGGGATAAAGCCTGAACTTGTAAGCCTTAAGCATGTACAGTTCTACGCTGTTATAGTATATTAAGGTTCATAGCGTAGGGCGGGGTACGATTCATCTCCGGCCTAAAGACCGGAGCCCTCTCTACCCCTGCGCCCCAGCACTGTAGATCAGCTGATGGGTCGCAGCTAGCATATCTGGCGGCTGCGCAAGGGAAAGCAGATCGTTGATCGGTTGCTATATGGCCCGCCGGAAGGGCGGGCCTCATTTGACCTGTCCGGAAACGCATGATCTGTTAAAAATGCTTTAGCTCTCCAACCAGAACTCCTGCGGCCACAGTCCCTCTTCCTGGCGAGCTTCGGTTTGTACCTCCGGCAGGCGGCTGGAGATCATATCTTCTACCTCCTCCAGGTTGATTCTGAATACCTCCGCCAGGATCTCCATTGCTGCCTCCAGCTCCATTGCCTCAAGGCCTCCATGAACTGCCCTTTTATGACGCCTGGTGAGCTGCTCGAAGACTCCTGCCATATTGGGAATCTACTACGTGTAAGTTTAAGTATTTTTGCTAGAAATTGATAGCTGAAAAGCATTTTTACATAATAGAAAGTATGAATAAGATACAAAAGACAGAATGATGATTTCTGGGGCAGGCAATCCAGGGGCTCTCTATGCCCTGCTAATGAAGTGGGGATGGATTGGACAGCTTTTGTGAATCCCTTCTGTGAACGGGAAAAGCTTGATACACTGGAATCTGCACCTATTAGCCTATGGCAGCATCCTCTCTACTCTCAGTCATCTGCATCTGGGGCAGAAAAGAGATATTGAGCGAAGAAGAGGAACGAGAGAGAGCAAAGGAGATGATTCGGGCATCCATTCATCAGACGGCAATAGAGCCACCATTAAAGAAGATCGTCATCAAGAAGAAAAAGCGATGGTGGCAGTTCTGGAGATAGATGGGTGGGCCTGAAAGGAATTGTGACCGGCCTTGAGGCTCTATTATCCGCGTCCCTTTGACCGGCTGTTGGATGTATGGGGACTTGACTGATCGGTTTATATAGTTAAGAGGCTAATTAATCTATTATGCCGGGGAAGCTGAATCCTTCCGGAAGGCTGCTTTATGGCGGGATAGCAGCCTGTCTGTCCATATTAGGGCTCGTCTTGATCGTGCTCTTGTTCTGGCTGGTATTCCCGGTCATAATCGGATTGGGGCTGTGGTTTTTTGCATTGATATTCCTAAATCTGGCGATGAAGGGGAGGACATTCAGGGACTGGAACGAGGAAAAGATCGCCAAAAGGGTGCTGGCCAAAAAGAGGGGATGAACTGGGTATTATGTTTTATGCGCTCGAGCCAAGAGCAGCGGAGACCTCATTAAGGAGCACCTCTTCCGGTTCGCTGACCGCTACGCCCTGCTCTTTCGCAGCCTCTGCAACCTTTTGTCCTATCGCCAGCACCCACTCTTTGTAGGCAGCAGCCTCTTTTGAAGAGACCTTGGTAAGGGCGGCTGCGGCCGACCTGCAGGCCTCGATGGTCCTAGATCTAAAGCCGTTCTGGTCCTTCTTGAATAGATCCTTCTGCTCATCGATCAGCTCTCTTCCTCTGGATTGGATCTCGCCTGACAGTATGCCGACCAGATCGCTGCTGGCAGAAGCTGCAAGCTTGGCCGGCTCAGTGATCAGCGCCTTAGATTCGTGAAACGTGCCCAATAATGAGGGTGCGGCCAGGACAATCGCCATTGATACGGCATAAGGAAGGCTGACCAAGCCCCTCCATTCCTCAGCGGTAAAGCTCTCTTTTATTCCCATAATCAAATCCTCTGCATGAATCAAATGAACCCGAATCCATGCTAATGCCGGTATTGCCGTCTTTCTATATATCGATTGTGAGATATCGGTTTTTGGTAAATGATCATACATACTCAATGGTGCAGCACTCCTTATTGACAGCAATATGTTCAGCATTGGCAGACTTAGTAAGAGTTACTTTGACCTTCCCATCAAAGGGAATCTTATCGGCAGGGATCATCAAGTAGCCAATTACCTGGTAGCCCCAACCCATGGTGTCTGCAGGCATCTGGAACTCAGGATGGGTGTTCTTCAGCGAAACGGTCGAATTTATGTTCCTGGTTCGAGTTTCACATGTTATCCTCACATCGGTTGAATATCCGCTGCCTCCGCCGTTTCCAGAAGGACGAGTTACCAGAGGAGCAAGATAAATGTAAAGCCTCCGATTGGTGGGCAGATTATAAAAAGTCCAGGCTGCAGATTGACCGGGTTGCGTCAGCCAGGTCCAGCCAGATACATTGTTGCCGAGGCTTGCAAGAAAATCAGCCTCGTTTGTCACAGAGGCTACATTTACTGGGCCGTATTGAGCAACCTTGGCGGGAATGGTTCCTGTGAGTGTCGTCCAGTTGTAGTCATGCGGGCATAACCAGCTGGCGGCATTTTCGGGCATCTTCATCCATCCAGAGAGGAGGGTGCGGTTTGCCGCATCGTCCACAAGGGCGCATTCCCTGGTCAAATCATTTTTAACCAGGTTTTGGCAGTCTCCTGATGCCCCTGAATGCCACTTTGTGCAGCAACGCTCATTCTCAAAGCCCTGGCAATTGCTCCTTACAGTAACCAGTGTGTAGTCTTCCGGGCAAGGGCCATATGGACCCAATATCTCCCAGCCATCGGGCGGCGTGCAGTCCATGCACTCATCCCCTGGCAGGAAACTCGCACATTGTATCGTATCATTGTTGACTATCAACTGAAGTGGCAATGGAGCAGCAACGACAATTCCAGATATTATGAAGAATGCCAGGATGGCCGCAATATTAACGATATTCATACATGACAATTGTTGATAACAAGTATTTTTTATTTTCCATCATGGGGTGAACAGGAAGCGATCAATCGACTCCTGCATCCATGTGAGCTCTTCCGGAGTCAGGATATCCCGGTAGCGCTCGAACAATCCGGCCATATCCGGCTAGTAAATCACTTCTGGCATCCTAAATCAGATATCGGTTAATATTTGGTTAGGCTTTGAGCATAACTTGATATTCCGGTGAGTTGATAGCCATTATGGCTCAGCCCATACTGAGCGATTATCGGAACGCGTCCATTATCTCCCTTACAAACCTTTTTATATATCCACTCTCTTGTGAGGAGGGAAAACCTGATGACTGGACGCTGCGAGAGAGCCATCCTTATCCCGTCCTCTCTCACCATGGAGAGCAGGGATACGCGTGTCAACACGCTCAAAGTTGGCCAGATCGCAAGGGCAGCAGCAGTCTTCCGTGTAAGCCGCATAGTGATCTACCGGGACCAGGAATACAACGATTCCCGGTTCATATCCATGATCCTGCGCTACATGGAAACCCCCCAATATCTGAGAAAGCTGCTCATCCCCCGCAGGGAAGAGCTGCGCCACGTGGGAATGCTGCCCCCGCTGCGCACAAGTCATCATCCCATCAACTCAAAATCAGAATCGCTCAAGATTGGCGAGTTTCGCGTCGGAGCAGTCGTTGAAAGCGTCGGATCTGATGGCGGCGTATGGGTGGAAATCGGAATCAATCGCCCAATTCCCCTTCGCACCGGAGAAAAGTATCCGGTAGGGCAACGCCTAAACGTCAGAATCTTTTCGCAGGAACCGCTCGCCGCTGAGCCTGTTGACCAAAAGGATATACCCCATTACTGGGGGTACGAGACCGAGGTAGTGGATAGCCTGGAGAGCTATCTGGAATCAATGAGAGATACCCGGATCGTTCTTGCCTCCAGAAGCGGTCGGGCTATAACGCCCCAGGCACTTCTGGAGTTGGTCCAATCGGGCTGCAAATGCGACCTTGCGGTGGCCTTTGGCTCACCCGCACGAGGGCTAGATGCGTTCTTGAGTAAAGAATCAATGAAGAGGTATGAAATGATCAACACCATTCCCCATCAGGGAACAGAGACGGTTCGAGTGGAGGAAGCGGTTTTCGCCACCCTCGCCCTTCTCAACCTGATGAGTTTGGAGGACTAAATGGCAACAATACACCGACCTAGACGAGGTTCGCTGGCCTACAGCCCCAGAAAGAGGGCCAAGAGCGAGGTCCCCAGAATCAGAAGCTGGCTCGAGGAGGACAAGGCCAGGATAGCAGGCTTCGCCGGCTACAAAGCAGGCATGACCCATGTTATGATGATAGATGACCGACCGCGCAGCCTCACCGAGGGCATGGAGATCAGCACCCCCGTGACCGTTCTTGAGGTCCCCCCCATGAACGTGGTGGCTGTGCGCGCTTACGAGAGCTACAATGGCGGACTACGCCCGGCAGGCGAGCTTTGGGCAGAGAACCTAAGCCCGGAGCTCTCCCGAGCGATGACCGTTCCCAAGAAGACCCGAGGAACCGCTCCCGGAGATCTGGTCGCCCTGGGCGATGATATCGCCGATGTCCGCGTCCTGGTGCACACCAATCCCACACTAGTATCCGGAATTCCCAAGAAGGTTCCTGAGATCATGGAGATGCCGATCAACGGTGGCTCGATGAATGACAGACTCTCCTTTGCCCAGACGCTGCTGGGCCAGCAGGTCCCGATTTCCAGCGTATTTGAGCTGGGCGACCTGATGGACACCTCTGCCGTTACCAAGGGCAAAGGCACCCAGGGACCGGTCAGGCGCTGGGGAATCGCCATGGCCAAGAGAAAGCATGCTCGCACAGGCAAAGTCCGCCATGTGGGCAACCTTGGCCCCTGGCATCCAGCCCATATCAGCTGGCGCGTTCCCCAGCTGGGCCAGATGGGCTACCACCAGAGGACAGAATATAATAAGAGGCTCATGTTCATCGGAACCGACGGATCGAAGATCACTCCGGACGGGGGATTCCCCGGCTATGGCGTGATCAAGAACCAGTATATCCTGATCAAAGGAAGCGTCCCCGGCCCCATCAAGAGGCTCGTGCGGATGAGGCATGCCATGAGGCCAGGAAAGAACTTCGTGAAAGCTCCCGAGCTGCTCCATGTGAGCCAGGAATCCAAGCAGGGGGTCTAAGCAATGAAAACCAATGTTATAGATCTATCGGGAAACGCAGCTGGCGAGATAGAGCTGCCAGCAGTCTTTGAGGAGGAGTACCGACCGGATATCATCAAGAGAGCGGTTCTGGCTGCCCAGGCAAACAGGCTTCAGGCTTATGGGCCGCACTTTTATGCCGGCATGAACACCTCCGCCGTCTCCTGGGGCACGGGACACGGCACCTCCAGGGTTCTCAGGCTTAAGAACGGCAGGAGAGCAGCAGGCGTCCCCATGGCAGTGGGCGGCCGCAGATCGCATGCGCCACAGCCAAACGCCGTCTACAGCGAGAAGGTCAATAAGAAGGAGAGAAGAAAAGCCATCCGCTCAGCTATTGCAGCTACCGCCTCATCCGGCCTGGTCGAGGCCCGGGGTCATAAGTTCTCCCGAGAGCTGCCGGTCGTGGCAAAGAATGATCTCGAGACCCTTAGCAAGACCTCGGATATCATCAAGTTCCTCATGGCAGCGGGCCTCTGGGATGACGTCCTGAGGGCAAAAGCAGGAAGGCACATCCGTGCCGGCAAGGGAAAGCTGCGGGGAAGGAAATACAAAGGCAGAAAGAGCTTGCTCATCGTCGCTGGCAACGACGCAGGCCTGGGAAAGGCAGCCCGGAACCTTCCAGGGGTTGACTTCGTCACCGTAGACATGCTGAACGCAGAGCTGCTCGCCCCTGGAACCCGGGCCGGCAGACTTACCGTATGGACAGAGTCATCCCTTGAGAAGCTGGCAGGAAAAGGCTCCCCGGAGGCAAATCAATGATTATCAAGAGCCCCTATGTTACAGAAAAGGTCACCAGCATGATCGACTCCAACGACACCCTGGAGTTCCTGGTGAACACAAATGCCACCAAGCCTCAAATCAAAAAGGCCCTGGAGGATCTTTATGATGTCGATGTCCTGGCAGTCAGGACCATGATCACCTCTCAGGGACAGAAGAAGGCGGTAGTGAAGCTGGCCGGAGAGGGCAGCGCGAACGAGTTGGCCACAAGGCTAGGACTGCTGTAGGTGTAATACAATGGGACATCGAATCATATCTCAAAATAGAGGCGCAGGAGGTCCTAGGTATAGGGCACCCTCTCACCGGTACAGAGCAGACATCAAGCACCTGAAAAGAGATCAGAACGAGACCGTCAAGGGCATCGTCCAGGATATTATGCGAGACCCAGCTCGAACTGCTCCCGTGGGCCTGGTGACCCTGACGAGCGGCGAGATGAGGTACATCCTGGTCCCTGAGGGGGTCTGCATCGGCCAGGAGATAGCCTGCGGCATATCTGCGCCAATCGAGCCGGGAAATACTCTCCCTCTCTCGGAGATACCAGAGGGCATACCTATCTGCAACGTCGAGTCGCAGCCCGGGCATGGCGGCCAGTTCGCTCGCTCCTCCGGAGTCTGTGCCATCCTCGTGGCTCATGATGTAGGCCAGACAGTCGTCCAGCTCCCCAGCGGGGAGATGAAATGGCTCAATCCGAAATGCATGGCGACCATCGGAGTGGTAGCGGGAGGCGGCCGTCTGGACAAGCCCCTGGTTAAGGCAGGAAAGAGCTTCTTCAAGTACCGCTCCAAGCCCAAGAACTGGCCCGTGGTCAGAGGGGTGGCAATGAACGCCGTAGACCATCCCTTCGGCGGCGGCGGCCGTCAGCATCCAGGCAGGCCCAAGACGGTCAGCAGGAATACATCCCCCGGCCGAAAGGTCGGCTCGATCGCCGCACGGAGAACCGGTAAGCGCTAGGTGATAGTTTTGGCAAAGAAAGCAGGATCCAAGCTTCCCAAGAGAAAGGAAGAGTTCTTGTATCGGGGCCGGAAGATGGCCGACCTCGCCAAGTTAAGCATAGAGGAGCTTGCCGGGCTGTTCCCAGCGCGGCAGCGCAGATCGATCAAGAGAGGTCTTGCTAAGGAGAACAAGAATCTCCTGGCAAACCTGAAGAACAAAGACTCAGTTCGGACCCACATCCGGAACATGCTAATTCTGCCGGACATGGTGGGCAAGAACATCGAGATCTATAACGGCAAGAGCTTTGAGAAGGTAGAGGTCATGCCCGAGATGATCGGGCACTTCTTCGGCGAGTTCGCTATGACGCGCGGTCGCGTCCAGCACGGAGCCGCAGGCGTGGGCGCTACCAGATCAAGCAAGTATGTGCCGCTGAAGTGAGGTGTGAGATTGGGCAGATTGAACTATTCGCTTACGCCTGCAGGACGCTCTTCAAGGGCCATGGGGATGGAGCTTCACATCTCACCAAAGCATGCCCGCGAGATCTGCAGGACGCTAAGAGGCATGCGGGCTAACCGTGCCCGAGACTATCTGGAAGATGTGATCGCTTTGAAGAGGCCTGTTCCTTTCAAGCGATACAACAGGAATGTAGCCCACAGGCACGGCCTGGTGGGCTGGGATGCAGGCAGATATCCCGAGAAGGCGGCACGAGAGGTCCTGAAGGTCCTGGATAATGCCATCGCCAACGGCGAGTACAAAGGCATGGAGTCCGAGAAACTCAGGATCTACCATGCCGGCACTCTCACGGGCAGAACCATCCAGGGCTGGATGCCCCGGGCCATGGGAAGAGCAACCCCTAAGAACACCCAGACCGTGACCATAGAGATGGTCCTGACCGAGGTGAAGAGCTGATGTCCGTCGAGAAGAAGTTCGTGGCCGAGGGCATAACCAAAGCTCTGGTCAATGAGTATCTGGCTGATGAGCTGGAGAGAGCAGGATACGGCGGCATGCAGATGAACCGCACCCCCATGGGCACCCAGATCACCGTCTATGCGGAAAAGCCGGGAATGGTCATAGGCAAAGGCGGCAAACTCATCCGCAAGATAACCCGTGACCTGGATCGCAAGTTCCACCTGGACAATCCCCAGATAGATGTGCAGGATGTGGGTCGGGGCGACCTCAACGGCCGAGTGGTGGCCAACCGTCTGGCATCATCCCTGGAACGGGGCTGGTACTTCCGGAAGGCCGGCCAGTCCATGATGCGAAGGGTGATGGACGCAGGGGCTTTGGGCTGCGAGATAGTGATCAGCGGCAAGCTGACCGGTCCACGATCCCGAACAGAGAAGTTCATCGCCGGCTACATCAAGCATTCCGGCAAGCCAGCCATAGACCTTGTGGATCGGGGCTACTCCGTAGCGGTAAAGAAGCTGGGAGTCATCGGCTGTCAGGTCAGGATCATCCCACCGGATGTCCGGCTGCCAGACGACTTCCAGATTGAAGCTCCACAGGCGCCACCGGCACCAGAACCAGCACCATCAGCCGCACCCGCTCCTGCTCCTGTGCCCGCGCCAACACCAGCGCCCGCTGAGGAGAAGAAGAGCGAATTGGATCAGCTCCTGGAATCAGAGCCCGAGGCGGCCGAAGTCAAGCCTGAGCCCCTGGAAGAGCCATCCATGCCTGCAGAGAACGCGACAGAGATTGCTCCCCTTTCTGAAGAAAAGGCGATAAGCGAGCCTGTCCTCAAGGATGAGTGATCCAAATGGCCATCTTCAAGATTGATGAGATAAGAAACATGAACGCGGAAGAGATATCCGAGGAGCTGCATAAGCTCGAGAGTGAGCTCATCCGCGAGAGAGGCGTCGTCACTGCCGGTGGCGCCCCGGAGAAGCCGGGGAGGATTAAAGACATCCGCAGGACGATTGCCCGGATCAAGACGGTCCAGACGGAGCGAAGGAAGTGAAGCTCAACCCCACGAACCTGGCGAGACACGAGCTCATTGGCCTGGATGTTCAGGTCGAGTCCAACAGCGAGCCGGGTATCGTCGGGCTCAGGGGAAGGATTGTGGACGAGACCAGGAACACATTCCTTTTGGAGACAGAGCGCAAGGTCTTGCGCATTCCAAAAAAGAATGCCAGCCTGACCTTCACCCTGCCAGATGGGCAGAGGGCGAGGGTCGCGGGCTCGGTTTTGATCTCGCAGCCTGAGAACAGAATAAGCAAAAGAATGCAGAGGACGAGGTGGAAGTTATGAGGGATATCGGACTGGACGTAGCCCCCCCGGAAAAGGAGTGCAACGATCCCAAGTGTCCCTTCCATGGTACCCTTCCTGTACGCGGCCAGGTCTTCAGTTGCACTGTGGTCAGCGACAAGATGGATAACACCGTGGTAGTTATGCGCAAGTTTGAAAAGAAAGCAACGAAGTACGAACGATTTGAGAAGAGGCAGTCCAAGATCCATGCGCACAATCCTCCATGCCTTGAAGCCAAGGCAGGAGATCGTGTCAAAATAGCTGAGTGTCGGCCCCTCTCCAAGACCAAATCCTATGTGGTAGTGGAGGTCTTGAAATGAGAGGACAGAAGGCCAAGATCCCAAGGGCGATCAACACTGGCGCATACCTGGATTGTGTAGACAATACAGGTGCGCGGACGCTACACGTTATCTCGGTAAAGAACTATCGAGGCGTGAAAAATAGACAGCCCTGCGCAGGAATCGGGGATATAGTGATCGTGTCCGTTAAGAAGGGAACTCCTGAGATGAGAAAGCAGATCTTTAAAGCTGTCATCATCCGCCAGAGGAAGGAGTTTCGCAGGCCCGACGGCCTCAGAGTGAAGTTCGAGGATAACGCCGCCGTCATAGTGGACGATGAGGGCGTACCCAAGGGCTCCGAGGTCAAGGGACCCGTGGCCCGTGAGGTAGCGGAGAGGTTCGGCAAGATCGCCTCCGCGGCATCCATAATTGTGTGATGATTCTATGATTACAAAACAGCCCAGAAAGCAGCGGAAAGAGAGGTACACTGCACCGTTGCATCGGCGTCAAAAGTACATGCATGCTCCCTTAAGCCGGGCCCTGCGTGAAGAGCTGAAGAAACGCAATGCTCAGCTCCGCAAGGGCGATACGGTCAAGGTTGTACGTGGAGATCACGCCGGCACAGAAGGTGCAGTCGAGGACGTAGACATCAAGAGATGCACCATAAAGGTAGCGGGAGTGAGCAACTACCGCGCCGATGGAACTGAGGTGCCCAGAACCATTCACCCCTCGAATGTGGTAATCGTCAAGCTCGAGCTTGAGGATGCAGAGAGGGAGAAGATCTTTGAGAGGCGATCTGAATGAGCCGACATCAGAAGAGGCTGACTATCCCGGTTAGCTGGCCGGTGGCCAGAAAGACCAGCGTATGGGTCCCCAAGAGCAGCCCAGGCCCTCATTCCTCTCAGGAGAGCATGCCTCTCTTGATGGTGATCAGGGATATGCTCAAGCTGGTGGATAACGCCCGCGAGGCCAAGAGGGTCCTTTATGAGGGCAAGGTTCTGGTGGACGGCAAATCCCAGAAGGATCATAAGCTCCCCATAGGCATATTCGATGTGATCGGTTTGCCGCTGCTCGATCAGCAATACAGAATGCTGAAGGACGAGAAGGGGATGTTCTATCTGAGCCTCCTTGAGCCGGGAAGTGCGAGAAAGCTGGCCCGGATCGAGAATAAAACCGTCCTCAAAGGCAACAAGCAGCAGCTCAACCTATCCGACGGCTCGAATAAGCTGGCGGAAGGTGACTACAAAGTGGGCGACTCTCTGGTTCTCTCTATACCCGAAAAAGATATCGATGAAAGGATCGAGTTCAAGGTCGGCAACCTGGCCATGGTCGTGGGCGGAAAGCACAGCGGCCAGACTGGGAAGATCAAGGATATCATAAAGGTGAAGAGCTCTCAGCCCAACCGGGTTATAATATCTGGAGCTGTCTCTTATACACATCTGACGCTGCCGACGATCTACTCTGTGTAGATCTCGGTGGTCGCCGTAGCATTAAAAAAAAAAAAAAAAAAGAAGACACAGCAACATGCGCCATCAACAAAA
>ERZ1026814.1117-NODE-1117-length-11135-cov-10.836210_pt1 | contig 11135 bp, 8 predicted proteins | sample MGYA00520871_ERZ1026814 | MGnify/ENA primary metagenome ERZ1026814 (study PRJEB33270, sample SAMEA104284478) | anaerobic digester metagenome | biome: Anaerobic digester microbiome; feature: mesophilic sludge digester; material: Anaerobic digester biomass... | reverse complement strand
CTTGCAAGCCTTAAGCATGTACAGTTCTACGCTGTTATAGTATATTAAGGTTCATAGCGTAGGGCGGGGTACGATTCATCTCCGGCCTGAAGACCGGAGCCCTCTCTACCCCTGCGCCCCAGCACTGCAGGTCCGTTCTCTGTAGCTCACGGCAGCTTGGCTTATGGAACGGCTCCTCGCCATTTAGCATGGGTGAACCTGAATCGCAAAATCTCTGTATCTCTTCGCCTTAGTGGTGAAACGCGATGCTCTGACCCAACAGCAGAGGCGCAGAGGAACAGAGGCCTTAAGACAAAAGAAAAAAAGAAATCAGGAGGGCTCGAATTTCATCCCTCTCTTATTTTGATCTCTCCTCATGCTCTTATTTTACCGGCGGAAGCAGAGAGCTGTCACATGCAAATAAATCCCCAGACTCAAGTCCTTTTCTGAAGGATGCCACCCGCTGGGCAGATGTGCCATGGGTGAAGGAGTCAGGCACCACATATCCCTGTGACTGCTTCTGCAGGCGGTCGTCTCCTACGGCGCTGGCGGCGTTGAGGCCCTCTTCGATATCCCCTGGCTCAAGAATGAGGTCCTGCTGGGATGCGCGATTGGCCCAAACACCGGCATAACAGTCAGCCTGGAGTTCCAAGGCTACCGATAGCTCATTGGCCTCCTTCTGGCTCACCCTCTTATTCATCGTATCCACGTATTGCAGGGTGCCAGTGAGGGTCTGAACATGGTGGCCGACCTCATGAGATATGACATAGGCCTGAGCAAAGTCTCCTGTAGCTCCCAGTCTATCCTGGAGTTCTTTTAAAAATTCAAGATCGAGATAGACCTTCTGGTCGCTGGGACAGTAAAATGGCCCCACCTGAGAGCTAGCCTGTCCGCAAGCAGACTGCACACCGCCGGAAAATAGAACCAGCTTTGGTTCTATGTAGGTTCGGCCCAGGTCCTCGGCAAAGATATCGCTCCAGGTAGCTTCTGTATCGCCCAGGACTAGAGATACGAACTCAGCACTCTCGTTCTGCTCCTCCGTCGACATCTGTGACCCCTGACTTGAGGCTCCGGTTGAGTCTATTCCCTGGATGATCTGACCGGGATCCACTCCTAAAAACATGGATATGAGAAGGAGCAACAAAATCCCAAGACCTCCGATGCCCCCTGCAGCCTTGCCAGAAATTCCAGAGGATCTGCGATCCTCAATATTCTCGCTCTTTCTGCCCGTGCGCCACTTCATTCATCAATCTCCTGCAAACTACCTCAAATGATATTGGATACTCTTAAATGATCTCATCGATGAATGATAATAAATGATGCTTTCGCTGAAATAATGGAGCCAGTACAGCGGCTTGTCCAGCAGCAACATATTTAGGCGGAGAAGGAGAAATCAGATCATCCGTGCAGATGAGGTTGTGGCCTTGAATGAAGACAGCGAGAATATTGGTGGCTCTGAAGATGGAGAGAATGCCGGAGGAGAGAAGATTCTTGTCAAGACTGCAATGATTTGTCCTGAATGCAAATCCTGCATCGATAATGCGGCCAAGATATGCCCCATTTGCGGCCTGCGGATAAAGCATCTCCCCCGCCCGGCCAATGAGGGACGAAGCAGAATCACTGCCGCATTGCTTGCCCTGTTTTTGGGGATAGCTGGAGCGCATAAGTTCTATCTTGGAAGCATAAAGATGGGAATAATATATATCCTGATTAGCCTGACGGCAATCGGATTTGCCATAACACTCGCTCTTAGCATATATGATGCTATCATCCTTTTCACCATGTCAGATGAGGAATTTGCCAGGAATTATGATTGAAATCATAATAAGAGAGGCCGACCGGCCCAAATCTCCTCCTGGATTGAGTGATCGGCGATTCGGCCCTATCTGCTCAAAAGGCTGATTTCCATTGCCAGAGCCCTAGCTCCATCAACCTGTTCCGTCACTCTGCTGCATCACTAATCTCCATCTCTCTGTTCCGTAAACAATATCCATCACCCTGTTGCATAAGCAAATTCCATCACTTTTGCATCATATCATTCCATCTCCATAAAGGAAGATCCGATCCTCTTGCTTTCGCGATGTTCAAATGTGAGCAGTATATGCACGAGGGTATCAAGATATGCGCAGGATGTCTTTTTTGCGCATTAATCCCCATTTCCTCAAGGCTGGTTTTATTCTCATCCTTATTCTTATCCTCAGTCTGTCCTTCTCAGGAATATGGCCCATCCTCTCTTTGACGCAGCGAGCAGGCTGAGATTAATCTATATGTATATAAAAATTAAAAATAAACTCTATGGGATGGCATTCCCATGAGCCTAAGGTTTTCTGGCAAAATAAATGCCTTGTTTCCACCTGCTTCTACCAAGAAAATTTAACATAAAAGCCCACAATAAAATATATTTATCTAATAAAAATAACTCCAGTCCAAACTTTGAGCATACATCATTCATTAGATATATATACAACCGTCTTCGTGGTTTCGCGCAAAACACTGAGGCAAAAGCATGAAGAATGTTGTGGTGATCTTAGCAGCAGCATTAATGCTGTTGGTTGCAGTTACAACTGCAAGCGCAGAGGAGACTGACAAAGTTGCTGAGGCAGCTATGCAAGTGGAAGAGTCTGCAAAACAGGTGGAAATAGCGGCACAGCTAACGGAGAACGCAACAGCAGATCTCAAATCTGCCGCTGAGCATGTGGAGAATCTGACCGCCAACACCACTGCAGCAGAAAACATAACTAAAGCAGCAGAGAAGGTCGAGCAGAAAGCCGAAGAAGCTAGCCAAGCAGCAGAAAAGGTAGATGAGGCTGCCCAGAAGGCAGAGGAAGCAGCAGAAAAGGTACCAGGATTTGCAGCAGCGCTTGCCGCCTTAGGATTCCTGGCTGTAGCCTTCATAGCTCTGAGAAGAGCCTAAGTAAATTGAATTTTAAAATCTTTTTTATATATCCAATTAGAAAAGACCTTGCCCGATGAAAGGCCTTTCCGCGCTATGGTTGCAATCCTTTAAAAAAATAATCCAAGATCAGGAATTCTTATACGGTCTCCTTCTCTTCTCCTTTGTTATATCAGACGGATATGGCAATTGTTATTAACATCCTTAACCGATCTCTCGACATAATGAAGATAAGGATCATCCTGAGGATCCTGGGCATGCTGGCTATGCTGCTGGGTACACTTATGCTCATACCAGGAATCGTCTCCGCCATCTACAAGGAGCCCCTGGGGGTGGTGGCCTTTGGCATCAGCTCTCTTCTGGCAATTATCGTCGGCCTGATCCTGAAGCATTTTGGGGAGAAATCCGATATGGGACGTAAGGATGCATTTGCTGCCGTCTCATTCGGCTGGCTCATGGCAGGACTGATCGGAGCTCTTCCCTACTTGCTGCTGGGATTGGGGCTGGTCGATGCATTCTTTGAATCGATGTCCGGTTTTACTACAACGGGAGCTACCATCCTCAGCGAGTATGATTCACAGCACTATTGGACTCTAAGCAAGGAGGCAGTGCATAGCAGCCTGGCCTATGCACTCGTAGAGAGAACCACACATCAGCTTATCCACTGGTCCCCTATAGGGATAATCGAGCTCGATTTCGGCCTGACACTGAATTTTATCGATCTTCTCACTATAAAGGAAACCTACTTCGGCCTTCTATTCTGGAGATCTTTCTCCCAGTTCCTGGGCGGTATGGGTATAATCCTGCTGTTCATCGCCATTCTTCCCAATCTGGGCGTGGCAGGAAGAGAGCTTTATTCCGTTGAGGGCCTGGGCCTTATGAAAGAGGCGCTGACACCCAGGGTTAAGAGCACGGCTAAAGCCTTCTGGGGGATTTATCTTGGATTGACAGGAATGGAAGCTCTGCTGCTAGTGGCAGCAGGCCTCCCGGTCTATGACTCCCTATGCACATCATTTTCAAGCATTTCAACTGCAGGTTTTTCCCCAAGGGCCTACAGTATTGCGGAATACAATAGCATTCTGGTGGAGGCCATCATCTGCATCTTTCTCTTGCTCGGAGGAACCAATTTCATCATATATCATCAGATTATACTAAAGAAAAATTTAAATTATCTGATCAGAGATGCAGAGTTCAGGTTCTATATCATAATAGTGTTTATTTCGATTATTATATTGATGATCTTCGGGCAAATACCGGGAGGCTTCTTCGATGCCCTTCGCTCATCCGTATTTCAGGTGATCACCACTATGACCACCACCGGCTTTGTGAACAACTTCAATTATGACTCCTGGTCCCTGGCAGCAAAGCTCGTCCTGATGCTATTGATGATAATTGGTGGATGCACAGGATCGACAGGAGGAGGAATGAAGGTGGGAAGGGTGCTGATAGTCCTGAAATATGTGCACGCTGAGCTGATCCGAAGCCTCCACCCAAAGGCAGTTATCACCATAAGGATGGCAGATAAGGTGGTCAAGGAGAATACAGTCAAGTCCGTTATTCTTTTTATTCAGCTGTATGTAATGATCTTCATCCTTGCAGCCGTTGCCTTTTCCATCACCGAGGCATCAAACCCCCAGTTTGGTTCCTTATCTGCTATTTCCGCAGCAGCATGCTGTCTTGGTGTTGTGGGTCCGGGATTCGGGGTGGTGGCAATGGATTTCAATGCTATATCCGAATCCGGAAAGGTTCTGGCCACGTTTTGTATGTACATCGGCCGGCTGGAGATCCTTCCCGTGGTACTGATGTTCTTGCCCGAGACCTGGTCGGATTAGAGAGGTATAGGAAGGAATAGACTGGATGAGGATAGAGATGATACTGATATATACTTTGATCCTCTTAAAATAGTCAAGGACGATATCCTCATGGCTCGAAGCTGGTTTATCCCCGCATCCCTGGCGGTCTTCGCATTTGTGCTGTGGCTTACTACATTTATTTATCAGAGTAGCTATATCAACCGCACAATCATCACTATCATAGCGATTTTGATGATCTATATCGTATTCCGAGTACTTCTGGAAGATCGTATCATCAAAAATTTCACCTCCACCGATAAAAGATATTATTTCTCAAAGATGCTCTATTCCATATATTTATTAATTAATTTTATTATTATTTGGATTATTTGGGTGGAAGATATAAGAACTCTGCTGCTAGGATTCGGCCTGGTGGCAGCCGCATTTACCATCTCCATTCAGGATGTGGCAAAGAACCTAGTGGGTGGGCTGGTGATCATGTTCAATAGCATCTATAAAGTTGGAGATAGGATAGAGATAGCAGGAAAGAAAGGGGATGTAATAGATATCAATTTGCTCCATACCACCATCATGGAGATGAGCGAATGGGTTTCCTCAGATCAGCATACCGGCAGGCTCTCCTCTCTGCCCAACTTTCTGGTATTATCCAATGCTGTGAATAATTATACTAAAGACTTTAGCTTTGTGTGGGATGAGATAACCCTCCCAATAAGCTATGACAGCGATTGGAGAGCTGCTGAATCATTGATCATGGATATCGTCATCCAGGAGACGCATATGATGAAAGAGTACGCTGAAGAGGAGATATCCCATATGCAAAGAAAGTATTACATCTTAAAAAGCTCAACCGATCCGGGGATCTTCTTTAAGCTCACTGACAACTGGATCGAATTGACGGCAAGATATGTGGCTCCAGCCAGGCAGAGAAGGATCTTAAGAACCAAAATCAGCAGAAGAATCCTGGAGGAGATACAGAGATCAGAAGGAATAAGAATAGCTTCGGAGAGCATCGAAATAGCCAGGTTTCCTGATACTGGCCTTCAGAGATCATCTATAGATCATTCGTCTCTCGATAATTCATCTTTTGATCATTCCCCTTTTGAGCATAAATGAAAATATTCATTAACCACATCGGGAGCGAATGACTCCGGGCTGCAAAAATGGGCTCTTCGCTGAATTATGTGGGTGAGATCCGGGCAGAGATTATAGCCTCTGTTCCTCTGTGTCTCTGTGGTTGGGTCAGAGCATCGCGGTTTACCATAGAGGCACTGAGACATAGAGTTTTTGCGATTCAAGTTCACCCATTCTAGATAGCGAGGAGCCCAAAAATGTGATCTTTACTTGATCTTCTTGGCCTTGGTCGGGCATTGCATATGAATTTTTATATAAATATGATGCTTTCTTAAAGACTCCATATCTAAGAAAAATTAAAGTAAAATGCGGCAAGAAGAACACATGACATGACTGCGAGATGGGATACATGCTGGGACGCAGCACCAGAGCTGTATGTGCTGCTCAAGGAGAGCAAATCGTTAGAGAGCGCCCGCAATAAGGTGGCTCGATACATCGAGGCCAGAGAATGGACTTATGCATGCGATGTAAGTGAGATCGAGACATGGGATTACGTTCTTTTCAAAGAAGCCATACGAACACTCAAGAATGTAATATCTCCGAAAAATGAACGCATCTCCGGCACCTCTTCCCTGGAAAACCTCTGGAAGGCGGCCACCGATGGTGATTCTGACGTTGGTGACGACTTCATCGATGAGTTCGCCCATTTCTTTAAAGCGCTGAAAATGAAGGCGGATGTATATCCTTCCCGATTGATGGAAGGAATAGACATACCGAATTTCGATGAATTTGAGGGCCGGACCGCAGGAGTGATGCGCTCCGATTACCTGGACCAAATGGGAGAGCGAATGGACAGATACCTGTCAAGGTATAAATCGGGCCTCGATCCGGGCATTATCGAAAAGCGAGATGAGAATAGAAGGAGGATCCTGGATATCCTCAACTCCAACGAGGATGATTGGCAGGATTGGCGATGGCAATTTCGGCATGTTTTTAAAGATATTCAGGGATTAGAAACAATCAAAAGAGCAATAAAATTAGACGAAGAGCATGAAGCATCCATCAGACTGGCCCTGGAGAACCATGTGCCTTTCGGCGTTACTCCCCATTATCTCCATCTAATGGACAAAGAGCCCTCTGACATGGATTATGCTGTTCGCAGGCAGGTCTTTCCTCCGCTCAGCTATGTGGAGAATATGATCGCCCACAGAAAGGACAAGAAGTGGGCCTTCGACTTCATGAGGGAGAGGGACACTTCTCCCATAGATCTGGTAACCCGACGCTACCCCCGGGTGGCCATTGTCAAGCCCTATGAGTCTTGCCCACAGATCTGCGTCTACTGCCAGCGCAACTGGGAGATCTCTTCTCCTCTCATGGCCTCCGCCCTCGCTCCAATGGAGAAGATCGAGGCGGCAATAGATTGGTTTTATGAGCATGAAGAGATGATGGATGTCCTTCTAACCGGTGGAGACCCCCTGGTGATGGATGACTCGTTGATCGACAGGATCCTGAACAGGCTCTCCCAGATCCCTCACCTGAAGAGCATAAGAGTGGCCAGCAGGACGCCAGCTACTGTCCCCCAGAGGCTCACCGAAGAGCTCTGCGAGATCTTGGGCAGCTACCAGGAGCTTGGAAGGAGAAACCTCTGCCTGGTGACTCATTTCATGCATCCCTATGAGGTGACACCAGAGACGCTGGCCGCAATAATAAGGGTGAAGAAGACGGGAATTGAGATCTATAACCAGCAGGTCTTCACCTTTGCCAACAGCCGCAAGTTTGAGACGTCGTCTCTGAGGATTATCTTGAAACAGATCGGAGTGGACCCCTATTATACCTTTAATATGAAGGGCAAGACGGAGATGGAGGACTATGCTGTTCCCATAGCTCGCATCCTGCAGGAGCGCAAGGAAGAGGCAAGGCTGCTTCCGGGCATATTCCGCACCGATGAGCCGGTATTCAATGTCCCGGGGCTGGGCAAGGACCACCTTCGGGCCTGGCAGAATCATGAGCTGATTGGCATTACCTCTGAGGGGCGAAGGGTATACTCCTTCCTTCCCTGGGAGAAGAACATAGCCAGGGTGTTGCCCTACATCTACACGGATGTCTCCATTCACCGATACCTTCAGAGGCTGATCAAAAGAGGCGAGAACCCGGAGGATTACAGAAGCATATGGTATTATTATTGAGAGGATTGTCAAGTGACACAGCGGATGGCCTAAAAAAATCGGGACTGGCTACCCTTCCAGCCAGTCGACGATCGCCTCTATGCCTGCAAGGGTATCTTCGCAGTGAGCCTGGATGAAATCAGCTGGAAGCTCCTGGTGAGGGGGAATGGTCTCTCCCGCTGCCAGGGATCTGTTGCCGGCAAAATTGATGTAGGATATCCGGGCAGTGAGCTCCTCATGGGGCCTCTCGAACGCTCTTCCCGGCAGCATAGCAACGCCTTTTTCCTGCAGCAGCCTCTCGCAGAGCATGGTGCTGTTCAGCACATTCTTCTTAGCGAGCCTTCTGGAGAAGGGAGAGAAATCCGGGAACATGTAGAATGCACCCTCGGGCGCATGGACCCTGACCCCAGCATCTGCCAAATTTCGGTAGCACCTTTGTCCCAGGGCGGAAAGGATACGGCGGGCGTTCCAGAGGTAGCGCTCGATGGCCATTGATCCCCGGAATGCCTGCACACCGGCATACTGGATGGGTGCGCTCACCGAGGTGTACGTCTCGCTGGCTACAGCTGCCATCGACTCCATCAGCCAGTCCAGGCTCTGAGGAAAGGTGAATGTTCCCAACCTCCAGCCACCAGCACCGCACCACTTGGACAGGCCGGAGCTGATTATGGTCCCCTCTGGATAGTAGCGGGCAACTGAGACATGACCGCCCTTGTGATGAAGCTGCCCATAGATCTCGTCAGAGAGGAGGATGATCTCATACTCCCGGGCAACCCTGGCGATCTCTTTGAGCTCATCTGCGGTATAGGTGAGGCCATCAGGATTTCCAGGATAGTTTAGAACCAATATCCTTGGACGGTATAGATCCTGCTCCCCTTCCAGATGCTGGCGGAGGCGATCAGCACTTATGTGCCATTTATCCTCAAAAGAGGTATGAAGCAGGCTTATCTTTTTTCCCAAGATCTGAGCCTGAGGGACATAGGAGACCCAGCAGGGTGTGGGCACGATGATCTCACCATAGAATACCAGCTGCAGCAAGAACATGAGCTCCTTTGAGCCAGGGCCCACAAGGACGCAATCAGAGTTAGCCTCCACCAGATCTTTTTGTCTGTGGAATCCAGCCACAGCTTCTTTGAGGGCAGAAAGGCCTTTGACGGGCAGATAATCTTTTTCATGAGCATGCAGCCGCAGAGCCTCGACCACCGGCGCCGGCACAGGGAAAGGGGATTGACCCAGTCCGAAGTTGTAGATCTTTTTCCCCTGTCCCTGCAATAGCTTTACCCTCTCATTGATAGCGAGGGTCGGTGATTCGCCCAGGCCGCGAACGTTGATATTCAGGCTGACGTGCTTTTGCAGGTTCATCTTAAGGACTCCTTGTTTTTTAACATTTTATGATTTGTTGGGCACAAGCTCCTAAATAAGTGATGTAGGCAGGGCACATTCTATCACAAATTATTAATATTATGATAATCATGTACCCTGTGTGACCCTACAATGACTGAGATGCAATTAAGCTTGATAAATTTTCCGTATCGTGAAATGCTTTCAAATATCTTCCAGGATTACTCAAACGACTTTGAATTTACTGCGAGCGGTATTTTTCGGAAAATAGTGCCGCCATTATGTCCCGAATGTGGCCATCCAATGAGCCATAATGGTTTTAACACCTGCCAGAAGAGACATCTCGGAGGGGCAAACGTCGGGAAATATTTATGTGGCGCTTGCGGGAAGTCAACCGAAGAAGATCGAGACTTCTGGATCAAGCTAAAGACAGACTTCTTCGGGATTGTCACGGAAATCTGCACACGTCTGAGGCTTAATCACGTATCTTATGAAGTGATAGAATCGATAATGGGCTATCTGTATCCTCGGGATAAAGATACCATCCGGAACATGGTCCAGTGCGCGATTGAGGAGACAGATGTCCCTTCGGTCAAAAATATCCAGTTCGTGCATTATGACGAGCAACATCCCAAGGCAGGACGAAACCAAAAGTATCGTTTGACACTCCTTGATTCGGTAACAAGGCAAGTAATCGCGGATGAGCTTTTCGATTCAAAAGATGCCGATACTATCGAAGGTTTCCTTCGAAGAAATCTCGACACTCAAAAGCAGATATTTATTGTCACAGACCTTTACAGAGGATACAGCAATGTTTTTAAAAGAGTATTCGGCAACAAGGTAATCCATCAATTCTGTTTGCTCCACTTGAATAAGCTCATAGTCAATGATTTTCCTCGAAAAACAAGCATCGAACAGGAATTGCTTAAATACAAAATGCTTAACATATTTTTTAACCGTGAACTTGAGATTGAATTCCTTTCCACCTTGATCGAAGAAGAGAAAATGATGAGACAGAGAAGCAACAAGGAATACAAATCATGGATTGCAGAAGCCAAGCACCTATTTTATGATTTTGTTCGACGTCTGGAATTGAGACGTAGAAGAGAAAGCAAAAACCTTGAGCAAAGAACTTATCATGAAGCTTTAAATAATTTTAAATTTTTAAAGATGCAATCCGACTCGTTTATGATATCCGTTAGAAAGAGGCTGGATAAAATCGAAGAGCTTTGGCCAAACCTTACAGCATTTTACTTTACCGATAATGCCCCGGCTACAAACAATCCCATAGAAAATTACTATTCAACAAGTCTCAAGACTCATAGAAAAAAACAATTAGAGGAACCAGGAATCAAAGAGCAGATAAAGCTCTCTGCGCTAAAGAGAGCAGGAGTCTTTGGAAGGCCTCAAAAGTCTCTACTCAATGCATTCTTTATGTTCATTCCTTTTCTAGATACGGGTTAAAAGATTCGGCACCGCCTAACCAGATTCTAAAACAATAGCGTTAGCTTACTAATTTTTTTTAAAATACAAAATTATTTTATAAATTATTCTGATAAATTTGCTTTAATCAAACCAAATGGGCCGATTTGTGTAACCACATTAGCAATAATATCATAAATGAGACAATCTATCGCTGGTAAAAAACAAATTTCACTTGATTTCTAGATAGTGCCAGTGTTTTTATAAAACTCTCAGCAAAAGCATTGTCATAAGGATTTCCTTTTCTCGACATGCTGATCTGGATGTCATGCGCCTTAAGACCTGTCTCTTATACACATCTCCGAGCCCACGAGACCGTACTAGATCTCGTATGCCGTCTTCTGCTTGAAAAAAAAAAACAATATCTAATATCTAACACTACACATCTCC
>ERZ1026814.1113-NODE-1113-length-11161-cov-4.261465_pt1 | contig 11161 bp, 9 predicted proteins | sample MGYA00520871_ERZ1026814 | MGnify/ENA primary metagenome ERZ1026814 (study PRJEB33270, sample SAMEA104284478) | anaerobic digester metagenome | biome: Anaerobic digester microbiome; feature: mesophilic sludge digester; material: Anaerobic digester biomass | place... | reverse complement strand
GGATGCCCCAGGACCGCCGGGCCTGAAGGGAAGCCCGTTCGCCTCGTGTCCGACGACCTCGGGAATCCCGCCGAGGTCGAATCCGACCAGGGGCGGCCCGGCCGCCTCCCCTTCGATCAGGGCGACACTCAACCCTTCACGGGCGACCGTGCACAGGACCAGGACATCGGCGCGCTCGAGGAACGGCAGGATGTTCTGCCGCATGCCTGCCAGCAGAACGCATCCGCCGAGGCCCAGCTCGCTGATCCTCGACTCCAGAAATCGCCGCTCCGGCCCCTCGCCGACAAGGATACTCTTGACGCTGCCATGGCGCAGAGCAAGTTCTCTCATGGCCAGCAGCAGGACGTCGTGCCCCTTGTTCCGGGTCAGTGAGGCGACCGACAGGATCACGAAATCCCCCGGCGACAACCGCGAGAGGATATCCTGTCCCTCCTCGCGCGGAGCGGCGCGCTGCCCTGAGTCGGCAAAAGCCGTGTTGTAGACGACTTCGATTTTCCGGGGGTGCACCCCGAGGCTCTCCATGGCGAATTGGCTCACGGCCCGCGAGACACAGATGACCCGGTCGGAGCAGAGAGACAGGAGCGACTCGATCCTCCGGTTCCGGGCCTTGAAGTTCAGGTCGGTCGTGTGGAGGTGATGGACGACGGCGGGCCCCCGCGCCAGCATGAGCGCCAGCCGCGCGAAGGTGCCCGCAAAGTAGCCGTGCGTGTGAACGATGTCGAACCTCTCGCGTTCGAAGACCCGGGCCAGGTCTCCGACCCGGGCCGGGTTGTAGTAGGACGTGAGCCCGAGGGTCTTTACAGGCACCCCGGCGCCGAGGAGCTCCTCGGCAATGACTCCGCCCCGGGCCAGGCACCAGACCTCCGCGGCGTACCGCCGCGGGTCGATACCGAGCACGATCGTCTGGATAACACGCTCCAGGCCGCCCATCTTCAGGTCCTCCACGATGTGAAGGACTCGCTTCTGTCTCTCAGGCTCTGCCATGACCCTGCCCGTTGATCGCCGCAACCAGTTCTGTGAGACGGTGAACGTAGGTGTGGCGTGCAAGGACCTCCGCACGACCCCTTTCGGCGATCGCCCGTCTTTCCCGCGGGCGATCAAGATAGTGGCGGATCTTCCTACGCAGGTCGTCCGCGTCGTCGAAACCGACGAGATGCCTCCCGTCCTGGAAGAGGCTGAACGTGTCGCGCTGCCGGTCCGTCACCAGGAAGGCCCCGCAGGCCATGACCTCGAAGACACGGGGGCTCGCCTGGTGCACGGCGTAGCGCCCGCCGGGATCCCGGTAGTGCGTGGCCAGCACGATTCGGCTGGCACTGTAGATCCGGAGCCAGTCGGACGGGACCGTGTGGGCCTTGCGGATCCGGCCCTGGAGGGGGGAGCCATCGCGGAGATTCCCCCAGCCCGGCCCCCACAGGGCAAGATCGAAATCCGCCAGCGCCTCGAACAGGGCCTCCCTCTCTGGGTAGTGGGAGCCGACGAAGACGACGTCGCTGCCCCATAGGCGCCGTTCCTCCTCCGTCAGCTCGATGGGGTGATGGCTTGCTGGCTCGCAGCCTACGGGCAGCCATCGCGCCCTGTCGGTGCCGGTTTCGCGCAGCAGCTCGACGAATTCCGAGCCCTGGCAGAAGATGTGGTCGTAGCGCGGGGCGACCTTCAGGTGGGGCACGTGTCCCTTCGGCGGGTCCGTGGTCCACAGCGCCGTGACGATTCCCATGGCGCGGATCCGGTCGACGGTTTCCGGAAGGATGCGATCGCCCCCTGTCACCACGACGGCGTCCACTGCACCCCGCCGGGCCGCCTCAGCGAGCCGGCGGTTGATGCAGGCGAGGTCGAGCCGATGGAGCCAGCCGACGCGGCTTCGGATGCGGCCGGGAATGACGTGCCGGCGGTCGTCGTAGACAATTACCTCGTGGCCGAGCGCCCGCAGCGCCCGCTCCATATACTCCGTAACCGTCTCGTAGTGAGGGTTGTGGTACCCGGAAAACAGAATTTTCATGCGCCCGCCCTTCATCGTACCCGCCCGCCCTCGGCTGTTCCCATCTTCGAGCCGCATGCAGCCCCCGGATCCTCTTCCCCCCTACCCCTGAGCCGGGATTCCTGTTCCGCAACGGCCAGTGCGCCCAGCGTGCAGCCTTCCACGCCGAGACCCCTGTACTCGCCGAACATCTCCTCCAGGTGCCGGAACACACCTTCCGCCTCTTTTTCCGTCGGCGTCAGCGGGCTTGTCCCCGGGGCAAGCTCGGAGGAGTGGATCATGAATTCCAGCACATCGATACCGTTGCGCACCGCTGCGCGGTGGATCGCCCGCCAGTCCTCGTGGCGGCTCTCCGGGCTGATGCGGAGCCACTTCTTCCGGAATACGATCCGGTTGAGGAGCCGCTTTGCGGAAGACTCCGGCAGCAGGGAAAAGCGCCGCGCCGCCCTGGATCTCTCGCGAACCAGCGGTCCCGTGTAGAGGACGGTCATGGGCGCTTCCAGAAGCCCCGAGTCGCCGGGTAGGCACACGTCCTTCCCCGAGAGCCAATAGGGCGCCGCCTGTGCGCGCCTGTAATCGGGCCCCTTCGAAGAGGAACCTCCTCGTTCCGCCGTCCACGACGTCTTCGGCGTAATCGAGCAGTCGACCCGGTACCCCTGCCGGGCCAGAATGCCGACCATGGGGGCGCTGAAACCCCAGCGCGCCGCGCGGAAACTTCGCGGCGGCAACCCGAAGCGCGTCGCAATGTCTTGCGTGAGAGTTCGCAGCTTCCGTTCAAACCAGGGCGCAGGCAGTTCCGACGGGAACATTTGCAGCGCAGGGTTTTCCCTCTCGATTGCCATGAAGGGCGGTGTCGTCCATGGCTCCAGGTGTGCCCCCACTTCGGCAACCCCCTCTCGCTGCCAGCAGTGCAACTGCTGCACGGTCTCGAGGTCCTGCAGAACCTCCGAGGCCAGCAGATATGTCGCAGGGAACCGAAACCGCTCGCACAGGGCTTGAAAGCGGGGCAGGCAACGCAGGTTGGAGAGGCTGACCTTCCCGTCGTAGTCCCACTGGTTGTCCGCCTCGGTGTCCACGGTAACGATCAGTTTCATGACGCCGCTCCCGCCGCGATACCACCCCGCCCGCATCGCTCGGCTTCTTCGAGGAGTTCCCGGAGCCGGCCTACGTAGGTGTGATCTCGCAGGACCGCATCCTGACCCCGCCGCGCGATGTGCTCCCGCTCGCCGGGGTTGCCGACGTAATGGCGGACCTTCTCCGCCAGCTCCGCGGCATCACCGAAGCAGGCCAGGTGCTCACCCTCTCGAAACAGGGCAAGCACATCCCGCTGGCGATCGGACAGGACGAAAGACCCGCAGGCCATGGCCTCGAAAACCCGGGGGCTCGCCTGATGGCAGGGTATCCGGCCCCGGGGATCGCGGTAGTGCGCGGCCAGGACGATCTTTGAAGCGTGATAGATCCGCGTCCATGCCGCCGGCGCCGTATGAGCCCCTTTCAGATGCATCCTCAGCGGCGAGGTCATCGGAAGCTGTTCCCAACCCGGCCCCCATATGGCAAAGTCACTGCCGGCAAGCCCGGCAAAGAGCTGCTCTCTCACCGGGTAGTGGGACCCCACGAACACGACGTCGTGCCCCCGGCCTCCCTCCGCCCCACCGGGGCGACGGCGGTGGCTTTCTGGGTCGCAGGCCATGGGGAGCCACCGGACCCCGGCGATGCCAGATCCGCACAGGATCTCGACAGCCTCCGTGCCTTGGCAGAAGATGCGATCGTACGCCGGGGCCGCCCGAAGGATGGATTCGAAATTCCATGGAGCGTCGATGGTCCACAGCAAGGCGACCGCCCCCCCCGTCCTGGCGCGATGAATCGTTTTCGGATCGACGAGTTCGCCGCCCAGCACGATCAGCACTTCCGGCCGGACCGAACCCGCCCTGGCCTGCAGGCGACGGTTGAGCCAGGAGCGGTCCGCGCGTTCGAACCACCGGTTGCACTCTCGGAATCGGCCCGGGATGCGACACGTGCCGTCGTCGAAGACCACAAGCTCGTGCCCGAGGGCGCGAATGGCCCGTTCGATGTATTCCGTCACCGTCCAGTAGTGCGGGTTATGGTATCCGCTCAGCAGGATCCTCATCGTCATGAATGGCGCGACGGTTTTTTTCGGACCCGTGACACGCCGGTCCGTTCCCCCGAAGCGGGCTCGAGGCTCGACAGCCAGGACTTCAGGAACAGGTAGTACGTGTTGGGAAAGAAGGGGTAGCTCCGGAGGGCCCGCCGGAACTCAGGGAGCGCCTCCCTTCGCCTGTCGTTTTCCAGAAAGTAGATGCCTCTCATGTAGTGCACGTCGTGGGTGAAGCGCCCGAGGATGTCCCTGACCTCCCGATGCCTGCCGGCCAGCCTGCGCAGATGTTCGAGAAGAACAAGCCGGGCTTCCTGGAACTGCTCGCTCTGCGAGTAGTTGCGGTCGTGCCGGACCCATTGCTGAACTGCCCCCGGTTCGTAGTGAAGGGCCGCACCGGACACGAAAAGCCTCGTGAAGAATTCTGCGTCGTCGAGGCCCGTCAGCAAGGGGTCTTCAGAAAAGCCGCCGATGCGGAAAAAGGCCTCCCTGCGGATCATGATCGTCTGCATGGTCACGAGCGCGAGGTCCGTCGCCATGGCCTTGAGGCACTCGGGGCCGGAAGCCTGGCGGCTCACGAACCGGTCGATGAACCGACCGTCGTCATGAACTCGCTCGTAATCCGAATAGACGGCATCGACGAAGCGGTTCGAGCACATGGCCCGGACCTGCCGCTCCAACCGGCCGGGAAGCATGATGTCGTCCTGGTCGATGAAACACAGCAGGTCGGCTCTGGCCCGGGCGGCACCCGCATTGAGCGCAGCGCCCTTGCCCGCGTGATCGATGCGAAGGCACCGGAGCCGATCGTCGCGCAGACCGTGAACGTGCGGTTCGGCAGGTTCTGTCGATCCGTCGTCGACAAGGATGAGTTCAAATGGAATCCCCTGCTGACCCAGAGCACTGGCCGCGGAACGGCCGATCCACCGCGGCCCCTCGTAGTAGGGCAGGATGATCGACACGCGCGGATCCGCCGTGATGTCCCATTTCCCGGTCACGGAATGTGGAAATGCAAAAACCTCACCAGAGCGGCCGGTTATGTCCGTCCTTTGCACCCGGCGGTCCCCGCGAGCGTGCGCCGCACGCGGCTTGGTCCCTGCCGCGCCGGAACGATTCTTGTACGCTTTTCTCTTCAACAGAGCCGGGGCAGCCTGGCGGCCGACCCCAAAGGGCCGGAGGAGACAGCGGCGATGGAACATCTCGAAGTTTGTCCGATCTGCAGGGAGCAAGGACTCCCCCTTTACCGGGGCCTGACGGACGCCATCTACGGCGCCCCGGGACAGTACCATTTCAGCCGGTGCCCCCGTTGCCGCCTGATCTGGCTCGAAAACCGACCCGATGAGAGGGTACGACTCATCAGCTACGAGCATTACTACACCCACGCGCCATCCTCGGAAGCGCCGTCGCATTCTCCCGGGCGCCGTTTCGGAAGTTTCCGGGACACCTTGCGCACCGCAATCCTCTGCGGCCACTTCGGCTACCGGAACGGCCATTGCGACCACCGGTTCTGTCTCCTGGGCGCCTGGCTGGCCCGAGTGCGATTCCTTCGCCTCCGGGCCCCCTATGACGATCTTGCAGAACGATTCCCCGTATTCTCCGATCGCCCCGACAATCTGCTCGTCGATGTGGGGTGCGGCCGGGGAGACTTCCTAGTGCGCATGAAGGCGCTCGGATGGAATGTGCTCGGGATCGAACCGGACTCCATCGCTTCGGGGCTGGCCCGCGCGCGCGGGATCGCCGTCTTCACCGGCCGCCTCGAAGAGGCGAGACTGGCCGACGGCATCGTCGACCAGATTACCCTCAATCACGTCCTGGAGCACACCGACGATCCTGCCGGCCTTCTGAGGGAGTGCCGCCGCGTGCTGCGGCCCGGCGGGAGGCTCGTCATCTACACGCCCAACGCGGAAAGCCTCGGACACCAGTGGTTCGGAAAGGACTGGCGAGGTCTGGAGCCGCCCAGGCACCCCTTTGTCTTTTCCCCGCAGTCCCTGCGGGCCATGCTTCACGCGTCCCGGCTTCATTCCTTCCGCATGACCACGCGGCCCACCCTTGCCGGTGGGATCTACGATGACAGCGTCCGGATCCGCCGCAATGGCACGACTCCGGTCTGCCACGGAAGGCGAGAACGGGGAAGAGCCTTCTTCATGCTGATGGAGCGTCTGCTCTGCCTGGCCGGCCGGGAGCGCGGCGAGGAAATGGAAGGGGTCGTCTTCAGGCAACACCGGTGATGCCCGCGGGCATCCCGTAATCACCGCGGACGCTTCTCCGCAGACAGGACCGCTGCGGCCTCGCCGACCATCGGGGGCGCAGGATCGGCGCCGCGGGCCTCCGAATGCAGCAGCCCTCCCGCCAGCGCGATAAGAAGCCGCCTGTAGCTGCCGGCTGTGACCGCGGCGTCGGTGAGAAGCAGGAAGGCTCCATACAGGACGACTCCCGCTGCAACGAGCGACAGGAACGCGACGAGACTCGAGGGCGTGGCCACGTGTTTCAGCGCCGTCACGGCTGCGGCCATCGCAGCCGAGGCGACAAGCGGAACGGCGACCAGCGTCGCGACGCGAACGGGCTGAATCTGCGTGACCCGGCAGGACGCTCGGAGAGCAGCGACCACGGCGACGAGACCCGTTCCCGCCATCGTGACGGCGGCTCCGTGCAGCCCCCACCGCGAGATGCACGGGTAAAGCGCCGCGACCAGGACCGCCAGTTGAATCGCTGAGAGACCCGTCACGATCCCCGGCCGTCCCACGGCCATCATCAGGGAATTCATGGGGCCCTCCAGGGCCTTGGCGATCCCCATGATGCTCAGCGCCTGCATGACCATGGCGATCCCCAGCCACCGCTCTCCGAGGACAATGCGGACGAACTCGGGAGCCACGGCACAAATTCCGAACGCGATGGGCATGCAGACCATCGAAGAGACCTGGAGAACCTTTTCGAAGGATTCCCTCAGGCGGACAGGCTGGCCCTGGAGCATCGAAAACGATGGAAACAATACCATGGAAAAGGCAATGGCCACCTCCGACGAGGGGATCACCGCCGTCAGGTAGGCCATCTGGTAAAAGCCGAGTTCCTCGGCACCGAGCAGCCTGCCGATGAGGATGTTGTCCATCTGGTATGCGGCGAAGAGCAGAACGGTATACCCCGTGACCCATTTGCCGAAGCTCATCAACTCGCCAAAGCTCTCCGGATGAAACCGGAAGGCGGGCCGGTAGGGATGCAGTACGTAGGACAGGGCAACCCGCATGAGATTTCCCGCTAGCCCTCCCCAGACAAGCGCCCAGACGTCCCTCAGGGTCCAGGCGAGCCAGACGGTCAGCGCGAATTCCAGCACCGAGGCCCACCACTCGAAGTTGAACTGCTTACGGAATTCAAGATCTTTCTGAAAAAAGACAATGCCGATATTAGCGAACCCACTGAGAAGAACCGACAGGGAGACGACCCGGATGATGCCAGTGAGCCGAGGCGAAGCGAAGAAATCCGACACGAAGGGCGCGCACAGCACGAGCAGGAAGCACAGGACGCAACTCCGGACCAGGGCAACCGCCCAGGCGGTGTCGAGGCATTGCTCGGCCCCCCGTTTTTTCTGGATCAGCGCCTGCGGAAATCCTGTCTGACTGACGCTGTCCAATCCCGTCACGACGACCATCGCCATGGCGATGAGTCCAAAATCGGCCGGAAACAGGAGCCGCGCGAGCACGATCGTGCGCACGAAACCCAGCGCCCGGCTGGAGAGACGCAGACCCAGCGTCCAGAGTCCGCTGAGAAGAACTTGCCTGAAGATCGATTCCTTGCGGTTTGGGTTCATGCGCTGTCCGTTCCTGATCAGGGGCGCACCCGGGCGTACACCGGCCGGAGACGCGTGATCTAGCGGCCCCAGCCGCGTTCCGGGACTCCGTCGACGCCTTCGAACTTCGGGATCATGACGACCAGGGCCGTCAGGAACCAGAAGGGTTCCATGATCCGCACGATGATGAAGGTGTTGGCGCCGACGCTGTGGACGAGAAGTCCTGCGAGACCGGCAAGATAACCCAAAGAGATCGCCTCGAAGAGGGGATCCCGGCTCGCGCGGAGCGCCCGCAGACCATGCCGGAAGAGGAGCGCGATGAGGGCGAAGAAAGCCGTCAGACCCAGCAGCCCCGTTTCGACGAGGACCCTCGGGATCTGGGCGTCAACGAAGGAATGGCCCGTCACGCCCCAGCCGATGATCGGGTGATGAACGAAGTCCTCCGTGAGGATCACCTTCCAGGAGATCAGGCGGGCCGATGTCGACGAGTCGACCTTAACCCGCCCGATCTTGAGCTGTTCGTCGTTTTCAGGCTGATTGAAGGTGTAGTTGACCCGGTCGGTGACGCCCTTGGGAAGCAGGTAGGGCAAGAAGGCGAGTACGATGACCAGCGGGATCACGATGAGCAGCCGGTGGCGGCTCAGCGCAATGAGAGTCAGGAACACAAGGGGCAAGGCAAGCCAGGAACCGCGCGACAAGGTGGCTGCCAGGGACACGATCATCAAGCCGAGAAGGATCAGCAAAAGCGGCTTTTTCCTGATTGCGTTAGGCGTCACGAGGAGGCTCACGACCAGGGAGAGCATGAGCACAAGATATCCGCCCAGCGTGTTGGGCTCCCCCTCCTCTCCTTCGAAGGGCGCGGATACACGCTCCACGTAGGGAATCTGGGAAATGGCATACACGCAGACGCAGAAGCAGACGATCAGCATGGCAACGATGAACCGCCGGATCTGGTCTTTCTCCCGCAGGTGGTTGACGGCCATGAAGTAGATCAGGAAGTACTCGAAGTACTTCAGGATGAAGAAGAAGCCGACCACGGGGTTGAGGCGCCGCATCAGGTAGTAGCCGTGAACCGTGGCGACGATGCAGATGATAAAGTAGGCGGCGATGGGGATGTTAAGGGGCGTCCGCAGGAAGAAACCAAGTTCCTTATTGATGGCGACCCGCATGAACCAGCTCAAGCCGATGGTGGCCACAAGGATGTCATCTGCCCTCAGGGCGATGCCGCGGCCGCGCACCGCCGTGATCTCGTCCCCGCCTCCGACGGTGAGCTGGGGCCCCAGGAGCATGGAAAAGATGAGCATGTACAGGGCAATCTCGGTGCTGACAAAGCTGAAGGTAAAGATGATGACGGCAAGCACGGAGGCAACGGCGATCCCCAGCGAGAGCTTGTTGGCCAGCATGGCCCCGCACAAGGCAATGGCAACTGCCACGAGCAGAAAGACGGCCGCCCGCGTATTTCCCTCCAGCTGTTGAGTCTCGATCATCCGTCTCGTCTCGACCCTTCGATTTCCCGCCCTCCCTGCCGACCGTTGCAGAGCGGGCGAAGGAAGCGGGGTTCCACCCCTGTCAGACGATGCAAAAACCAAACCACGGCGCGATTGGCGTCTTCCGACAGGGAGTCACCGGATGAGGCGGGGATACGCTGTTGCGGGGAAGCGTGCGGCGGGGCGGCTATCGACCGCTCGATGAGTACGTTTGCTTTTCGGCGGCCTCCTTCATCCGCTGCATCTCATGATACTTGCGTTCGATGTCCTTCGGCCGGTAGGAACGGTCCTCGAGGTTCTCGAAAATCCCCGCAAAGCAAACAAGGATCAGAGAGGTGAGGGCAGCGGCAGCGAGGATGACGAGAAACCACTTCCACGTGATCCCCCTTCCTTTCGCCCGGACCCGTCGCCTCTTTCGCACCAGCCCGGAAGAAGCGGCTCTTTCGTCGGCCCTGGTCTCATCCATCTCCCGCTACTCTTTGCGCTCCGGCGTCGCGGCAGCGGCGACGACGGGTTTGGGTGACCCTTCGGTGGCCCAAGGCGTCGAGGGTTCCTGTTGTCCCTCAGCTTGCCCGACTGCGGGAACATCCACCCCGAGTCCCGTTGCGGCCGCTGCAATCCGGTTCTCCCGTTGCATCGACTCCCCCCGGTGCTGGATCTTCCGGGCATCGAGGGGAGGCATGGCGAAATGGAGAACCCCCATCTGGTAGAGAATCCCGGCGATCAGGCAGGTGACGGCAATGAAAAACACGCTTGCCCGGACAATCGATGCCTTCTTCCCCTCGGCAGGGTCAGGCACGATGGAGGGGGGGGGGTTCCCTCCTCTCCGGAATCGATCCCGCAGTGACCGGAAGGCCATCGACGTCCCGGATTTTTGCGCCGCTTCCCTTTCGGGCCAGCCCCTGACGAGCCCGAGGCGGGACTTCAGCAGCTCCGGGATGGCCCGGATTCTGTCAGAGGGCGTTTCAGGCGTGCCGTCCGCCTTCTTGGAGGAAAAGTAGTAGTAGTACTTGTACTTGTAGTCGGCATAATCGGTGCTCAATTCCGCCTTCAGGCCGTTGAGGATGACCTCCCCGGCGTTGCCGTAGACCTTCGCCATCTTGGGCTGGAAGCGCGGGTACAGCCCGATGCGCGAGTGGGCCGCTCGCCACGGCGTCGAGGTGCACTTCGTGCACAGCGGCGGCCACGCTTGGCCGGAAGACCTGGAGCGCTTGAGGGAAGCCATCGGGGCGAAGGGGTCCTGCTGGGTGCACACCGACGCAGACCCTCTCGCCCTCCAGTCGTCGCCCGAGGCAGGTTGCTAGAAAGTCGCTGTGACTGCGGGAAGCCGCCGGCTCAACCTCGAAGCGGCGGCCTGGCGACCGCCCCAGAAAACCCCGATTCACCCTCGAACGGCCCCGTTCGGGCACCCTCCCAGCCCTTCTGGAAACCTGTGCTCTATCCACCGAGCCACGAGGGTAAAGTGCCGGTTTGCAGGGGTTCTTCCTGCGCAGCGGACCCGGCAAGGATACCATGGTTGCTAATCAGTTGCTGAATCTGCAGGAAGCCTGCGGCGGGCGCGCCGAGCCGGCGGGGCTGCCGTCAATGACGACACCTCAACCCATCCTCGCCGCAAGTTCACTTCCCCACTCACGCGCCCGCTCGAGCTCGCCCTTGCGCATGGGACCGAACTTCCCCTTCACGACGAACCCAACAGGATCCGCGAGTCGCTCGTAGCCTGCTGCCTCCAACGCCTCAGCGATCGCGGGCGCCGCCTTGCCGAACGGGCCCCGCACCTGGGTGTCGAACGCGGCCGAGCGGCCATGTCC
>ERZ1026814.1112-NODE-1112-length-11163-cov-6.431497_pt1 | contig 11163 bp, 11 predicted proteins | sample MGYA00520871_ERZ1026814 | MGnify/ENA primary metagenome ERZ1026814 (study PRJEB33270, sample SAMEA104284478) | anaerobic digester metagenome | biome: Anaerobic digester microbiome; feature: mesophilic sludge digester; material: Anaerobic digester biomass... | reverse complement strand
CCTTTGGGCGACGTCGCGGATCCCTTCAGGACCGTGGTAACCGGCATAGAATCCTGCCATGGTAGCCAGCAGCGCCTGCGCGGTGCAGATGTTGGAAGTGGCCTTCTCGCGTTTTATGTGCTGTTCGCGGGTCTGCAGCGCCATGCGCAGGGCCCGGTTGCCGTGGACATCTTTGGAGATGCCGATGATGCGGCCTGGGAGGATCCGCTTGTTTTCGTCACGGGTGGCGAAAAAGGCGGCATGCGGACCGCCGTAGCCCATGGGAATGCCGAAACGCTGGCTGCTTCCGCAGACCACGTCGGCGCCCCATTCCCCGGGAGGGGTCAACAGGGCAAGACTCATCAGGTCGGCAGCCACAGCCACGCGGATCTCTCTGGCATGGGCTCGGGTCACAAGCCCGCTATAATCGCGGATCTCCCCGTCGGAATCGGGATACTGGACCAGGCATCCGAAGACATCGTCGCCGAAATCAAATTCCGCAGCTTTCTGCACGCTCAGGACAATCCCCTGCGGCCGTGCACGCGTGATGAGCACGTCGAGGGTTTGGGGCCATATCTTCTCGTCGACGAGGAAGCGGTTGACGCCGTTCTTCACCATCTGACGGCTTCGGGCGGCAAACAACATCGACATGGCCTCGGCAGCGGCTGTGGCTTCGTCAAGGAGGGAGGCATTGGCAATCTCCATACCGGTGAGGTCACTCACCATGGTCTGGAAATTGAGCAAGGCCTCGAGCCTTCCCTGCGAAATCTCAGCCTGGTAAGGGGTGTATGACGTATACCACACCGGATTCTCCAGAACATTCCGGAGGATCACCGCCGGCATCACGGTATCGTAATACCCCATGCCGATATACGTGTTGAAGACTTTGTTGCGCGATGCCAGCTCCAAAATCTTGCGGAAATACTGCCTCTCGGTGAGCGCTTCGCCGATCTTCATGGGCCCGCTGAGCCTGATGTTCTCCGGAACGGTCTGAGCGATGAGCTCTTCCAGGGAGGAGACGCCGATCTTCTCCAGCATAAGGGCGGTTTCACGGCCCCGGGGGCCGATATGACGGTGTGCGAATTTTTCTTTGAACATGGCACTAAGGTTATGATAATAAAATATTTGGGTAATATTACATCTCCTGAATCTCAAAAAAAATGATATTGTTCATTTTGTATCACACCAGGAAGGGATTGTACACTTTTTCGGTCCCGATGGTGGTCTCGGAACCATGACCCGGCCACACGGTGGTCTCGGGCGGAAGGATCAGCAGTTTCTCCCCGATGCTGCGCATGAGCTGAGCATAGTTTCCCCCATGAAGGTCGGAACGGCCTATGCTTCCTCTGAACAACACATCGCCCGACAGTAGGAATTTCCCTTCCCCGGAATAAAAAACCACATGTCCGGCCGAATGACCCGGCACCCAAATCACCTCCAGGAGGGAGTTGCCGAAGCGAACCGGCTCCCCTTCCGTGAGGAGGGAGTCGGCAGGAGCAACATCCTCCATCCGGAAGCCAAACATGGCGGCCTGCTTTGACGCCCGCGACAGCCAGTACTCCTCACCGGACGGACAGGAAAAGGGAATTCCGTACTTTTTGCGCAGATACTCCACGCCCATGAGGTGGTCGAAATGGCAGTGCGTATTGATGAGCCCTACGGGAGTCAGTCCGGCCTCGGCGATAAAGGCTGTGATCTCCTCCTTTTCCCCTGGAAAATAAAAGCCGGCATCGACGATGAGGCATTCGCCGCTCTCGTCGGAGAGGAGGTAGCTGTTCTCCTCCAATGGGTTGACTGTAAATCTTTTTATCGTTATCATCGGAAGAATGGTTTATGAGACGACACCCCTGAGGAGGGGGACGAAGACGAAGCCGCCGTGTTTTTGGGTGGTGAACTCCTCCTCCCCGGTGCGGATGACCACCACCATCTCCTGGTGGTTGTCCCGTCCCACGGGAATCACCATCCTGCCCCCCGCCACCAGCTGCCTGCGGAGGTCATCGGGGACTTCGGTGGCCCCGGCGGTGACGATGATCCTGTCAAAAGGCCCGTACGTCGGAAGTCCCTTGTAGCCGTCGCCGTAATGGAAGGCGGGATTGTAGCCCAGTTCCGGAAGGAGGATCCGCGCTTTCACATAGAGCTCCTTCTGCCGTTCAATGGTGTACACCCTGGCCCCCATCTCACACAGTACGGCCGCCTGGTATCCCGAACCGGTCCCCACCTCCAGCACCTTGCACCCACGCTCCACATGGAGCAGTTCGGTCATGAAGGCTACGGTATAAGGTTGCGAAATGGTCTGTCCGGCTCCGATGGGAAACGCCTGGTCACGGTAGGCAAAACTCAGGAAACCGCTCTCCATGAAAACGTGCCGGGGGACTTTTCCAATGGCGGCCAACACCTCCTCATCCCTTATTCCCTTGATTTTCAATGCATCAACAAGGCGCTTCCGCATACCCTGATGACGTGCATCGTCGACAGAAGTCATTCCTTTTGATTTACAGCAAAAATAATGGAAAAACAGAAGGGAACAAATCCATGCAAGACCTTTCATTATTAACATTGCGGGTTAATAAGTTATGGTTTCAGGAGGCGCTGGAATGGCAAAATGGATTAATTTTGCCTTATGCTGAATATCGGATTGATCGGAAGCGTGGGATCCATTTCGAACCACGTCCGTAATTTAAAGGGTGTCAAAGGGATCAGGATCATCGGCAAATCCTCAGTGGGCATGATGGAACAGCACGAAGGGGCCTCCCTCACCATCCCGGAATGCAACCGCCGGGAACTGGTGGATGCCGCCGGCCTACTGGTAGTGGACCGCTCTTCACTGCTGGATTACGACCTGCTGAAGAGTGCCGTAAAAAACAGCAGCCACCTCTACTTCACCGACTTCCCCGACTTGTCGCCCGACCAATGTGCGGAACTGCTGAAAATTGCAGGAGAAGCCCAGACGGTCATCAAAATTAAGAATCCCCTCCTCGTGGAACCCCTCACCGGATGGGTAGCCGCTAACTTTCAGGAACCGGCCTATCTCTCCCTTTTCGAAACACTCCCTGCCATTCCCGAAAAACGGGAACTGCTCACCCGCCATCTCTATTACGCCCTGGCACTCTTTGGAACTTTTCCCCAGAAGATCAGGGTCACCGCCATCCACCAGCCTCCTGAAGAATCCTTCTTCTTTAACCTGCGCTTCGACTACCCCTCCTCGTCGATCTACAACCTCGAAGTGGCGGTCCGCAACGATGCCTCCCGAACCCTCCGGGCAGTAATGCCCGGGAAATTCCTCGAAGGCAACTGCATCTCCGGAAGAGCCCACCTCAACAACCGGGAAATCACCCTTTCCTCTTCCGCGGAAAAAGAACTGGCTTCCTTTGTCAGCCTCGCCGGAAATGAGGACTTCTTCCTCCAAAGTGACATGAATGCTTACTGTTCAACCCTTTCCATCCTCCGCGAAGTCCTCCTGAAAATTAAATCCTACACCTCCTGGCAGTAATGTAAATTCAGGTGAGCGCAATCCCCGCCGGCTTTGCCGCGGGGTAAGCGAGCGAAACAATAAAGAAGTCCTTGACGGAATCGGATTCCCCGTCGGCTCTGCGGCGGGGAGTTTCAATTCCGGCGCGGGCGGCTCCGGAGAAAAGTGTTCCGAATCAATAAAGTTTTACTTTTGCGGCAATATTTTCTGAAATGTTGCGTTTATCATCAAAGACCGGCTTGAACGAAAACTGGTGACGGAAACGCAACCTGACTAACTGTCATGAATAAGAAAAAACAGGTTCTGAAATACCTGATCTTTGATTTCCTGGCCGCAGCCATCAGCTGGACCCTTTTTTACATCTATCGTAAAGAGGTCATCGAACCCATCAAGTTCGGGTATGACATACCGCTGGAATTTACAAAACAGTACTTCAACGGTCTGCTGCTCATCCCTTCGGCCTGGTTGCTCTTTTATTTCATCACCGGCTTTTACAACAACATTTACCGGCGGTCGAGGCTCCTTGAACTGGGGCAAACGCTGCTGACGTCGCTGATCGGGGTGACGGGCATCTTCTTCGTCCTCCTCCTCGACGACACGGTCTATTCCTACAAAAACTACTACCAGCTCTATTTCAACCTGTTAATCCTTCATTTTTCGTTTACCTATTTTTTCAGGCTGCTGCTGACTTCGCAGACGATCCGTAAAATCCACAAGCGGAAGATCGGCTTCAACACGCTGATCATCGGGAACAACGAAAAAGCAGTGAAAATATTCCACGAGATGAATACGCAACCCCGTCCCGCGGGAAACAAATTTTGCGGATATATTTCGGTAGAAAACAATCACAAGGGGTTGCTCGACCAGCACCTGCCCCTGCTGGGGAGCATTCCCGATCTGGAACGGGTGATCCAGGAAAATAATATCGAAGAAGTGATTATTGCCCTGGAAACCGATCAGCACGACAAAATCAGCGAAATCCTGACCATCGTCGAAAACCGGGATATCATCACCTGGGGAATTCCCGACCTCTACGACTTCCTCTCGGGGATGGTGAAGATCAACACCATTTACAGCAGTCCGCTCATCAAGATTTCGAACGGACTGATGCCTGCCTGGCAGGAGAATGCCAAGCGGCTCATCGACGTTGCGGGGTCGGTGCTGGCCATGGTGATCCTGATTCCTGTCTATATAACCCTGGCCATCGTCATCAAAGCCACCAGCAAGGGGCCCGTCATCTATTGCCAGGAGCGCGCCGGCAAGTTCGGCAAGCCCTTTACCATCTATAAGTTCCGGAGCATGTACGACGACTCCGAGAAAAACGGTCCGGCACTCTCCTCCAAAGACGACGAACGGATCACTCCCGTGGGAAAATTCATGCGCAAGACGCACCTTGACGAGATCCCCCAGTTCTACAACGTGATCATCGGCGACATGTCACTGGTGGGACCACGCCCCGAAAGATACTACTACATCGAACAGATCGTCAAAAAGGCCCCGCACTACAAGCTTCTGCACAAGCTGCGGCCCGGGATCACCTCGTGGGGTCAGGTGAAATACGGCTACGCCTCAAATGTCGATGAAATGCTCGAAAGGCTGCCCTACGACATGATCTACCTTAAGAACATATCACTTTACCTGGACTTCAAAATTTTAATCTATACGATGATCAACGTCTTCCACGGAAAGGGAAAATAAAGTTCCTACATTACCTTTCCCTGATCCTTGATCTTGAGGTCACGGCGGCGCCCGAGGATCTGCCCGGTAAAAAGTCCGGCAATCAGGGCTACCGCCGCAAATATCAACCCATGGTCAGGGAACAGCCTGAACAGAAGGTATCCGAGGATGAGCCCGGAAAAGATGCCCACAATGGACCACCGGTAGCTGAAGTGGTATCTCGGGAAGAAGCCGTGTTCCTTCATCATGTGGTTTGAAAGGCGGAAAATCAGCCGGTCCAGTTCACGCCGTTCTTTTCCGGGAACATTCACCGCTTCGCCGATATGGTTGACCGTGGCTTCGGTTTCGGGAATAAACAGGCGGCACACTTCACAATCGTGTTCATAGATACTGCTCCTGCGGATGTTACGTTTCAGCTCGTCGAGCCTGAAAAAGCGGAGTTTCTTTTCCTCGGTGCCTTTCAGTTTTTCCTCCATGAGGGCGATCATCTGTTCTGTCTGATTTTCCATAATCACAAGGGTATTGTACCGGGCGGGAAGCATTTGCTGTTGCCCAGGCCGGATTGTTTTAAGCCCTAGAAGTACAATGTTCTAAGAAGTGCGCGGTTTCCAGGGTTCGTTGCGGCGGTCTCCCCCGCGGTTGTCACTCCGGCGGTCTCCCCCGCGAGTGTTACTCCGGCGGTCATCGCGGCGGTCGCCACCCCGGTGGTTATCGCGACGGGGCGGACGGCTGTCACGGCTCTGCTCCCGCTCCACATACCCTTCGGGCTTGGGAAGCAACGCCCTGCGCGAAAGCTTCAGCTTGCCGGTCTTCTCATCGATTCCGATGAGCTTGACTTCCACCATGTCGTTCTCCTTCAGAATGTCAGAAGCCGACTCAACCCGTTTCCAGTCAAGTTCGGTCACGTGAAGCAATCCCTCTTTGCCGGGCATGATCTCGATGAAAGCGCCGAAGGAGACAATCGATTTTACCTTGCCATTGTAAATTTCTCCTACCTCCGGAAGGGCGACGATGGCTTTCACGCGCGCCCTGGCAGCATTCAGCACGTCGAGATTGGGTCCCGAAATTTCAACGATCCCGTTGTTCTCATCTTCCGTGATGGCGATGGTAGCGCCTGTATCGCTTTGGATCCCCTGGATGATCTTCCCGCCGGGCCCGATCACTGCTCCGATCATATCCTTCGGAATGAGCATCACTTCGATGCGAGGCACGTTAGGCTTGTATTCCGCACGGGGAACGGGGATGGTCTCCAGGATCTTCCCGAGGATATGGAGACGCCCTTCTTTGGCTTGCTCCAGGGCTTGGGCAAGAATCTCATAGGAAAGTCCGTCTACCTTGATATCCATCTGGGTGGCGGTGATTCCCTTTTCCGTTCCGGTGACCTTGAAGTCCATATCGCCCAGGTGGTCTTCATCGCCGAGAATATCAGAGAGCACCGCATATTTGGTGACCCCCTTGTCGGTAATAAGTCCCATGGCGATCCCTGACACAGGACGCGTGATTTTCACGGCGGCATCCATCAGCGACATGGTTCCCGCGCAGACTGTAGCCATGGAAGAGGAGCCGTTGCTTTCCAGGATATCGCTGACGATACGCACCACATAGGGCAGGTCGGCAGGGATCATCCTTTTAAGGGCACGGAGGGCCAGGTTGCCATGGCCGATCTCGCGGCGTCCCACACCCCGGGGAACCTTGGCTTCACCGGTGCTGAAGGAGGGAAAGTTGTAATGCAACAGGAAACGGTCAGTGCCCTGAACGGTAACACCATCAATGATCTTCTCGTCCATCTTGGTGCCCAGCGTGGTCGACGCCAGCGCCTGGGTCTCCCCGCGGGTGAAAATCGCCGACCCATGTGCTCCCGGAAGATAGTCCACCTCACTCCAGATGGGCCGGATGTCACGGGTGCCGCGGCCATCAAGGCGGATTCCCTCATCAAGGACCATGCGGCGCATGGCTTCCTTCTCCACTTCGTGATAGTATTTTTTGATCATCTTCTCATGAACGGCCAGGTCAACCCCCTCCTCCCCCTCATGGGCGGATTTGTATGACTCGATGTACCGGTCACGCAAATTCTCAAATGCTGACGTCCGCTCCTGCTTGTTTGTGATCCGCTGTTTGACAATCTCATAACAGGGAGCGTAAAGCTCTTCAAACACCTTGCCCTTCAAGGCCTCATCGTTGATTTCGTGACAGTATTCGCGCTTGACGACACCCCGCTCGGCAGCCATCTCGAGCTGCACCTGGCAGTGCTTTTTGATCTCTTCGTGGGCGAAGCGGATGGCTTCCAGCATGTCGGCTTCCGACACTTCGTTCATCTCCCCTTCCACCATCATGATGTTGTCGTAGGAGGCACCCACCATAATGTCGATATCGGCATTCTTCACCTGGGAATAGGTAGGATTGATCATCAGCTGCCCGTCGATGCGGGCTACCCGCACTTCGGAAATCGGTGTCTCAAAAGGAACGTCGGAGACCGCAATCGCCGCCGATGCCGCCAGTCCGGCCAACGCATCGGGCATCGTCTCATTGTCAGCCGAAATCAGCGAAATCATCACCACCGTCTCGGCATGGTAATCGGCAGGGAAAAGGGGACGCAGGGCACGGTCCACAAGGCGCGCCACAAGAACCTCGTCATCACTCGGCCTGCCTTCGCGTTTCAGAAAACCTCCGGGAAAACGTCCCGAGGCGGAAAATTTCTCCCGGTAATCGACCGAGAGGGGCATGAAATCGACATCTTCGTTGGCTTCACGCGCCGAAACGACCGTGGCCAGAAGCATCGTATCCTCCATTCTTACTACAACCGAACCATCGGCCTGCTTCGCCAGCCGGCCCGTCTCGAGGGTGATGGTCCTTCCATCAGCCAGTTCGATCGTCTTTTTTGTTACATTCATCATAATCTTCTAATTGGTCTTTCTTTTATTCTTCAAAATTCATGTTGCCGATACCGACGGATGGGAGCCCGGGGGGAGGTGACTTTCACAGGGAGCCTGTGTAAGGGATAAGAAGAAGAAAAGGCAATTGTCATGATTGCCTTTTCCGATTTCTTACTTGCGAAGGTTCAATGCAGCAATGATCGAACGGTAACGGGTGATATCCTTCTGCTTGAGGTAATCAAGGAGGTTACGCCGCTTTCCTACCAGACGGATCAACGCCCGGCGGGTGCCGTTATCATTCTTGTTGGACTTCAGATGTTCGGTCAAATGGTTGATGCGATAGGTAAACAACGCTACCTGTCCTTCAGCACTGCCCGTGTCCTGTTCATTTTTGCCATACTGGCCAAAAATTTCTTTCTTTTTTTCAGTTGATAAATACATGTAAAAACCGCTTTTAAATGATACAATCCTTAAGCCGCAGCATCGCTCTCAATAACAACGGCTTAAAATTATTTTTTCGCGGCACAAAAATAGTAAAAAAGTTGAAACCGTCAACATTTCCCAGAAACTGATTTTCAGGAGATTTATTTCAGGGCGCTCCCGCAGTGGCTCCCCGAAATGCTCCCCGGAAATCTCCCCGGCAAAGCGGAAGTTCTACCTGCGCCGTCCGGCTTTTTTTCCCTGCAGCCTGCTGACAATGACCATCACGATGCCGGCAAACACCAGGGGCAGCCATAACCATACGAAATAATCAGGCTTGTCCAGGTTCACAAATATCATGATCAGGGCGATTATGACAGCAAACAGACCGAGGAAAAAAAATACCTTGCTTAAGATGGAGGTGATGACTTCATTCCGATCCGGCTTATGTCCCCTCTCCTTCAAAAATCCTTTTTCAATCATTTTTCAGAATATTTTGCCTGTTGTCAGTACTAAGATTGTTCCACCGTTTCACAAATCAGCCGCACCATCGTCTTAATGTCGAAAGTTCCGCTTGGAGAGTAACCGGTACGGACGATCACCAGTTCTTTGGAAGGGATCACGAATATATACTGACCATCGTGACCGTTACAACTGAACATGTCTTCAGGAACATCGGGGTATTCACCGGAGCGGTTCAGCCAGAAGAAGGCCCCGTATTGTCCACCGGAACCTTTCGCCGGGGTTGTGGTATATTCAACCCACCCTTCAGGCAGGATTTGTTTCCCCAGCCATTTGCCGTGGTGAAGGTAAAGCAAACCGAACCGGGCATAATCACGCTGAGTGGCATACAGGTAGGATGATCCTACCAAAGTACCTGAGGCATCAGGTTCCCAGATCACGCTTCGCATCCCGGTTTTGCTGAAAAGGGCTTTACGCGGGAAAACCAGGTATTCCTCATCACTCGCGAATAAGGTGCGCAGATAGTCACACACAATGTTGGTGGTTCCCGAAGAATAGAGCCATATGGAGTCGGGTGGAGCCACCTGTTTTTTTGCTGCGGCGAAATCACCCATATCTCCAGCCTTGTGAAGCATCACTGTCACATCGGAAAGGTTTCCGTAATCTTCATTCCACTCCAGTCCGCTATTCATGTGCAACAAATGGTTCACTGTAATCCCGTTTCGTGTGTCGCCAGCCCACTCGGGCCTTAAACCCGGTGAATGGATGTCGAGTTTCCCATCCATGACCAGAATTCCTGCAATCGCGTTGGTGAAACTCTTCGCCATCGACCAGCTGAGAAAACGACTGGCAGGGGTGAAATCACTCCGAAACCTCTCAGCGACGATCTGGTCCCTGTACACCACCGTTATCCCAAATGTCCCCTTCCAACCGGAAGTATCTGCAAAAGCCTGGTCAAGTGCGTCCTCCAGTTTTTCCAAGTCAATCCCCCCCGGAATCGTATCCAAAAGAAGGTCGCCTGCCGGCCAGGGAATGGTATCGGGATTGCATTCCGGAAGATCAAACTCCGGATAATCCAAAGCTTCCACTGCCTCCTCCGGAAAATCACGCACCAGCGTACATCCCAGACCTTCATTAAACTGAGCCTTCGATTTCCAAAAAAGGAACCTGCTGATCACTTCCTGTTTATCAAGGTCTACCCTGTTCTTGTTAAACTTAATAAAAGAAAAATTTAGATCTTCCCGCTCCATACTCTCCTGGGTCCTTCCCGCCACAAAAATGGCGGAAGAAAGGTTCTTGGCAGCATACCCGGTAATCACCGGCGCCAGCAGCCCAATATAAATGAGTCCACCACTGAGTACAATCAAAACCAGCAGAAGAACTAAAACTACTCGTTTTTTCATGGTTTAAAATATTACGTTATTCTGGTTAATCCTATGAAACACATGTAATACCCATGTGGTTATTTTTACGGCTATTGTCCGATTTCATGTAGTTAATCATTCCTGTTAGTGCATAATCCTGCATGGTCATTTCAGCGATTACAAAGAATAGCTTCGCAATTTCATCACGGTTGATGCAAAAAAAAGCATGGGTATTTCATCATTTTTTGATTTCAAATTTAGGGATATTTCACAAGGAGTTCATAACTTTAAGGAAGATTTACAAACCAGCGGTTTCCGTAAACCTTAAAACCACAAACCATGACAGAAGAATTCCTACAATTCGTCTGGGAACAGCGTCTTTTTGACGCGTCCCAACTGGTCACCGTGTCGGGAGAAAAGGTTCGTGTCGCGGATCCCGGCGTGCGCAACCGGGACGCGGGGCCTGACTTTTTCAACGCCCGGGTGAAACTGGGGAAGACCCTCTGGGCGGGGAACATCGAGATTCACAAAAACGCGTCGGACTGGTACCGTCACGGGCACCATGACGATGATGCCTACGGGAACATTATCCTTCATGTGGTGCAGAGAAATGACCGGCCGGTATTCCGTCCCGGCGGAGAAGAGATTCCCACCCTGGAACTCCCTTTCCCTCCCCGGATCCTGGAAAACTACCGTCTGCTGAAGGAAGCCACCACCTGGATCCCCTGCCACTGTCTCTTATACACATCTCCGAGCCCACGAGACCGTACTAGATCTCGTATGCCGTCTCCTGCTTGAAAAAAAAAAACCGGCGCTACAGCAGGGGAGGCTGCTGACATCATCGCGCAGCACTAGACTGAAAGGCACGACCTCAGACTGCTCAAGAGTCACTCCGCGTCGCCACCATCCCACCGGATCG
>ERZ1026814.1109-NODE-1109-length-11180-cov-5.993395_pt1 | contig 11180 bp, 8 predicted proteins | sample MGYA00520871_ERZ1026814 | MGnify/ENA primary metagenome ERZ1026814 (study PRJEB33270, sample SAMEA104284478) | anaerobic digester metagenome | biome: Anaerobic digester microbiome; feature: mesophilic sludge digester; material: Anaerobic digester biomass | place... | reverse complement strand
TTTCTGGAGTGGGAGCCAGATGGCGCTTTCGAAAGCATCCATGACCCGCATCTTGTCGGGGTCATACTTGAAGTACGCGTTGTAGCCGTTTCTCCATCTCAATCTCAATTCCAAGTTGAAGAGGATGTTCACGGGGAAGTAGCCGTGCTCATACTCGTATTCGGGTTTACTGAGATCCAGATCCACCTTGCGGGCGAAATCGCTCTTGACCATCCTGTCGTCCGGGACCCCGATGATAGCGTCGATCATATCGTCGCCATGAAGCGCCTTCTCGATATCAAGATAGTAGTAGCGCTTAAGGGACTGCTTCTTCTCATTCTGGGTCCTGACGGGTTCCTGATTAACCAAGGCGAGATAGAGGGATGTGAGCCGCTGCTGGCCATCCAGTATCAGAAGCTTGGGCTGCTTCTTCTGTGTGAGCTTAACCCCTTCGACAGGTCTCGGCTTGAACCGGACTCCATCTCCTTCAGTACTCAGAAGCATCACTGCGCCTATCGGGAAGGATTTGGCAACACTGGCGATGAGCTCTCTGATGTGGACGTCGTCCCAGACCCATTGCCTTTGGAAATCGGGCAACTGGATCTTCCCGGTGCTCACATCCCGGAGGAGCTCCTCGAGAGTCGGTTCATTGGTTTCGAACAACAGAGTTTCCTATCTCTCGATCAAGACGAGTAAAGGCAGCTTCACATCGAGAATTTCTTTGACAGCCGGGCATCTTGAGATCCAGGAACTTCTTGAAAACTACATCGGTGCTCTCGAGGGGCATTTCAAGGAACTCGCGCAGGAGTGTCTCGTCATCGGATATGGGCGTCATGCTAGGGCTGGTCTCTTCTGGCATTTCGGTTCTCCCGCCTCGCACAACTACAGAGGTATCCAGAAAGAGTCATAAGTGGCTTTCCCGGCCCCAGTTCGCTATGGGAGTGCTAGCTTCTGCTTGATGCTCTGTTCGACTTCCTTCAGATGCTTGTGAGCTTTTTCTTTCTCGTCGCGATACTCTGGTTGGTCCCCTGCTTCCGTCTCGAGAAAGACAAGTGCGTCGAAAACAGCATTAGAGCGGGCCAGTTCCTGGAGATCCTGGAGAGCGATGCTTGCATCCATTCGTGACTGATAGCTGTCTTCCTGGGCAGGGTCCAAGTTAGTAGTCGAAGAGAGTCTTCTGAGCATGTATCTCTTTATCGCCCGCTCAACTTCGAATATCGAAGTGCTGGCATTCGGCTTCAGCTCGGAGGGGCTGAAGAACATCTTCGGCTCAGGGATCTTCGGCTGATTTGCCGCAGGGGTGAAGATCCTGCAGTACTCAGAGTGCTTGTACTTCTTGTAATCATCCTCATACTGCTTCAGTTTTTCGAACACGACAATCTCTGCTTTGGGTTCGGTACTCGATCTACCCTTCTCTTCAGGGGAGTTGAGGCCTTTGTCCTGATGCTGCTTTCTGTTGGCACCCAGAAGGTACCCGGCGAAGAAACCGACTGCGGTACCAAACAAGAAGTATCCGAACATGTGATGACCTCCCTTCGGTCCCTCCGCTCTCATTTCACTCCGATCATGTCCCTGACCTTCTCAACGACAGATTCGACTTTTTTCTGCTCTTGAAGCATGCCTGTTTCCTGGATCTGAACCTCTCTGAGCATATCATCCTTGGATTGTACAGACGTTGCGACCGCCTCGAGTTCATTTCTGACGCTCTCGACGTGTTCTTCTGCCATCGCGATGATGCTCTTGGAATGCTCAAATAGCTGGGTTGAGAAGCCGTCGAGGAGCTTCCCCCTGACTTCTCTGAGCTGTTCGTTGATGAGATGAGCGCCCTTGTGCTTGATAGCGCTGAGCGTCTCACCCTTCTTGGTCCAGAAGAGCAGCCTCTTCCGACAGTCTTCATACGAGATGGCTCCAACGGTACTAATCGTCTCATCAAGCAACTGACGGACATCGGCAACGGGGATGAACGGCCTAATCGTTGAAACAGCAGCCTTGTCCCTGAGTGTCGAAAGAAGATCCTGCTGCAGTTTCCGGCACAACTCCTGGACCCTCTCGACATCACTTTCGGAGATCGCCTCATCCGAGAGGGAAAGAATAGCCCTCTTGATGATCCTCGATATCCCGAGATCAGCCATTCTAACGGCTTCACCAGGGTTGCTCTGAGCATTCACCCAGTCTTCGAGCTCCTGCTCTGCCTGCGAAACCACTGTCGTTTCGCGAGCAATGGCGTATTTCTGTATCTGCTTTATCTCATTCCCGATCTGTGTGTTCAGATCATCCTTCAGTCCGCTGATCCTTCGGAGAGCATCGACTAATCGCTTGCGCTGAGTGTCCAGGTCGCCCTTTTCAAGACCGATCAGCTTTCTTCTCGCTGCGACCAACTCGAGAGAGCTGTCGATATCCGATTCCTTGCGGGAGCAGATAGCCTTTAGTGTCACTTCGGCCTTCTTCAGAACCCCTTCGCCAGAGTTCTTCATTATCTGTCCGTCTATCGCTTCGAACAGCTCGTCCAGCCAGCCTTTCTGCTCTATGACTTCGGGCGGGATTCGAGTCTTGTGGAATGCGAGTTTCTCAGAAAGGGGTTCGCCTTTTGTTTCGAGATTGTGGATCACGCATGCAATCGTGCTTATAGGGTGAACTCGCTGCCCTTTGAGTATCTCCCTGGCAGCAAGCCTTGGATTAAGCGGTAGATTTGCCTCAACGTAAGCTTCGACTGTACTGATGCTCCCCGATTTGACGAGGTCTGCTTTCGAGAGCGCAAAAACCATGAACTCAGGAGGGACGGAAGCAAGGTGGACGTCTATGAAGTCAATGTCAGCCTGACTGAGTGGCTGGTTCGCCACAAATAGATACACGACGGCCGAGGACTTTCCGATCCACTCGGTTGTTATCCTCGACCGGCTCTCGTCAGGATCGTTTATCCCTGGGGTGTCGACTAGAATGACATTCTGAAGCTTCTGACAGGGGACTGTCACTTCGGTGGACTGTACGAACGGAGTGTACAAACCCTCCGCAGTCACATATTCCTTTAGTTGATCAATGCTTGGCAGTTCGAGATACTTTCTTTCTTTCGCTATCAGCTGCTCAGCGTAGATTCCTTTTGATGCCGCCCGATCGATCGCTGGTTGGATGAAAGTATCGAAGTAGTTCTTCTCTTCTTCTGTACTATCGACACCACCCTTTAACTTGAGCTGTTCCCACTCCTTGTCGGTGTGGAAGAGTATCCTTGCTTTTTCTTTAGAGCCATTCTTCACCATGGTGAGTTTTGCGGTCCATGGGACGGGATCAGTTGGTAATACTTCCCTATCGGTCTCGAAGAGAAGATAGTTCATGAAGGTTGATTTTCCGGCTTTCATCTGACCGCAGATACTAACGTAGAACCTGCTTTCTTCGAGATTTGTCTCCGCTTCGGACACAGATACTTCATCCCATCCACCAGTTGCCACCGAACCACACGGCAGGAGATTGCTTGATTTGATGAGGCCGAAAGCCTCGAGGAGCCTGGCCTTTCGCTCTTGATACTTAGCAAGCATTCAGGGTAGCCTCCGCTTTTGAGACAAGTTCGTTGATGATTTGAACTGTAGTTTTTGTCCAGTTGGCGGTATTCTCGACAACTTGCTCTATTCTATTCTTTAAGAGCACTTGTGTTAGCAAAACAAGTAGCTCATCAGCAATGCATCCATCAAGAACCAAAGGGATGTTGTTCAATTCATCAATGCGATTGTGGGGTACTTCAGTCCAATTGTCGAAGACATACATAACTGAAGCAAGTGAGCTTTCCGAAGTTTGTTCAAGTAATGTGCTGTAAAGTTCAATATCACTGTCGAGCCCATTACGCCATTCATTTCCTAGAAGTACGTCAAATGTTTTTGCTGCAGACAAGACCTTCTTCGAAAATGAGCCGAAGTGTTTATTAACGATCTTCTCAAGATCTTCCATGTCAACCTTGACTCGATACCCATTATTCCAGAAATGAGTGACTTCTTCCCTCTGGTCAGTTTTCCCTCGAAGTTCAGTGACAAGTTTCTCTTTAAGCTCTGCGCCCAATCCATCGATGCTTTCGCTGAGTTTCTTCGCTGAGGAGTCTACGCTCTTCTTTGTTTTGGAAATGCCTCCCTTTAACTCAACTGAAATAGATTTCATCTGCTTAATGAACCCACCTAAAGCCTTCTTCTCTTCCTTTAGGGATTCTGCTGATGATTTCCGCAGAAGAGTCCCCTTGATGTTTGCTGACTGCTTTCGCCAATCCTCGAGCACTCCGGATAGATTGGTGAAACCATAGTCATCCTGGCAGCCTATCCCGGTAAACTTCCTGTCAAGAATCGTCTTATTTGTAAAAGAGATCTGGGCAGAGATGAATGAGGGGCTTACAGTAGCCTGAACGCTTCGCCCCTCACTGCAGTGCTTTTGCATCGAGTCCATGAGTTCGGCAAGAGAAGCTTCCCAAGCCTTACTCTGCTTCTTCATATCGAGTACTTCTTTGCCGGAATAGATCACCAGACGGTCAATGATTCCTTTGAGGGATTTCTTAAACCCCTCTATTACGCGTGGGATTTCTGTAGTTGGGATGTTGTCTATTCTGTTTATGATGCCACAAATGCGTGTGTTCTCGGAGCAGTTGTCCGTGAGTTTTTTTAGGAGATCCAGCTCCTCCTTGGAAACGGAGCCTCTATTGGCGTCGAAAACCCAAAGAAGGACATCGGCATTCGCAACTGCTGCTTTGGTTACATCATCATCAGAGGTAGACTCGGATGAAAATCCGGGTGTGTCCATAATGTGGAGCTTTCTGAGACAATCAAGCGGGTATCTGACTTCGAACCTTTTGTAATCCTGCTCCTGGGTTTTGGCCTTCTTCTTCATGTCGCTGCCGTAAGAGTGTGTGCTCAACCTGATGTAGTCCTGATGAGCGATGTCTGCGAGATGATCATCCTTGTCGACACCGAAGAAACCTATTTCATCCCCATATTTGATGGTAGTCACTTTTGCGGTAGCTGGCGGAACGTCCATTCCGACTATCTCATCACCAAGCAGGCTGTTGAGAACGGTTGATTTCCCTGTCTTGAACGAACCAACAATCGCAATCTCGAGGGGATATGAATCCTTTTCGATCAGATCTGACCTGACCCTGTCTTCAGCCACTTGCTTTCTCAGGAGCTCTTTCTTCTCCCTGAGTGTCCCTTTCTCATCATCGCTGAGCAGACTCAAATCGCTGGCAAGGAGTTCCTCATAAAAGGATGCGATCTTCTCCAGCTTATCGAGTGTGTTGTTCATCCGAGCTTCTCCATTTCCATCAGATCAGTTTCGATGGTTTCTATCTGAGACTTCTGAGAATCCGAGTAAGTGTCTCTTTCACTCCTCAAAGACTCGAGAGCTTCCTTCTTCCGACTGATGGATTCCTGTATGTCCCTTGAAATCCTTTCTTCTACAGCCTGTCTTGCGAACGCGAATGCCGCTGAAACCTTTATGCGACCATCTTCGAGAAGCTTGTTCCTCACCTGAGGTTCGAGAACGAGCTTTGGCAGAACAAGTTTCTTCAACATCTCAATCGGATTGATTCTTCTGAGAGTGTTTCCAATCCCGCTAATCACTTCATCAATACCGGCATCTCCACCTGATCGGCCTTCCCGTGACCTCGCGAGTACTCGCTCGAGACCCCCGGCCATTGCCTCACCCAACTCAAGACCTGCTTTTCCCCCGGGGAATATCCAGGCCGTCAGAAGGAAGCTGCCTATGTCGACAACAAGCGAGGCGATCTCGGCCGAAGCTGCTGCTGATGCGAGGTTTACCTCGCTGCTCATTTCTTCGACATCGATCGGGTTACTACAATCGATTTCCGACAGCCTGGTCTTTATGGCTTGCACCAAATCCTCTCCGAACTCTATGAGGAGATCCGAGTAATCCTCCTGTTCCGTGACAGCTTCGACGATGACAGGTGTATGTTGATTTACAATCCCGTTCAGGTCGCTTTGGCATTTCCTACCGTTCTCGGTAATCAGGGTAAGCAGTCGCTCCTTTTCGCGGATCAAGCTGTTCATCTCATCTATTGTTCTCTTGATCTTTTCATCGAGCTCAGGGGTAGAAAGAATGATGGATGAGGCCTTTTCCCGTAGCATGGAAATAATCGTCTTAGCTTCGGCCAGCATCTGTTTGCTGAATCTGGAAGCCTCGATATCCCCCCTGCTCTTCACAACACTGTTGATGAGGATGTCTCTTAGGGTAATGAAACCGCTAGATGCCAGAACACTATCATCCTGGTTCTCGATACCCTGCATGGCTTTAAGAGCCGAAAGCGCAATGATTCTTGGATTCGGGAATATACCCTTGAGAACTGCCTCAAAACTGCGGGCACTTCTTTCTACATCGTCAATGGATTGTTGATCTGCCTTGTTCAGGACAAACACGATTCTGGAGAGAAGCTCGTCCGAGAAGGCGGAGAGAAACGTCATGTCTTCCGCCGATGGAGAGCCCTTATTGATATCGAAGACAACGAGGGCGACGTCGATGAACGGCAGATATCCGAAAGTGATGTCATCATGGGTATCGTTGATGGAGTGGACTCCAGGTGTGTCTACTATTAAACACTTCTGGAGATTGAGATCCCTGAACTTCGCTTCAACAAGAACAGTCTTCCCCTTTTCGTAGTTGATCACCTCACGAGCAAGATCGGATCTCCTTATCTCAGTGATCGTCACGCCATCGTCACAATCTCTCCTGACTCTGAACGATTCCGATTCAGATGGCGATATTTCAACGACATTGGCATTGCACGGGATCTCCATGACTGGCATGAGCGGCTGCCCGAGTAATGCATTAGCAAGTGTGGATTTACCGGATTTAAATGGACCGATTACAGCAACTGTGACTTTCCAGTCTTCAGGATTGCAGTTCGACAATTTCTCAAGTGTTTCAATCAGTCCGTGCCGTTCAGCGATGCTCATCAACTTCGTTTTCATGCCCAGCGCATCCATCTTTGCCCTCCTCGAAGAATACAAGTGCTGAATGGAGTACTCCACATTTTAGGAACGAGTACACAGAGTTGGAGGAGAACAAATAGGCTCAGCTCCCACCCTTTATCCATTATTTCGGATTGAACGGTTTTCTCTCGTGAATTAGCTGCTGGCTTGCCTTTTCTAGGCACTGAACACCTTCTTGTTGTGCCAGTCCAGGAACTCCCTCGACGGCCTCTCGGCGGGGTTGTCTGGAAGGGTAAGCAAAGTACGGCCGTGAAGGGCGTAGTACTCTTTCCCGTTGTTGAACTCCTCGCGGATCCGGGGGCTGACCTTGATGTGGTAGTCGGGTGTCACGGTCATGTAGCCCGCGTCGAAGAGGGTGTGGAGGTCTGAGCGGAGGAGAAGCCCGTTGCTCGTCCTGTGGGGGCCGCCCTCGGCGTACTGCCTTATGTGAGCTGCTTCCAGCACGGGCAGGGTTTTCTCGCCGGTCATCGCGCAATGGGAGTTGTATGCCTGGAGGACCAGGGTCTTGAATGCCCCCTGACCGAGTCTCGCCCGTGTCAGGTATGCGGATCCGTATCTGGCGTCGTCGTCTGATATCTCCCTGGCTTCGAGAGCGACTGCACTTTCACTCAAAAGCGCCGCTTCGACGAGGCTGGCAGCCATCGGGTCGTCACTGTTGTATCGCCTGCCCTGTTGAATCCCGGTGACAGGCCAGTTCGACGGTGGGTCGAACCAATCATCCTCGTCGAGGAAGACCGGGTTGTTCAGCGTTGTGCATCCGATCCACCTCTCCTGGTGCTTGTCGGAACCGTGTCTCAGGATCATCTCCGAGAAGGACCGGAAGTCCCTCGCGCCGTTCTTGGACTCGAACGTCCGCCAGGCAAGGGACAGGGGCATGTTGAAGTGGGTAACGAAGCGGGCCCACCCGGCTATCTTCCGTCTCGGGCTCTTCAGCTTGAAGAAGAAGATCTCGCCCGGCTGCAGCACGCGGAACGAACAAGGACCGTTGGGATGCCAGAAGTTGACCTCGTCGGGTTTCATGGCGGACAGGAAATCGAACCAGGCGTTGTCCGTGATCCCGATCCAGATCGTCATGCCTGTCCGATTCCCCCGTTTCTTCGGGATAGAGAGGGAGAGGATCGATCCGGCGATCCGGGATCATCGATGGTTTGGAGAGAGGACTTCTGCGAATGGAGCCAGGCTGACCCTTCGAGCCTGGGTCTGGCTTCCGGATGCTGGCGCATCATGGTCCGGTAGGTCATGGCTCCAATCCGTCAGTGCCCTCGAGGTTCACTCGGGGACACATGCAAACGAGTATCGACAGGCTTCCAGCGAGAGTCAACCTCGCATCACACACCATCGGCGTCGCGTACACTCGAGGAGACATGCTCATAAAGGAAGCAATCGGCTTGCCAGAAATGCAGGATCGACCGAGATCACTTTACCGCATGTAGTTGCCTGATGAGCTAAAGTACAGATGCCAGGCGATTCATGAGATTCTGATGCCTGGACGGGAGACAAGGCTCGCAGATTGCTTGTCATAGCAATACGTACCCATCGAGACTGACGGTCTATCCCTCGGCCTGTATCGCGTTGATGTCCGATTCCAGCGACTTCAGCTCGTCAAGAATCTCTTCGAAGGAAGGCCGCTCCCTGTAGATCATGTCCTTCATCATCTCGTAGTCGGCACTGTGCGCCCGTGCTACTTCCGGAGAAGGAATGAGCTTGAACGAGCCTGGTCTGGCGAGTTCGTATCGGGCCCATGTCTGGTGGTAGAATCGGCTGACGAAGTCGACGACGCTCACCAGAAGTGATGGATCGTTCAGCGCCTTCCGCCTTACTTCCGACCGGGCCATCTTCATCACGTCGTAGTAGTGCCTGGAACACCTCGGGGGAACGGTTCTGTGTTCTCTATGCGCCTCTCGGTGCAGCGTGACTGCCTTCTCCCAGAAGGTGCGTTCGGCGACGATAGCCACGACCTCGAAGGAAGGTGATTCAAAGAGCCGGGGGAAGGCGTCGGCAGCAAGAGCCTGAATCGGAAACGACCCATTGGGGAAGGAACTCGAGACGGGGCCGATCTCGAGCAGGATACCGCGGCGGAGCGAGCCGCTTGTGAAGGATTCCGGGTACTCGACGTCGACATTACATGGATTGTCGTGAGCTTGTGTCAGACGGCAGATATCACCAAGCTTCCCGCTCAACAGGGGCAGAATGACCCGGGAAACGTATTCGCCCGCTCTACGTCTTTGCAGCTCGAGAAATACCTGCTGCTGCCTGCCGGATCTGGCCGTGTATGGATCCTCCGCCGTGATGGCATCCCACTTCAGTACGAGGTCGATGTCTTCGGAGAACCTGTCTATCAGCCCATAGACCTTCGACAGGGATGTGCCGCCCTTGAAGAGGAGCTGGCCGGATAGGGGACCCGGGGAGAACAGCTTCTCGAGGATGAAACAGACCCAGAAGTCCTTCTCGATTACGGCCGGCAGGATTCCCTTCCGGCTGGCTGCTTCCATGAACAGGTCCATCCGGTCCCTCGCAGGGAGCCTGGCGATCTTATCCACGCGCTCCTCCTTCGCAGATCTCGCGTATCGCCTGGTGGATCCATCCAGCGGCGGTTTTCGTGTCCTTAAGGATCTTCGGGCAGAGGGCCGGATTCAGCCATCTTCCTATCCGATCCATCACATCCGGAGTGACGTGATCCGGTCCGAGGGCTCTCAGCGCCTGAACGACCAGGAAGCTTTCCCGCATCCTGAAACCGGACTCCTTCAGCGATGAGTGCCTGAACTCGATCGTGTTCTCGTTGATTACGAACTCCCGCGACGGCCCGTCGGACAGGTAGGTGAGGCGGCCGGGGACCTGGGTCGAGAGCCCGAGGATGTTCAGCGCAGCCGATCCGGAGATCTGGATGCGCCAGCCATGCCTCCGGGCGATGGCTCTCGCGGCGAGATCGTAGTCGGGCGCCAGCGTCGTCTCGAGGAGATCACTGTACCTGGGGTAATCGTACAAGCCTCTGGCGATCCTTCGAATCCGTCCCTCGTTAAGCAGTCTGTGGAGCGCGACATCGACAGACTGCCGGGTGCCCAGATCGGCGAAGTCGGTCTGCGTGAACACCCAACCCCTGCCCTTGCCGTAGATTCTTGCAATTATCTTGTCTTTTATAGTTTGCGCCATTACCTACCCCGCTTTGTTGTAAGAAATATATGGCACTATTTCTTACAGACAAGCGTTTCGGAATCTACCTGTTCATTCTTTGTAATGACTGCATCTGATGCCTTTTGGATCGGTGTTACTCGATCCGGGATTCCTTTATACGGCACGGAAGCTCACGCCGGCGCCGGATCCGTCCGGCGTTTCCGTCTCGGCATCGATATGGGAGTCACTATCGGGAAGAGATTTTGCCGTGCCGTCCTCCGCCTGGTTGTCGGGTGCGTCTCCGAGCTGACCGGTCCAGTAGAGGTAGATGATGATCGGAGCATGGAGGAGTAATGAGGCGTAGCATCGAGCTACGGGTTGGCTCGCTCGATAGTGGCCCCCTGAGCCCCTGCGGGGGCTTTAGTGTGGAGGCGACCGGCGAAGCGGTTGCTTTCCTCACATTCTTGTACGATACTTCCGAAAAGCGGAAGTATCGAGCAGAAAGACGGCCATGCACGAACTGACACGGAAGCTCCTCGAAGCCGGCCCGGCGGGCAGAATCGTCAGGCAGTTCGAGATTGAAGTAATGCTCGGAGGCTCGAGGGCGCGGCGATACGGGGTGGTAAACAGGCTCCTGGCGAACGGCGGGCTGATCCGGCTGCGACGGGGCGTCTATCTCATCCCCGACCCGAAGGGCGGGACAACCGGTTCGCCGGCTCTCGCGGCAAACGCGATCCAGCCCGGGAGCTACCTTTCCTTCGAGTCCGCCCTGGCCTTCCACGGCTTGATCCCCGAAGGAGTCCGCGTAAGCCTCAGCGCCTGCCAGGGCCGCAGCCGCGAGTTCTCGAACCCGCTCGGGCTATTCACGTATACCAGCATCCCCACTGTCCCGGGCCGCTTCCTCGAAGGCGTGGAATCGACCGACACCGGCATGGGATCGGCGCTGATCGCGACTCCCCTCAGGGCGATCGCCGACCTCGCTTATGCGCGCAGGCGTCTATCTCATCCCCGACCCGAAGGGCGGGACAACCGGTTCGCCGGCTCTCGCGGCAAACGCGATCCAGCCCGGGAGCTACCTTTCCTTCGAGTCCGCCCTGGCCTTCCACGGCTTGATCCCCG
>ERZ1026814.1093-NODE-1093-length-11324-cov-2.775476_pt1 | contig 11324 bp, 9 predicted proteins | sample MGYA00520871_ERZ1026814 | MGnify/ENA primary metagenome ERZ1026814 (study PRJEB33270, sample SAMEA104284478) | anaerobic digester metagenome | biome: Anaerobic digester microbiome; feature: mesophilic sludge digester; material: Anaerobic digester biomass | place... | reverse complement strand
TATTGTTGTTGGATTTTTTTTTTTTTTAATGATACGGCGACCACCGAGATCTACACAGAGTGGATCGTCGGCAGCGTCAGATGTGTATAAGAGACAGGTTGTCCATTCTGATTGTGGCTGGTATGCTTTTAGCTGCCTGCGGTACCAAAGCAGCCGAAGCCCCCGCCGCCAAAATCAAGGTTTGCCAGATCACCGATACCGGCGGTATCGATGACAAATCCTTCAACGCCACCGCCTGGAAAGGCATCGAAGACGCTGTCACTCAGCTCGGCATCGAAGGCAAATACCTTGAGTCCAAAGAAGTCGCTGACTACGAAAAGAACCTGAACGCGTTCCTCGAAGAAAAGTGCGACCTGATCGTGACTGTCGGCTTCTTAATCGGCGATGCTACCAAAGCTACCGCTGAAGCCAATCCCAACGTCAAGTTCTCCATTGTGGACTACGCGTACGACCCCTTCGTCAAAAACATCGTCGGTCAGATTTTCAACACCGATGAAGCCGCCTACCTGGCTGGTTACCTCGCTGCTGGCGTGACCAAGACCGGTAAAGTCGGCACCTTCGGCGGTCTGCCCATCCCCACCGTCACCATCTTCATGGATGGTTTCGCCCGCGGCGTTGCCAAGTACAACGAAGTCAAGGGCACTCACGTGGAAGTCCTCGGCTGGGATCCCGCCAAACCTGATACCGGTCTCTTCAGCATGTCTTTCGATGATCAGCAGAAAGGCCGCGAACTGGCCGTCTCTCTGATGGACGAAGGCGCTGACATCATCATGCCCGTCGCCGGACCCGTTGGTTTGGGCGCGGCTGCCGCCATCAAAGAACGCGGCAATGCCTACCTGATCGGCGTGGACTCCGACTGGTTCCTGACCAGCCCCGAATATGCCGACATCACTCTGACCTCCGTCATGAAAATGATGGATGCCACCACCCTGCAGGTGATTAAATCCGTCATCGACGGCACCTTCACCGGCGGTAATGTGGTTGGTACCCTGGCGAATAAGGGTGTTGCGCTTGCTCCGCTTCACAACTTCGAGAGCATGGTTCCCGCTGAGCTCAAGGCTGAAATTGAGCAGCTCAAAGCAGACATCATCGCCGGAAAGCTTTCTGTCAAGTAAAAACCCACACTGTTGAACCCAGCGGGCTGGCAAATTGCCAGCCCGCTTTTATTATCCCCTGTGGTAAGATTAAGGACTAAATCTTCTATTGAAAAGGGGTTTGCGATGGCTCCAATTCTTGAACTCAGGGGCATAACCAAGCAGTTTCCAGGCGTCCTGGCGAACGACCATATCGATTTAACGTTAAACAAAGGGGAGATATTAGCGCTGCTGGGCGAAAACGGCGCGGGGAAATCGACCTTGATGAACATCCTTTACGGACTTTACCAACCCGACGAAGGGGAAATCCTCATCAATGGCGAAGTCGTACGGATAGACTCTCCCACCGATGCGATTAACCAGGGAATCGGCATGGTCAACCAGCATTTCATGCTTATCCCGGTGTTCACGGTGACGGAAAACGTAATGCTCGGAAATGAATCCGTGAAACCCGGCGGCTTCCTGGACCGGCCCAGTGCCGCCCAACGCATCCATGAAATTTCCAGCAAATACAAGCTGGAGGTGAACCCTGGTGATTACGTGCGAGACCTTCCGGTTGGCGTTCAACAGCGCGTTGAGATTATCAAGCTGCTCTATCGGAATGCCGAAATCCTCATCTTTGATGAGCCAACCGCCGTGCTCACCCCTCAGGAAGCGGATGAACTTTTTGGCATCATGCGCTCCCTGGTAGAACAAGGAAAGTCCATCATTTTCATCACCCATAAGCTGCGCGAAGTGCTGGCGATCGCCAACCGCGTGGTAATTATCCGCCGCGGCAAAGTGGTAGGAGAAACAACGCCGGAAGTCGCCGACAAGAACACCCTGGCTGCCATGATGGTCGGGCGCGAGGTGAACCTGGTCGTCAAAAAGAAAGCGACTACTCCCGGTGATGTGGTCTGTTCCATCAGCGACCTGGTCGTGGCAGATAAACTCCAGAATGTCGTTGTAGATGACGTTTCTTTGGATATTCGCGCGGGAGAAATCCTGGGCGTTGCTGGCGTGCAAGGGAACGGACAAACCGAACTGGTGGAAGCCATCACGGGGCTGACCAAAGCCACCAGCGGAAAAATCACCTTGCTTGGTCAGGATATTTCCAAAGCGACGCCGCGCCAGATAACCGAGCTTGGTTCCGCGCACGTGCCGGAAGACCGCCAGGCGGATGGGCTGGTGCTGCCTTTCCCGGTCGCGGAAAACCTCGTCTTGTGTTCCTACCATCTGGCGCCTTTCTCCAAAGGGGTAATTCTGCAATATCCGGTGATCCTGGAAACCGCGGAGAAGCTTATCCAGGATTTTGACATCCGCACACCCGGCGCCCTGACCCCGGTCGGCTCCCTTTCGGGCGGCAACCAACAGAAGGTCATCATCGCGCGCGAGCTTTCCCGCCCGATTCAGTTCCTGGTCGCCTCGCAGCCCACCCGCGGCTTGGATGTCGGTTCCATTGAATATATTCACAAACGGATTGAGCAGAAACGCGAAGAAGGCTGCGCTGTTTTGTTGGTATCCCCGGAACTGGATGAAATTATGGAGCTCTCGGACCGAATTGCGGTGATGTACCGCGGTAAAGTTTTGGCAGTGGTACCCAATAAGGGCGTCTCCAAGGAATACATCGGCTTGTTGATGGCGGGGGTCGTGCCCGAAGAACCGCTGGAGTTCTCGGAAGAAACTGAAGTCGAAGCAACCCTTTAAGAGGTGGTCGCATGAGTGAAACGCAAACTGAGAAAAAAGATTTTGGGCAGGCTGTTCTGGAAGAAATTATCCCGCCGCCAAAAGAAGGCGCCCCAAAAAGGAATATCTGGAAAAGTATATCCATCCCCCTGCTGGCAATCCTGACCGGTCTTCTCATCGGCGCGGTGATGATCGCGGCAACCAGCTCTACGGTTTGGGCGGCGTTCGGGGTATCCATTTGGAAAGGCTTTGGCACAGCATTCTCGGAAATCGGGACTGCCTATCAGGCTCTTTTTACCGGAGCGATAGGCGACCCTGTGCGCATCATCCAGGCGCTTTCTTCCGGGGACGCGAAGGAAATCCGTTTGGCGTTAAATCCGTTCCTGGAGAGCCTGGTTCAGTCCACCCCTTATATCTTTACCGGGTTGGCTGTGGCGGTTGGCTTCCGCAGCGGTTTGTTCAACATCGGCGTGGAAGGTCAGCTGTTTATCGGTGCCGCCGCTGCCACTTATGTCGGCTATGCCATCACCGGGCTGCCGGGTTTTATTCATATGCCCCTGGCGCTGCTGGCTGGCGCGTTGGGCGGCGCGTTCTGGGCGTTTATCCCCGGTTTCCTGAAAGCCAAAACAGGCGGGCATGAGGTCATCAATACCATTATGCTGAACTGGATAGCGTTCCGTCTGACGGAATGGCTGCTCTCGGGTCCGATGACGCGGCCGGGCTCGGGCGGCATGCCCCTCAGTCCCATCATCCAAAAAACAGCGGAAATACCCCAATTTTTCAAGTCGCCAATTCGCTTCCACCTGGGCTTTTTTATCGCCTTGCTCGTGGCCTGGCTGATAAACTGGCTGCTCTTCAAAACAACCTGGGGGCTGAATTTGCGCACGGTAGGCACAAACCCCCGCGCGGCAAAATACGCCGGGCTGAGCACCACCAAGTCCATCATCACCGCCATGACAATTTCAGGCGCTCTGGCGGGCACAGCCGGCGCGGTCCAAATTCTGGCTGTCAACCGCAGTATGGCGCTGGGTCTCTCTTCCGGTTACGGGTTCGACAGCATCGCCCTGGCGCTCATCGGAAACAACACCCCCCTGGGCGTTATCCTGGCATCCCTGCTGTTTGGCACCCTGCGCAACGGCGCCACGCGCATGATGGTCGTTTCTGCGATTCCGATTGATATCGTCGACGTTATTCAAGCCATTATCCTGATGTTTGTTGCGGCACCTGCAATTATCCGCGCGATTTATCGCCTGAAAAAACCCGGGAAGGAAGAAGAAACCATCTTCCTCAGCGGTTGGGGAGGGAAGTGATGACTACTACGACTCAAACAATCAAGCACCGGCGCATTGCCGAAATATCGCCCGCCCGCAAATTGACTATAGGGATTGTGGAAGTGCTCATCGGACTGTTGATTTATTTCCTGTTCACTTCCAAGCTGGCGCCGAATGTGGTGACGGTCTTTAATATGACCCCCGGCGGCATTGACATTGGAACCATGGCAGATTTGGCTGTGCCCTCACGCCTCACCCTGCTGATTTTTGGGCTGATTTGTCTGGGAATTGGCATATTTCAGCTCATCAAAGGGTTCGGACGCGCCACAAACGGCATGGTGGGCTTATGCGGGCTGCTGCTCATCATGGCTTTCCTTATCTGGCAGGCGAGCGGCAAATCCCTGAACCTTTCGGGCATGCTTTCCAGCGCCGTCCTGCTGGCTGTCCCGATTACCCTGGCAGCCTTTTCAGGCATCCTGGCGGAACGTTCGGGTACCATCAATATTGCCATTGAAGGCATGATGCTTATGTCGTGTATGTTTGCCGCGTTGGTTGGGAGCCTGACAAAAAGCGCGGTTATCGGCATGCTCGGCGGCGTCTTATCTTCCATCGCTCTGGCAATGCTGCACGCGGTATTGTGCATCAAGTATAAAATTAACCAGACCGTTTCGGGTACAGTCATCAACATCTTCTCGGCTGGCATGACTGCCTTTATCTCGCAGAAATTCCTGCAGAAGTACCAGAACCTGAACGCGCCGCCAATGCTCTCGCGCATTCCCGTGCCGCTGCTCTCGCGCATCCCCTTCATCGGACCGATATTGTTCAACCAGAACCTGTTTGTGTATCTGATGTTCCTGATTCTGATTGTGCTCCAAATCGCCCTTTTCTCTACGCGCTGGGGCCTCAGGCTGCGTTCGGTCGGTGAACACCCCAAAGCCGCGGATACGCTCGGTATTGATGTCATCCGCACGCGTTATGTGGGCATGCTGCTGAGCGGTCTGGTGGCAGGTATCGCGGGCGCGTTTTTTACCCTGGGTTCAGTTGGGCGCTTTGATGAGGGCATGACCGCGGGAAAAGGCTTCATTGGTCTGGCGGCCATGATTTTTGGCAATTGGTATCCGCTTGGGGCGCTTGGGGCTGGTTTGCTCTTTGGTTTCGCGGACGCGATTGGCTCCAAGCTTTCCCTGCTTGGCAGCGTCATCCCGCCCCAGTTTATGGCAATGTCCCCCTACCTGATTACCATGATTGTTTTGGCGGGCTTTATCGGCAAGGGGCAGGCTCCCGCGGCAGAGGGCAAGCCGTACGAGAAAGAATAGCGCTGCTTTTCAGGCGCCCTCACCAAATGGTGAGGGCGTTTTTTTATTAAGCCCTCTGTTGAAACCCTCGCCCGGGCCAAGCTTTAAGTCACCGCCAGCAAAACGCGCCACAACAGCCGCATAAACCATCCGAAACCCTTATATTTTCTTAGGTTGTGCGCGCTTATTCGGTTTATGATCAATTGCGTGTAAAATTCATATAAGTAACTATAAGCAGTTATGCTTTACCACACAAATCCGAAGCCCTGTGGAGAAGAACCATGCAATCAATTCGTGTCGAACATATCAGCAAACGTTTCGGGGATACCCAGGCGGTCAAAGATATTTCCTTTGAGGTGGTTCCCGGCGAAATTTTTGGCCTGCTTGGGCCCAACGGCTCGGGTAAGACCACCAGCATCCGCGTTATCCTGGATATTTACCAACCTGATTCGGGTACCGTGTCCATCCTCGGCGGTCCGATGAGCGAAGCCAAGAAAAACCAGATTGGCTACCTGCCGGAAGAGCGCGGTTTGTATCAGGATATTCTGCTGGAAAAATGCCTGGTATATCTCGCCACCCTCAAAGGCATGAGCGCGCAGCAAATCCGGCAAAAACTACCCGTCTATCTTGAAGAATTTGACCTGAGCGCCCACAAGAAGAAAAAGGTCAAGGAACTCAGCAAAGGTATGCAGCAAAAAGCCCAGTTGATTGCCACGCTCATCCACGACCCGCAAGTCATCATCATCGATGAGCCCTTCAGCGCGCTGGACCCGGTCAACACCCAACTGGTGAAAGATATTCTGAAAGACCAGCGCGGCAGGGGCAAAACGATCATTATGTGCACCCACCAAATGAACCAGGTGGAACAGCTTTGTGACAAAATCGTGCTCGTTAATCAAGGCGAAGTGGTGCTGCAAGGGGGTTTGCAGGAAATCTATGAAAGCTACGCCACAGATAACGTGCTCATCAACACCAGCGGCGAACTTCCCGCGGTAATCCCGGGCGTTCAAAAAATTGAACGCCTGAATACGATGATCAGGTTAGAACCCCAACCCGGGATAAAACCTCAGGACATCCTCAACACTTTGGTCTCTCAGGGCATCCAGCTGAATGCTTTCGAAATCGCGGTGCCTTCTCTCGATGAAATCTTCATCAAGGTGGTGAAGCCAGGAGGGATGGGCAATGAACAAAACCTTTGAAGTCGCCAGGTACGAATACACCCATCATGTCGCGCGTCCGCGCTTCTGGATAGCGCTGCTCAGCCTGCCAATCGGAATTGTTTTGGTCATCTTTATCTCGGTGGTGATTTCGTTTACATCAATGAGAAAACTTACGGTTGGATATGTGGATGAAGCCAACTTAATCTCCCAAGCGTTTGCCGGCCCCCAAAAACCCTCGCTTTTTGAACCGGTAATCCCGATGCTGCCCTTTTCGTCCGCGGAAGAGGCGCGTGCCGCCGCGGAACGCGGCGATATTCAAGCCTATTTTATTATCCCAAAGGCTTATGAATCCACGTTTCAGGTCAAATACTACTTCAACGAACCGCTTACCAGCACTATCCGCAGGCAAATCCAACAGTTCCTGACCAAAAACCTCCTGGTTGGAATTAACGTCCCCAATCGAGCCCGCGCGGACGCTGGCAGCCAGTACACCCTGGTCTCTCTGGACGGCACCCGCAGCACCGCTGAGAACGAAATCGCGAAAATCGTTGTGCCGCTGGTCGTGGGTCTGCTGTTTGTGATTGTGGTGCTCTCCAGCGGCGGCTATCTGCTGCAGGCGGTGGTCGAAGAAAAGGAAAACCGCACCATCGAGATTATGGTCACCTCCACTTCTCCCAACGAACTGATGGCTGGCAAAATCATCGGCAACCTCAGCGTCGGGCTCACCCAAATCCTGGTTTGGGCGCTTCTCGCCGCGGCGGCAGTCCTCGCGTTGGGCGACCGCGTGCCCTTCCTGCGGGATATGCATATCTCCTGGACGAACATGGGGCTCAGCCTGCTGTTGCTGCTGCCTTCTTTCGTGTTCACCGCCGCGTTGATGGCAATGCTCGGAGCGACTGTGACCGATTCCCAGGAAGCCGCCCAGGTTACCGGTCTTATCACCTTTCCGATTATGATCCCGTACTACTTCTTTTCAGTGCTGATGATGCATCCAAACGGCACCTTCTCGCGGGCGTTAAGTTACTTTCCGCTGAGCGCGCCCGTCGCGATGTCTGTGCGGATGGCGTTCACTCAGGTGCCCGCCTGGGAACTGGCGCTGGTCATCGTGATGCTGATGCTCTTTTCTGTGCTTACAGTGTGGCTGGCAGGTAAAGCCTTCCGCATGGGCATGCTTCAGTATTCCAAACGCGTCCGGCTGAGCCAGATATTCAAGAAGGAGGCCCGCCGTGGATAAAACCTGGAGTGTTTTCAAACATGAATTCCTTAAGACCATCAGCCGGCGTTCTTTCATTCTCACGCTGATCCTGGTTCCCCTCATCCCGGCGCTCTTGCTGTGGGTTTTGGGCAGCCTGAGCGAATCGCAATCCAAAAGTTTACAGCAGGTGTTCACGGGTTCACAAAGCTCAGCCGCGCTGCCATACGGCGCTGTAGACCACAGCGGCCTGCTGACTGAAGCTCCGGATTGGGTCACCGGCGGGTCTATCGTGCTCATTCCATCCGCGCGAGAAGCCCGGCAGCAGCTGGAGGAAGGCAAGCTGAAAGGCTACTATGAAGTCCCGCCGGATTACCTGGAGAGCGGTAAGGTTACGCTGGTGCGCGAAGATGTCAATCCGGTGACGGGTTTTGAACAGACCGACGCGATGGAAAAATTGATTACCTACAATCTGCTCGGCAGAGACCAGGATTTATATCTCAAGTTTACCAACCCGGTTTCCTTCATCGTTGAGGAGGTAAACCCGGCGATTGCGGAAACACGTAATACCGAAGACCCGCTCTCGTTTTTCGTACCCTACGGAGTGACTCTCTTCTTTTATATGATTGTTTTTATCACCTCCAGCATGCTGCTCAACGCGGTTGGGAAAGATAAAGACAACCGCGTGATGGAAGTCATGCTGTCCTCCGTGCGCCCCACCAGCCTGTACATTGGCAAATTGACCGGTTTGGGGCTTGCCAGTTTGCTGCAGCTCGCGGTCTGGTTTGGCGCCGCGCTGGTTTTGCTGCGCCTCACAGGGAGGACGTTTAGCCTGCCGGAAATTCTGAACCTGCCTTCTTCGCTGTATTTATACGGCATCCTGTTTTTCATTGGCGGCTTCATTTTTTACGGCAGCCTGATGGCAGGAATCGGTGCGATGGCCCCCAATCTGCGAGAGGGCAGCCAATCCACATTCATTGTGGCACTGCCGCTATTCCTGACGTTGTTCACGATTAACAATCTGATTCAAAAACCACACGGCACGCTGGCAACCATTTTCAGTTTGCTGCCGCCCACCGCGCCAGTGGCAATGATGACCCGCCTCACGGTCGGCGGGGTGCCCGCCTGGCAAATCATATTGGCGTACGTGCTGTTGTTTGTAAGTGACTTCCTGCTCATTCTGGGTGTTTCGAACTTGTTCCGTTCCCAGAACCTGCTGACAGGCAGCAAGTTTTCTTTCAAATTGTTCCTGCGGGAACTGGTGCGCCGCTAAGCCCAACAGCTTTTTTGGGCAGCCTTCCTGCCGCGCCTCGTATGATGAAAAACAAGAGCCGCCTGGCAGGCATGATGCTGAACCACCTGTCCAAGGCCAGGCAGCCCTCGCAACCCGCGCAAAGCCCGATTACCCTGCAAGCCAAGCCGCCAGCTAACTTGACAAATCCGGCTGAAGCTCTACAATTGAAAATCATGCGCCAACATCAGGAAATTTCGCGCAGGATGGAGCCATTCATGAATAAGAAATCTGTTTCGAGCATCGTATATGCCGTTGTTATCATTTTCACCCTGCTGCTTTCAGCGTGTGCCAAATCCACTCCAACAGCCAGCCCCGACCAGAGAAAGACCAGCATTGCCGCGACCGGCGCCGTGGCTTTCCCGCGTACCGCAGTCCCCCGCCCAGCCGCCACCCCCGCACCCCAGCCAGCCCCAACCCACCCCCCCATGCCCCCCACCGCGACCTTCCCGCCAGCCAGCACCCCGGCGGTCGGAGCGACTGCCACTGCTGCCCCCAGCGGAAATGACGCGTGCGTTTGGGTCTCCAGCAACCCGGCGGATGAAAGCAATATTACTGCCGGGCTTCCTTTCGACGTGGTACTGACCCTGATGAACACCGGCACAAGCACCTGGACGACTGGTTACGCGATTAAATTCGTCAGCGGTGACAGGCTTGGCGCCGCCGAGTCCATCAAGATGCCTTATGAGGTGCCCCCCACCAAAACCGTCGTCTTTACCATGAAGTTCACCGCGCCATCTACCGGCGGCAAAGTCCGCGGCAATTGGGCTATCACTAACGCGCAAGGCACCTCGTTTTCATCGTTCTACTTTGAATATAACATCGTGACCCCTTAGCGTTTTTTTCGGAGCAGCGCATGCCCCTCAAAACACTGATCAAAGCCGAGGCTCTCAAGCTCGGCTTTGTTGTTTGCGGCGTCATTCTGCCCACCCAACCCGAAACCTTCAGCGCGTATCAAGCCTGGATTGAGGCGGGCTTTCAGGCAGACATGGGCTTCCTGGCGCGCCCGCAGAGCCTCAGCGCCCGCCAGAACCCTGCCGCTTTGCTGCCCGGCTGCCGCTCCATCCTTTGCGTCGGGCTGCCCTACCCGGCTCCCTCTCCCTCTGTGCCGACCAGCCAACCGGGGAAGGGCGTCATCGCTGCCTACGCGCTCCTACCGGATTATCACATTGTGCTGAAAACTAAACTGGAGCTGCTCGGCGCGCGCCTGTCCGAGTTGGCTGGACGCGCGGCTGCTTATCGCGCATGCGTGGATACCGCGCCAATCCTGGAAAAAGACGCCGCCCGGCGGGCTGGTTTGGGTTGGATTGGACGAAACTCCCTGCTCAACGCGCCCGGGTATGGTTCCTACCTGTTTCTCGGGGAGCTGCTGACCGACCTGGAGCTGCCGCCAGACGCCCCACTGCCCGGCGACCCATGCGCCAACTGCCGGCTGTGCGTGGATGCCTGCCCGACCCAGGCGCTGCGCCCCAACCGTTCGGTGGATGCCCGCCGCTGCCTGAGTTATCTGACCATTGAACATCGCGGCGCCATCCCGCCCGAGCTGCGTCCAATGTTGGGGCGGCGCGTCTTTGGCTGTGATACCTGCCAGAGCGTGTGCCCGCTCAACCGGGGTATTCGGGAAGGTACTGAAAGCAAAGCCGTGATTTCGGGATTCCCGGACCTGTTGGAAGAGTTTTCTTTCAGCGAGGCGGAGTGGAAAGCCAAATACCGGGCTACGCCAGTTATGCGCGCCGGGTTTGCTGGTTATCGGCGCAACCTTGCAATCGCGCTGGCAAATTCGCGGCCGCCGGGCGCCGCGCGAGCCTTGCAGGCCGCGTTGGAAAGCGAGCGGGCGCCTGAGCTGCGTGAGACCTTGCTGTGGGCGCTGGCTCAATTGGGTTGAGAAACCGTAAGCTTCGCAATCCCGCTGGCGTAGGGGCGAAGCAGCTTAAAATAGCGCGCCAGCACCAGCATACGGTCAGACCGGTGTGCTTCGCCCCGGGCAGGTCTGGCCAGGTGTAACCGGCATCCGCCCTGCCGCGCTTGCCGATAGATAACCCACGCGAACGAGAATTCCCAATCCCGCTGGCGTAGGGGCGAAGCAGCTTAAAATAGCGCGCCAGCACCAGCATACGGTCAGACCAGGGTGCTTCGCCCCGGCCGGGGATGAGCCCGATGTAACCCGCGCTGTCTCTTATACACATCTGACGCTGCCGACGATCTACTCTGTGTAGATCTCGGTGGTCGCCGTACCATTAACAAAAAAAAAAAACAACATCTCACTGGTCTACCCTATCATGACCCCCACATACCCTCCTCCCTACTCTCCACCCGCCCATCTCTACACACCCTCGCTTATCACTTACACATTTCC
>ERZ1026814.1092-NODE-1092-length-11324-cov-5.122265_pt1 | contig 11324 bp, 10 predicted proteins | sample MGYA00520871_ERZ1026814 | MGnify/ENA primary metagenome ERZ1026814 (study PRJEB33270, sample SAMEA104284478) | anaerobic digester metagenome | biome: Anaerobic digester microbiome; feature: mesophilic sludge digester; material: Anaerobic digester biomass... | reverse complement strand
ATTATAGCAAACTATGAATTATATAATAATAACATTCTTTATTATAACAGGGTTATTATTTATATTTTCTTTCGGGTTTTTATCTTCCTGTTAGAAACTCCAGGGCGTTTTTTCGGGAGGCGGACTATTGCTATTTATAAATTTATGATACACTAAAATTTGGCTTAATCAATGGCCTGTAAATCTTTAACCAAAGATTTACAAAACAATTTACTAAATTTTTAATAAAATTTATGTCAAACAAAATCGAAGGCGGACTATCGCCACAAGAACAATTACAAAAAACAGAGTTTAGGGAATTACGTCCCGAAGAATTTTGGGGTGGCCTTGTTTCTGTTGAGGGTTTGAGCGACGAAGAATTCGCCAAAAAAATTAGCGAAGCGGCAAACGAACTCGGATTTACTTATTCAGGATATCGTATTCCAAAAGGCGAAGAAGGTTTTGATTACCATTTTAGTCGTTACCCTCGCCGAGCATTTGGGCCAGTTGTCTCAGTGGAAAAACATCAAGAAGCTTTAGAAACATTAGCAAAAAAATTGGGCACAGAAGGTAGAGAAGAAAAAAAGACAGAGCAACCGCGATTTAGAGTATTACTGGGTCTTCAAGAGGGATATAGCGAATATAAAAAGCGCGGCATTGTTGAACGAATAAACAAAGGCGAGATTGCAACCCTGGAGAGTGCTCGACAAGCTATTAAATCTGAGATTGGCGACTTATCGGAGTTTGGTATTAATCTTGATGAATTTACTGATATTGAGGAATTAAAAACGGTTTTAGAAAAAACCAATTTTGGTAAAGACCACACATTTGAAGAAGTACAAAGGGAGCTTGGAGAGGGGTTTGACTTAACACAAGCAGAAATTTATTCTGTCGGACCTTGGGGAAATTATACAGAGCCAGCCCTTGTCATTGAGGGGGATAAAGCGCAAGTGCAAAAAGTTTACGCGTTGGCAGAAAAATTTCACCAAGCGAGGATTGCTGTTGAGGATTTACAGATTGGCCAATCACACATGGTGGAAACAAAGTATTGTGAAGACCCTGACGAGGAATAATAAATTTTTTACAAATTAAAAAGAGCCACCGGCTCTTTTTAGTTTACCCACTCTACTCTAAGTTAAGTATCTGTTTAATTTTTTCTATCTGTTTTTGGGTCGGTTTAATCCAACCAGCAAAATCGCTTACTTTTTCTGTTTTTTCACTACCCCCAAAAGAAGGACTACATTCCTGTTTTAATTTTCGCACTATTTCAGATGGCCCAGAAAAATATATAAACACAATTTCTCCTTTATTATTTTGACGCAAATCAAGTATTTGTGGAACCTTCTCCGGGTTATCCAAAACTATTTTGTCGCAAGCAATGGAATTATTATCGCCCTCTCTGGAAGATAGAACGACAACATCTCCCCGTATAATCCTGGTATTGTACAGCTCTTCATTTCTCCTAGCGATTTTGTCGTAATCATCTTTTAATTGTGCTCTGACATCAAATTCTCTGATTTTTTTAATTTCTTCGTCTGAATACCCTGCTTGGCGCAGACCATAGATATATGACTTATCATTGATTGCGATGCCTTTCACAAATTTTGGATCTAATCCTAAATCTTGGAGCTGTTTGTCATTTAAATTAAGTTTTTGTAGGAATTGTTCTAAAGAACTTTCCTCTTTTGAACGATCGTCGTCTTGATATTGATGATGGTCTATTATTTCGATAGATAACCCTTGCTGTCTTAATTTTTCCTCCTGCTCTTTGCTTGGCATTTCAAAAACAAGGATGGTTTTTTTTGAGTCAGATAGAACATTAGGATTTTCTTTCAATTCTTGGTCCAATCTAGCCCCCCATGCTTGGCTCGAAACTCGCACATCAAGCCCTAGTTTTTTTGCTATTTCAATTACTAAATGAGCTTCGCCATCATTGTCGGGGATAACAAGGGTGGTGTTGCTAATAATTTCTTTTTGTTCTGAACTTAATTCAACTCTCCGAGGAACTTTTTGATCAATATTTCCCCCGGTAGATTCTACAAATTTTTTTGGCACTTGTTGCTCGATCATTTTATTAGTTAAATGTTCCATTTTTGGCAAATTCTGTCGTAAAAGTAGTTATACACTTTTTGTTTCAAATCTTGAGGCATCGAAATTTCAAAACCAACATGGCATCGAGAGCGGAAATGTACGCCCAGCAGGGTTCGAACCTGCGACCATTTGCTTAAGAGGCAACTGCTCTACCAGCTGAGCTATGGGCGCATTCTATTGTTGTTGGTGGCGGGGGTGGGGATTGAACCCACGACCTTGGCGTTATGAGTGCCATGCTCTGCCAACTGAGCTACCCAGCCTCGCCATCTAGCGCTCCCGTCAGGATTCGAACCCAAAATACTTGGTCCGAAGCCAAGCGTGATATCCATTTCACCACGGGAGCTTTTCAAAAATAGTATACATTATGTTGTTGTAAAAGTGAAGTCTTATCGTTTGTTTTTAAGAGCATCTTTTAAGGCTTTCCCGGTTCTAAATTTAGCAACTATAATTTCTGGGATATGAATTTTTTGTTTAGGATTTTGAGGATTAACGCCATTTCGCGCATGTCTTTTTTTAGGCATAAAACTACCGAAACCAACTAGGTTAATAGTTTTACCGGCCTTTAATCCACTAGTGATATTATCTAGGAGTGAATCTAGAACTTTTTCAATTTGTTTTTTGCTAATATTTACTGTCTCCGAGATTTTGTCAATTAAGTCAGCTTTGTTGATTTTATTTTGCTTCATATATTTAATATTTATTAATTATTAAACCAACTAATGATAAACCAAAGAAAATTACTGCCAAGACAATAGTAGCTATAAATAGAGTTTTTTCAATTCCTCTTTTCGTCCGATAAATATCACCCCCACCGCCAAACAGACCTGATATGCTAGCACCACGATTTTGTAATAATATAGCGCCAATTAACAGGAGAGCAATGATAATTTGTATAATATTAAGCCATCTCATGGATTTATTGAATTTGTTCTAATATCTTAGAAAGGACATCCGGGTGATTGGCTGCTAAATCGGCCAAGCTTTTACGGTCTAATTTAACATTAGCCTTTTTTAAAAGATTCATCATCTTAGAATAGGATAAGTTATGGTCTTTAGCAAAAGCACCAATCCGGGTTTGCCACAAGGCGCGAGCACTTCTTTTTTTCTTGCGACGGTCAGTATAAGAATGAGCTCCAGCTTTAGTGGCGGCCGTTGAAGCTAGGCGGACTAAATTTTTACGACCCCATTTAAATCCTTTGGTCTTAGATAAAATATTGTGGCGTTTTTTAGTATGGATAGTGCCTCTTTTTACTCTAGTCATATTAATTTAGTTTTAACAGTAGGGCAAGAATTTTTTGATGTTTTTGCTGTCAGACTTGGCAACATTAAAGTCACGACGTTTCATTCGACCAGTTTGACCATCTTCGCGGGCGTTAAAATGATCTTGTCCTGCCTTGCGTCGTCTAATTTTACCAGTTTTAGTAAGTTTCATCCGCTTAGCAACTGGCTGATAAGTCTTTAATTTCGGCATATTTTAGAATAATAAAAAAAGGTTTTTACACCTAATTTCACAAGAAATAATCGGTTATTTTTTATTTACCACTACTATACTAAGACGGTCATTGAGTTTTGTCAAGGGCTCTTCAATAGATAAAGTTTGGCCCATTAGCGCTTCTAACTGTTTCAGATAGCGATTAATTGTTTCTTCAGCTTTTTCGGGGTGTTGTTTCTCTCTACCCCTTAAAACAACAGATATTTTTAATTTATCCCCCTTTGATAGAAATTTATAGCCTTGGTCTACTCGCATTTTTAAATCATGCTCGCCAATTCTAATAGATAATCTTATTTCTTTAATGTCTATTTTTTTCTGTCGGGATTTCTGTTGTTGCATTTTCTTCTCAATACGGTAGCGGAATTGGCCATAATTAATGATTTTTGTTACAGGCGGATTATTATTGGGGTTGACTTCTACTAAATCTAGTTCGGCATTTTGGGCTAACTCAATAGCAGTCTCGGTGGCCATTAGGCCTAAAGAATTACCATTTTCGTCAATTACAAAAACTTCCCGGGCAATAATTTGTTCTTTAGCTCGGAATTTTTTTTCCTCCTTCGGCTTGGGTTTGCGAAAAGTTCGTCTCATGTAAGTTATTAGATGTTTATCAGAATTAGCTGTGAGCGGGTAACGGGAATTGAACCCGTATCTCTACCTTGGCAAGGTAATGTAATAGCCATTATACGATACCCGCTTAAATAAGCCAGCGTGCCGCGAGAGGGACTCGAACCCTCATGATGTTTTAATATCGTCGGATTTTAAGTCCGATGCGTCTACCAGTTCCGCCATCGCGGCCAATTATGTGGAGATGAGGGGAGTTGAACCCCTGTATCATAAGAGGCAATCAATCGTTTTACGAATAATAGTCCAATTTTCTACACCTTAAAAAATATAAATTGGACAAAAATTTTTTAAGGGGCCTGATTATAGTCTCGGCCTGGTTTCAAGCAGGCGGATTGATCCCAGGTCACAGCCTAACAAAATGACACCGATAGTTGATTATTAGGCATTATCATTATCGATGGTCGCCGTTTTTATTAAGCAGCGACAGGAGCAAAAGCAAATTGAGATTTTGCTTTAGCTAGGATGTTTTTGGCATCTATTGGTTTTGATTTTTAGGCGTAATCCTCGCCTATCCGCTCGATTGATTACCGCATCTTATGAGCGAAGCCCGTCATCCCCTAAATTAATAAGTTTGTTTTGTTAAAGTTCGGCGTTTTTTATCCCACTCACGTTTTCGGATTGCCTGACGTTTATCGTATTTCTTTTTACCCCGTCCCAGGGCAATGCCTAGCTTCAATAAACTGCCCTTAGTATATAGTTTGAGCGGTATTACTGTCAAGCCCTCGTTAGTAGTTCGTCCAAAGAGGTGATTTAATTCTTTTTTCTTTAATAATAGCCGCCGACTACGGGTGGGATTATAGTCAGCCAAGGGACCGGCTGGCTTATAATGCCCAATATGAGCATTAATTAAAAAAGCCTGAGGATGGTCACCGCCATGAAAGACCACATAGCTACCCTTTAGACTTATTTGTCCAGCTCGGACTGCTTTTACTTCCTGGCCAGTCAAAACCAGGCCCGCTTCATAATTTTCCAGGATTTCATAGTCATAATTAGCTCGTTTGTTGATTGCTAGGGTAGACATTGAGGCAAAATTATTTATTATGATGAGTCGTCTTTTTTTGTTTTTTGACTGGCTGACTCTCCTCCTTTTTGGTTGTTTTAGATTTAGCTGTCGTTTTTTCTTTCTCTTTAGTAATGATATTGTGGTCTTTGAGAAAACGGACGGTCTTATTACTAACAATAACATTAGCTAAATATTCTCTGTAGTTAGGTGCATTAAGGCGGTTCATAATTTCCTGATTATCTTTATAGCGTTCTTTTAGATTATTTAATTCCTTATCAACTTCTCCATTGGTGGCGTTAATTCCTTCTAGCTTAGTAATTTCTTTAACAATGAGAGCGGTTTTAACTCGTTTAACTGCTTGTGGTAGTATCTCTAAAAGAAATTGTTCTTTAGTTTTTTTAATGCTAGTGAGGTAGTCATTTAAATTACCACCATTTTGCTCTAAATTATATTGTAGCTCATCTAACATTGCCTCGGCTTCTTTGTTAATTAATGATTCAGAAATTTTGTCAATTGAGGCTCGATTTATTAATTCTTCAAATATTTTTATCTCCATTTCATTATCAATTTGTTGCTGTTTTTCTGCCATTAGACTAGCTTTGATATTTTCTTTTAAGTCCGCCAATTTCTCAAAGCCAAAGTTTTTAGCTAGTTGATCATCTAATTCTGGCAATTGTCGGTGCCAGATTTCATTAATTTTTATTTTAAAATCAGCTAGCTTACCTGCTAGGGCTTTTTGGTAGTGGTCTTTGGGATAGGGGATTTGGAATTGTAGTTCTTGCCCAACCGTAGCGCCTAGTAATTTTTGGTCAAGTCCGGGCACTAAATAATCTTTGCCTAAAACTATATTAACGCCTTGACCCTGGCCGCCTTCTATTGGTACTTTATCTACTGAGATTTGGATATTAGCGACTACCAGGTCACCCATTTTAGCTGGTTCTAGACTAGCTACTTTTTGAGCGCCAGATTCACGTAGTTGTTCTAATGTTTTATTTACTTGTTCCTCTGGTATTTTGATTTCTGGCTGTCTAATAGCTAGATTTTTATAGTCTTTAATTATTACTTTGGGCAGTAAATTAACTTTAATTTTATATTCTAAAGGATTGTCCGGAGCTATCTTAGTAATATCTACACTGGGTTGTCCTATGGTTGCCTGGCCAGCAGTCCCGCGTTTAATGGCTTCATCAATAGTGTGATTAATAGCCACACGAGCTGCTTCTTCTAGTATAGTCATTTCGCCAACTTTAGCTTTAACCACGGCATAGGGGGCCTTGCCTGGCCTAAAACCTGGTAATTTGACTTCACTGGCAATGCGCCGAGCGCCCTCTAATATATAGGGTTTGAATTCCTCATTAGATAATTGGACGATAATCTCTAGTTGCCCATTATTTTCTTGAGAGTTGATTTCCATAATATTTTTTGTTCAAAAATTAAGTTATCTTAGAAGATTAGTCTATAATAATGTAGACTAATCTATATAATATTAATAAAATTTGTCTAAATATTATTCATTATATTACTTAATAATAATTTTAGAGAAGGACCTTGTTAATTTGCTGTTATAAAATCTACTTATTTTTTGCTCTTAAAAGTCCTTGGATATTTAATATTGTTTAATAATAGTTTAACAAACATCTGTCCGATTGGCAACTCTTTAGTAAGATAAGTCTACATTTATCTTGACTTTTCTTGATTTTTTTGCTATACTTAGATCTAGTATAGCTATTTCCAATTTATAAAAAAGAAATAAAAAATATATGGATGACCCAACCAAATTGTACGCCGCTTATCTTAATTATTACCAATTAACACAACACAGAAGGGTGGTAGCCAAAAAACAGGAACACTTTTTAAGTGTAGTTTTTAGTATAGCCGTGGCTGTCTTGGCTGTTCTTTTTTCAGCCCAAATTTTAAATAGCTGGCGTTTTAAGGCTGACGCTAAAGATTTGGTGGGGCAATTATTACTGCCAACCGCCCTAGCCGCTGATTTAAGCGCTACTGTTGAGCCCTATACTACCAACCTAATTATGAATGCCGGGCAAGAAGCCACTATTAATCTTACTTTTATAAATAATAGCCAAATTAGTTGGCCGGCTGGCCAGGTTAGTCTAGAAACCGGCCCTTTTTTAAAGACTTTTTCTAAAGTTGAACATAAAAGTTGGCAGTCTTTTTTTAAGGTGACTACTTTAACTAAAGAAATTAAACCCAAAGAAAAAATAAGCGTGAGTTTTAAAATTGCTGGACCAGAGGCCAGTATTGTTGGTGTTATTCAGGAGAATTTTCAATTAGTGTATAATCAGCAACCCATAAAAGGGAGTTTAGCACGGGTTTTTATTGATGCTAATCAAAGTAAGCCCACTTTTATTCAAAGCTCCAACAATAGCACAATTAATACTATAAAACCGACCAAAACAACCGCCAATGCAACAACCTCAACCAAGGCGGTAGAATATATAACAGGGTATAATAAACTAGGTGAAAAAGTACAGGTTATAAAAGGACAGTATGTGCCAGGCATTTCTTTAACTAAACCATCTGATGCTGCTATAGCTACCGAGCGAGCTCGATTGGCGGCTATAAAATCTAGTTCTACTAGCGACCAGGCTTTTTGTATTGCTTTGTCTGCCTCAGAAAGAGCTAATCAGCCACAATGTCAAACTAATAATAGCGAGGCCCAGACTGATCCAGGGATAGTAGAATACTCTCGGAAATTAGCTGAAGAGCCGTTAATTAGAGTTGGTTTATTCTCTAGTGATCAGCTCCAGAGGATTACTAGCGATCAGCCCTTTGATATCTATGCCGCTAATAATTTATTAGTTGGTTCAGTACCGGCCAACACCGTAGTACTAGTTTATTATATTCGAAGCACCAAGCAGTATGGCGTTATAGTCAACGATAATGTTTATCAGACTCTTAATTATTTGCGTTTTGTCAGTCAAGCTAATAATGATGGTGTTTTTCAATTACCAGATTATCGTAATAACCCTAATTGGAATGCTAATTTAAATGATAATAAATTCCGTCGGGTTATGGAATATCGTTATGCTGCAGAAACAGATAAAATATGGTGGATTAACGAGTTACCTATTGATAGTTATTTAAAGGGTTTAGCCGAAACTAGCGATGCTTCTCCTTTAGAATTTCAAAAAGTTTTAGCCACTGCTGCCCGTACGTATGCGTTATATCATTATTATCGTGGACTAGATTTTGGTTTAACTGAGGCCTCTACTAAACATGCTAATGAACATTTTCATGTTGATGCCACCTATGATCAAGTTTATCGTGGTTATAATTCAGAAATCCGCATGCCTAGGTTAGCCCAAGCTGTTCAAGAAACCAGAGGTATGATTGTGACTTACAATCATGAATTGGCTATTACACCATATTTTTCCCGCAGTGATGGCCGTACCCGTAGTTGGAATGAAGTTTGGGGCGGCGGAGAAAAGCCATGGTTAGTCTCGGTGCCAGTGCCCGAGGAGAAAGGCAAGACTTTATTTGGTCATGGCGTTGGTATGAGTGCTCAGGGTGCTTTATTGATGGTAGCCGATGAAGGTCGAAATTGGCAGGATGTACTTAAATATTTTTATACTGGCACTTCTTTAGAGCGAGCCTATTAATTTAATTGCTAACCCTTAAAATAGTTAGCTTAACCGGCTCTCAGATATCAAGCACAAAGACATTGATTTCTCAGAGTCGGTTTTTTATTATTCTAGTTTTTAGCCTCTTGACACAGTCAATATAATTGTTTATTATATAGATACTTATTTAGTAGACTAGATAAGTTTTTTAGTGGACTTTAAAAAATATAACAATTTTAGCGCTAACAGGCGCTAATTCCCTTCTATTTTTTCTTTTTAAAGAGCTATTATTCTCTCAATATTCTTATTGAGAGTTTGATCCTGGCTCAGGATGAACGCTGGCGGCGTGTCTAAGGCATGCAAGTCGAATGGTCTGGTTTCCAGACCATGGCAAACGGGAGAGTAACACATTGGTAATTTACCCCAAAGACGAGAATAATCCAGAGAAATCTGGAATAATACTCGATATTATGCATTGTCGCCTGATAATGCATCAAAGCTCCGGCGCTTTGGGAGAAGCCTATGGTCTATCAGCTAGTTGGTGAGGTAATGGCTCACCAAGGCGACGACGGATAGCGGGTGTGAGAGCATGACCCGTCTCACTGGGACTGAGACACTGCCCAGACTCCTACGGGAGGCTGCAGTCAAGAATATTCCTCAATGGCCGAAAGGCTGAAGGAGCGACGCCGCGTGTATGATGAAGCCCTTCGGGGTGTAAAATACTTTTAACCGGGACGAAGTACTGACGGTACCGGTTGAATAAGGGGCTGCTAACCTCGTGCCAGCAGCAGCGGTAATACGAGGGCCCCGAGCGTTATCCGGATTTATTGGGCGTAAAGGGTGTGTAGGCTGTTTATACCATCTCCTGTTAAATCTTAAGGCTCAACCTTGAGGCTGCGGGAGATATGAATAAACTAGAGTTCGGAAGAGGCAAGCGGAATTGCTGGTGTAGGGGTTAAATCCGTTAATATCAGCAAGAACACCGAAAGCGAAGGCAGCTTGCTAGGACGACACTGACGCTGAGACACGAAAGCGTGGGGAGCGAATGGGATTAGATACCCCAGTAGTCCACGCCGTAAACGATGGATGCTGAACATTGGCAGTATCGACCCTGCCAGTGTGGCTGTAATCAAGCTAACGCCTTAAGCATCCCGCCTGGGGAGTACGGCCGCAAGGCTAAAACTCAAAGGAATAGACGGGGACCCGCACAAGCGGTGGAGCATGTGGTTTAATTCGACGATAAGCGAGGAACCTCACCAAGGTTTGACATCTAGCTGCAGACTCCTGGAAACAGGAGAGCCTTCGAGGGTGCTAGACAGATGCTGCATGGTTGTCGTCAGCTCGTGTCGTGAGATGTACCGTTAAGTCGGAAAACGAGCGCAACCCTTATTCTATGTTTCATGTGTCATAGAAAACTGCCTGCGTTAAGCAGGAGGAAGGTGGGGATGACGTCAAATCAGCATGGTTCTTACACCTTGGGCGACACACGTGCTACAATGGGTAATACAAAGGGACGCCAAACCGTAAGGTGGAGCAAATCCCCCAAAATTACTCTCAGTTCGGATTGAGGTCTGCAACTCGACCTCATGAAGCCGGAATCGCTAGTAAACGCGTATCAGCCACGGCGCGTTGAATACGTTCTCGGGTCTTGTACTCACCGCCCGTCACGTCAAGAGAGTCGGTAACACCCGAACAGCGCACCCGCGTTGGAAGGTGGGATCGATGATAGGGACGAAGTCGTAACAAGGCATCCGTAGCGGAAGCTGTGGATGGATTATCTCCTTTCTAGGGAGTAAATTATTAGCTGAATAAGCTAATAAATTGGTCGGCTACTAGTACATAGTAGAAGAAATTATTAAGTGATTAATAATTTCTGGAAGTGGAATTAACGCCTGTTAGCGCCAAAATTTAGCAAGTTTATGGGGCTTGCTTTTTCTTAAGAAAAAGATTGGTTCTATAATTGCTTGATCAATCTTTTTTTGTTAAACTAAATAAGTGAGGGCAATTAGCTCAGTTGGTTAGAGCGCAACACTGATAATGTTGAGGTCGGAGGTTCAACTCCTCCATTGCCCACTCATTATCGCGGGGTAGAGCAGTTGGCAGCTCGTCAGGCCCATAACCTGAAGGTCGTCGGTTCGAATCCGACCCCCGCAACAAAATTAGCTGGTGCTATTGCCTCGGTAGCTCAGTGGTAGAGCAAAGGACTGAAAATCCTTGTGTCGTCAGTTCGATTCTGACCCGGGGCACTTTTTATCGGGGTGTGGCCCAGATGGTTTAAGGCGCCTGCTTTGGGAGCAGGAGATCCCGAGTTCAAATCTCGGCATCCCGACCAATCAAGATATGGTGTATTTTGCGGGAGATTCGCTATTTTGCTTTAGCGGAGGAATAATTAATATTTAGAATGAAGACTACCGAATTCGGCCATCTGCGGGTATAGTATAATGGCTGTCTCTTATACACATCTCCGAGCCCACGAGACCGTACTAGATCTCGTATGCCGTCTTCTGCTTGAAAAAAAAAAAAACATGAATAACCAACAATACCACAGACGTTGTAC
>ERZ1026814.1091-NODE-1091-length-11333-cov-4.559254_pt1 | contig 11333 bp, 11 predicted proteins | sample MGYA00520871_ERZ1026814 | MGnify/ENA primary metagenome ERZ1026814 (study PRJEB33270, sample SAMEA104284478) | anaerobic digester metagenome | biome: Anaerobic digester microbiome; feature: mesophilic sludge digester; material: Anaerobic digester biomass... | reverse complement strand
GGTACGGTCTCGTGGGCTCGGAGATTTGTATAAGGGACAGCCATAGAGCTCGAATTCTTCGGGATTGCGGTCTCTTCGATGTGGTACAAATGCTTTCAGAAGAAGGAGATATGAGAGAGGCTGCAGCGCGGCTTTTTTCGCTGTTGCACGATCTGGATGAGGCTGGTTTTGCTGCCATCTATGCGGAGCGAGCCCCAGACGCTGGCCTTGGCCGTGCTATCAATGATCGCCTGTATCGGGCGTCGAGGAAGGAGCGAGTTCAAGGCTGACGGGCTCTTGTGAGGCTGGTACAACATTAGGGACTGTGCAAGTGGTCTCAGGTGAAACCGGAGGTTCTTGGATGGGTTGGGGCAAGGGTTTTGCGTTATAGATAAAATCCAGCATGTCCTTTGCGGAAATTCCATAGTACATCTTGCCATAACAGAGAGCCGCCGAGGTGATGTTCTTGGTGTACTGACGCGGCTCGGCTATCGGGTATAGCTCGATGAGTATATCGTCTTCGATGTTTCCCCAATCTCGAACCCACTGAGTCATTCGCGTTGGGCCAGCATTATATGCGGCGATGGCCCGCGCAGGCTTGCGATTGAATCGCTCAAGCATATAGCCATAATATGTAAGGCCAATAGTAAGATTGTCTTTTGGATCAAAAAGTGCGTATTGATTCATTTTGAGCCCTTTGGCGGTCTCCGCGGCTGTGCTGGGCAAGAGTTGGCTCAATCCTACCGCTCCAGAACGCGAGACGGCGCGCTGATTGAACAGACTCTCCGAGCGCACAATAGCATAAGCGAGTGGCTCCGCAATTCCTTGCGGCTCAGTGATTTGGCTGAAATGCTCTGGCCAAGCACGCGGGTAGACCAGGGCATAAGCGAGTTCCAGTCTATCGAAAGATTTGCGACCTAGAGCCTCTCTACCAATTCGCAACGCCGGATAATATTGTTCATGCTGGATGAAATTCATGGCAAGCCACAAAAGCGACTCTGTGTTATAAGGAGACAGTGCGGTGATCTGTTCCGAGGCTAAGGTTTCGAGGCCATAATCCAGGGATTGGTCTATGAAATCGAGCACATCCTTGAGATTGCTATCTTCGGTAAGTGAGTCCATCAGGTCTTGGCAAAGGCTTACAATTGAAGATTCGAGATCGAAGTCGGCTCCAAGCACGGGGAGATTGGCAAGTAGCGGCGGCTCGATGCCCAATCGCCATGCCGCTAAAGTTCGATAATGCTCTTCAATGCCGCTATCTCGAAGGAGCATCTCGTAGTAAAGATTTGCGCTATTGAGAGCCAGATCGACATTGGCTCTGGTTGTTTCGTAGAGTCTTCCTGAGATATAGAGCAAGGGTCCGCGCATAATGCCGGTCAATTTCTGGCTCATGAGAGTACAGAGGCGAACTACATCATTCCAAGCCCCTTCTCGAAGTAATCGGCGCATGTATTCCGATGCGATATCCTCGAAATAGGAGGGGCTTTTCCAAAGAGCAGCGGCTTGTGAAAGCGCGGAGATTTCAAGGGCGCGTTTAGCATGCAGGGCATTTGCGTCTTCCTCTCCGAGATCATCGAGTATCATGCTTGTTGTCACAATAGATTTCATTGTGATATCTAGCCAATACCATAGCGCAGAGTCCGAATCAGCTTCGGAAAAAGAGAGTGGAACGAGTTCGATAAAGAGGCTCGCTGCAGTCTGATTTTGTCCCAGCCCTTGATACGATCTTGCCAGGTGAAAGGCCATGACCCAGGAATTCTCAGAGGGAATTCGTTCGCGGTCGAGCGGGGGAATTGTGAGCTTGGAGTCTGGTATATGCTCTGAACCATCGACTTCTTTTGAGGCGGCTTCTCTGGGCGCGCCTTCTTGGGGAGCGATCTCGGCTCTGGGCTCGGCCTCATTTTGGGCATTAGCATCTGCTTCAGCATCTACTTCAGCAGCGATCTCGGCTCTGGGCTCAGCCTCATTTTGGGCATTAGCATCTGCCTCAGCATCTGCTTTAGCAGCGATCTCGGCATCCGCCTCAATATCTGCGTTTCCTTGACTATTTTCCCCGCCATAGTCTTCTTCATTGTTTATTATGGGAAGATTCAGCGCCTGGGAAAAATAGGCAATACCATCTTTCCAGGCTCCTGCGCCATAAAAACTGCGCCCAAGTTCGGTTATCCACTGTCGCAAGGCGTCCGTTGCGGAGAAAGTAGACAGAATAGGCAAGGCATTGGCCAGGGCTTCGGTATAATTCTTTTCTGTAGCCGCTGCTCGAAATAAGGCAAGATATGCCAGATTCTGCGGCACATTTGGCGCTGCTGCGTATAGCCTGTAGATCTTAGTAATATAGCTATCAGGTGTTCGTGTTCTTATGAAAGGAGGACCATTGGAAGCCCAAGTATAATCCTGCATTGCTGCGCGGGCGTTGTATTCCATCCAGGAAAGCTCTGTGGAGCGGTTTTTAGCAATTGATGGCAAGGCTTTGGATATCTCAGGCACGATACTGAGGGCATCTTGCGGCGCATTCTGGGCCATTAGGCAATCGTAAAGGCTGCGATAGATATTCCAGTTGGGGCCGAATACTTGAATCCACTCTCTTGCGATAGCAGCGGCTTCGCCATACTTCTTTTGATCGGACAAAACCTTGATCAAGGATTTTCCAGCCTCTTGACCTGCGGGGTTCTTTGCGAATCGAAATGCGATCTCCAACATCCATTCTATGAGTTTTTGCTGATCTTCAGTGAGGGCTGTTTTCTGCTCCGAAGCTTGTGTACGAATTTTTTCGGCCGCAAAGAAAAAACCCGATGGATCAAAGGGTTCGGTCAATATGGGTAGAAAAAGAGATGGAGGCAAGGCCGGTTCAGGTTCAAGTTTTTTTGAAGGCTCAGGCTCCAAAATCTCTGGAGGCTTAGATTCCGGAGCCTTTTCGGCGTCGGGCTCGGAAATCTGAGGAGACTGGATAGCATTGGGATCACTACCAGAAAAAGCTCCTTCCGAGCTCTCGGAAAGGGGCGAATCTATATCAACAGCATTTAGAGGGAGTATGGCCGCGGTTGCCAAAATCAAAGAAAGAATCAGAGCCTTAAGAATGGGGTTAGAACAAAATGACAAATCTCTAATCCTCTTCACAGCGCGCCATAGTCCATTATGAGTGACATCGCGTAGGTAACGATTTCCATATCTAGCTCATCAGCACAATCGGAAACCAGGTCGCGCAACTCTCGCCACTCAGAGAGGGTCAAGGGTGTTCCATCATATTGCTTGAGAAGCACGCTGCTAAAAGTCGCTATAACCAGAGGTCCACGCAAGGGGCTGGAGCGAATTTTTTCTCCTGCTAGTCCAATCATTATCTCGATTACCGATCTCGGGAGAGTGGACAAAGCCTGTTCTATCGCTCTCGAGAGTTCCTTCGGTGTCCATGCGCGTGTCGATAGAAGATTGAGGGCGTCTAGGAGGTCATTGATGGTTTTAATCTCTGGTTTCATGGCAAATCTCCTGTTAGTCATCAATATTATCGACAAGCCTATACATGGGCTCAACCCGGACAATCAAGAAAGAGCCAATGCCAGGATTGCAGCATCATATAGCGCATGTCCGAGCGCAAGAGAGTGTATACCATAACCTCGAAATCGCAGGCTTGTGTATAGAACGCCCAGTACTCCGGCGAATGCAATCCCGAAAATTCCTTGAGCATAATGAGAAAGCGAAAAGATTAGTATTGAGACGATAGCCGCGGAATTTAGGGCTGTATCGGCTTCTGTAAGCGCATCGATGAGTAAAAAACGGAAGAATAATTCCTCACTGTAACCCACTGAAACGCTCGAAAGCAGCAAAAATGGAAGCAAAGATAATATCGACTTTTGTGGTATGAATTCGAAGACAGGATTGGAAAGGGCACAGAGCCATGCAGCTATGGCTCCTATGGCCGCAACTCCAAGGCTAAGGAATGTCACAGAAAGAGCCCTGGCTATTTCTCGTCTAGTTGGGAGACGTAAAAGGGCTCTCTTCCATTCATTGTTTGCAAAAATCGGCAGTTGAGATGAAATATAAAGCATAAATCCAATTCGGATGCAATTTTTTAGTACGCTGAGGATAAACCAAGCAGCCGAAAATGCTGTTGGTTCAGGTATAGCAAGAATAATATCGGCCCAGACGGTGGCATATACAAAGAGAATCGTTCCATAGGCGGGAATTCGCTTGGGGGATAGGTTGATCATGGTATTGCTTAGACATTACTACGAATCTAATTCTCTGTCATCGCATTTTGAAGCCAAAAATGAATTTCTGTGCGTATTACAAAAGAGAGAGATAATGCGCGGATTTTATTGCTCAAGATGGTTTAGATGCGCTAAAGTCCGAACAAGGATTATTCGACGATATTGCTTGCAAAAGGTACCGGCCGGTTGTTTTGCAGCGGTCGGATTGTGGATTGGGCTTGGCTTGAATGGCCTCGGACTGGATAGTCTTGAAATTGGGCCGTATTTCGAGATTGGATTAGGCAGTCTACAGCTAGTTTTTGCTATAATCTTAAATGCAGCTGCACTGACCTGGTTGGAATTCATCGGCACAATAGGGAAATGCTCAAGAGGAAAACAGAGCTTTATAATCATTTCAGCTCCATCTAATCTATCTACTAGAAGCAACAAAAGAGACGTATTGCTATGGAGCGCCTTGTCTTTAGGCCTCGCTCTCAGCGCAGGCGTGCTTCGATTTCAAGACCAGGAAGCGAGTTTTTTAGCCCCAGCGGAACCGGTAACAGCGGCCTCTAAAGAGGCGAACCATGCGGCAACAGCGGCCTCTAAAGTTGCGACCCCTCCAGCACAGACGCCAGAAATAGCAGCGCCGGCAGCGCCAGCCAACCTGCGAATCGAGGCGCTCGAAGGGGTGCTCATCTTGGATTCGCAGACCACGGCGCGAAAAAATCGCATGCTTACACTCAAAGTACAGGCAGCGGAATATGTCGGACCAAATATGCGCATCCGCAGCGATTGGAAGCGGCCATTGTTCTCTCAAGTCTTGTTCTCAGGCGCAGGTGCTCGGTTTTGTTCTGGCAGCCTGATTCGGGCGGAGTCGGTCAGAACTGGTGATTTTTGCTGGGTCGATGCTTCCAAACTTAAGTGGAAGGCCTGGGCTTCCGGTCCTGCAAGGTTTCGGTCAATCATTACAGGTCGTTTTGCCGAGAGCATCGCGACAGCAGCAGGTAAAGCAGGCGCCCTTGCTCAGGCCTTACTCCTAGGAGTCAAGGATGAGCTGGACAATGAATTTAAAGAGCTCTTTCAAGCTGCAGGCTGTGCGCATCTGCTTGCGCTTTCGGGTCAGCACCTCTCGATCATTTGCGGGCTCGTGTCTCTTCTTGGTCGGCGCATTATCCGAAAAGAAAAGATGGTGCGGAGGCTATCCTTGACTTTTGCCTGGTTTTTTGTGTGGCTTGCTGGGCCTGGGCCCTCGCTTTTGAGATCTGTCTTTATGCTGAGCTGCGCGGAGATTGCCAGAGAAATCGATAGGCCGCAATCAGGCTTTGCAATTCTCTCTCTGGCTGCTATTTTGCTTGCACTGTTTAGCCCCTCCTCGATCAATTCCCTTTCGAGCATCTATTCCTTCAGCGCTATGGCTGGGCTTATGGCATTTGGTTCGCGATTTTTGATTATTCTGAGGCATTGGCTGCCGGATTGGCTGGCCAGGGCATTTTCGGCATCTTTGGCAGCGGTTTGTGGGACTGCTCCTGTGTCGCTTCTGACATTTGGCACATTCATTCCTGCTGGTATCCTCGCGGCGACGGCCGCAGCACCAGTAATGCTAGTTTTTATGTGGATTGCGCTGGTTGGGGGGCTAATCGCGATTCCTTTAGCCTTTGTAAATCGCATAACAGCGCCATTACTGGAAGCCCTGCAATCTGTCCTTACATGGATTCTTGCATCAAGCGCTTCTTTTCCTATTTTCAATGTAGGCTCAATACCAATGTTAAGGATCTTGTCATGTCTGCTCGTTGTCTGCTTTATTACTCTGATTTATGCTATTCCATGTATTGTCTGGTGTAAGTCCCAGCGGAAGATTGAGGAGCTGCAAGGGCGCATGCCCTTTCTTCGCTCGAAAAATATGTATGCAATTCTGAATCCGCCAGACGAAGCCCAATAAGCTAAGGTCTTAATGAATGGGGGCTTAACGATTTCTATGAGCCAAAATGAAATAAATTACGATTCTCCCGCTTCGATTCAGGCTTTTCTAGTGCAGAATGGACTTGCCGTCAGTAAGCGCTTGGGACAGAATTTTCTCATAGATCGCTCGGTGCGCAGCCGCATCGTAAAAGCATTGGAAGTAGAAGAGGGCATGCATGTATGGGAGATTGGCCCCGGTATTGGAGCAATGACCACACTTCTTCTCGATGAAGGGGTGCGACTGTCTGCTTTTGAGATCGATTATGGATTTGTGAGGGTACTCGAAGGTCTTTTTTCTGCAAATGAGAATTTTTCTATTATAAAGGGGGATGTTCTAAAAACGCTATGCTCGCAGAAGGAGCCACCTGAGCGCATATTTGGAAATCTACCATATAATTCTGCGTTTGCTATAATTTCGGATATTCTTGAGATGGAATTTCTGCCTCAGCGCATGATTTTTACCCTTCAAAAAGAAGCTGCACAGCGAATGGTAGCCGGACCGGGGACTAAGGATTATTCCTCGCTCAGCGTGTTCTGTGCCTCGGTATGCGATGTTCGAATTCTTTTCGATATTGGTTCGAGCGCATTTTGGCCAAGGCCAAGAGTGACTAGCTCTGTTGTTCAGCTTATTCCAAAGAAAAAATCGATGTCCGCCTCAGAACGCAAGGATTTTTCCGATTTTGTGCGTGCGGTTTTTTCATCTCGGAGGAAAACACTTAGAAATACCTTGCGCTTTTGGATGAAGCAGCGCTCTCCTTCTCTGCGTGAAGAGGAAATTGATACTCGATTGCGTGCAATCTTGGAAGAGCTGCTAATTGATCCTTCCATCCGCGCAGAGGTCCTTGCACCGGATGAGCTTTTTGCAGTTTATCGACAGTTGCATGCTTTGCTGGCATCCTCTACTTCTTGCTGAGATTAGCCTAGATCTTTATTATATTGACAAGATGGCTGAAGAAGTAAAACTCAGCGTGGTCGACGAGGAAGAAGTCGATACAGTGCTCGGCTCGGAGATAGAATTCGAGGGTGATATTGAATCCTCGAAATCCCTCATGATCAAGGGAAAAGTGAGCGGAAATATCAATTGTAGCGCCGAGCTCTACATCACCGAGCAGGCTGAGGTGCGATCGACCATCCATGCTGCCACAGTCGTGATCCGCGGGAAGGTATATGGTGATATAAGCGCAGATTCCCTTATAGCCGTGCTCGATTGGGGACATGTAGAAGGGTGCCTGGTTGCCCCTGACATCTATCTTTCGCCAAATTGCGTTTTCAAAGGGACAACGGTTATCAAATCATGATATACCAGGCTAATGGAATTGGGCGGATAGCCCTTATTGGGATGTTCTTTTTATCTATTTGGATTTGCGAACTATTTGGTCAGTCGCCATCTTATTCGATAAGTGTACCAACTGGCATGACGGGCTCGGACCTTCTTCGAATGAGCCAAGAAGGAAAGCATAACGACGTTGCTCTTCTTGCTCCACAAGCAATCGCGAAGAATCCTCAGGATGTAGATGCATACATAGGCCTTGCTTGGAGTCTAAATGCCTTAAAGGAATATGCAAAAGCCAGGGATATTGCCAAGCAAGGCTATTCTAAGTTCAAGGATCCGCGCCTTGCCCAGGCCTTAGGCGAAGCTCAGTATTATCTTGGAGAAAACGAAGCCGCACTGGCCAATTTACAGCAATATCTGGCAAAATTCCCAGAAGGAAGCAAGACTGCCCTTACATTCTATTTATGTGGTGAACTTTTTGTGCGCATGAGCAAATTAAATCATGCCGACATAGCATTCAGCACGGCTCTGCAGTACAATCCAAGCAACGCTCGATGGTGGGCACGCCTTGGATGGGTCAGGGAAAGAACGGCTCGCTATATTCCTGCGCTCAAGGCCTACGAGCAAGCCATAAGCCTAAATCCCAACATGGAGGATGCCCTCAACGGAAAATCGCGCATGCTGGCGAAGATCGAGGATTGAGGGCGGAGAAATTCCCGAATGGCAATGTTACGGGTAGCATTTCAGACTCTTGGCTGCAAGCTCAATCAGCTTGAAACCGAATCCATCGCGGACAAATTCCTGGATGCGGGCGCGGAGATTGTCCCATTTCATGAAGAGGCCGATCTCTATATCGTAAATACCTGTACGGTGACATCCAAGGCCGAACAAAAGGCGCGGCATGACATCCGCTCCGCCATACACAAGGTTCGTAACACTACAGTGATAGCCACAGGTTGTTATGCTCAAATGGATTCCGAGGATCTTTCTTTGCTGGACGAAAGAGTCATTGTTATTTCGGGAGACCTGAAAGCCTCGCTTCTTTTGCTTCCCCAATGGCTTTTGGCAAATTGGCAAGGCCACGGCGATCTTTTCCATGCTGTACTAGAATGGCGCGATGAAATTCTAGCTGCGGCCAAAGGATCGGAGGCGCTGTCGAATGAATCAGGCAAAACTAATACAATAGACCTGTCCTTGTGCAATCGCTTTGCGTTCCACCCAGAGCGATTCCTTATGCATTCTCGTCCTGCACTCAAGATTCAAGATGGATGCAATAACCGTTGCACATATTGCCGCGTGTGCCTTGCTAGGGGTCCTTCGGTATCCTTGCCGGTTGAGGATGCACTCTCCCGCGTGATCGATCTCGAGAGGGCTGGCAAGGCGGAGGTTGTTCTTACAGGCGTAAACCTCGCGCAGTATCGAGCGGGAGGGCTGGATTTTGCGGGCATTCTTGCTTCTATGATAAAAGAGACGAGCAATATCAGGTTTCGGATCTCAAGTTATGAGCCTGAGAACATCGATGAAGCCTTTCTGGCGACTTTTGCCCACCCGCGAGTTCGCCCCCACTTGCATCTCTCGGTGCAATCGGGCTGTACTGAGACACTAAGACGCATGGGAAGACCATACTCCGCCCAAGATGTTAGGTTCGCTGTACAGAACCTGCGTTCAGTCCGAAGCGATCCTTTCCTGGCAGCGGACATAATAGCCGGCTTCCCTGCAGAGACGGAGTCTGAGTTTGAGAACACTATAGCCCTGCTTTCCGAGCTCGATTTTGCCTGGATACATGCTTTTCCTTTTAGCCCAAGACAAGGTACGCGCGCTGCAGACATGAAACCGCGTATCCCAGAAAGAATTGCCTGCGAGCGCGTTGACAGGCTTCTTGAGCTGGCCAAGCATGGGAAGCGCTCTTATATAGAGCGATGGCTTGGGCATGAGGTCGAGATGGTTATCGAACATGAAGCCAGTGCCGATAAGCATAATGGCGATGAAAATAGGGCTACTGATTATGCATCTGCGCGAATTATTGGTACCACAGAGAATTATCTTAAAGCTATGATCGAGGCGTCGGAGAGGGTAGAGCAGAGTATAATGCCAGGCCGCGCAGGAGATTCGGTCAAGGTAGTGTTGCATAGCAAGGGCGAAAGCGCATTGGCGGACGGGGCAATAGATGTGCTGGCGACAATTTCGTCAAAATAATAAGGCTTCCAAGACCAGTTTTATTCGGGCTCTACGTTTTTTGCTTCTTGATTTATTGCCAAATTGAGCTAGAATATATTACGTAGAGTTGTCAAGTTGTGGAGTTAAGTCGAGATCGCATGAATGACAAAAAGGAGGTATTTATGCGAAAGAAACATGTTGCATATTTTGTGTTACTCATAATAGTCGCGTTGCTCTTTTCGGGCTGTGATGCAATGATAACCAATGCGTATAAGACCATGAATCTTGGCCAGCCGGATCCAGCCAAACTTAGGACTTATGATGCGACTACATTGCTGGAGAATTCTGGCGTAATAAGCTCCGATATGACCGGCGTATCTGATGATTTTATAGCGGCGGTGATAAGCGATCCAGGTACAAAACAAAATGTGATCTCCAAATTGGAAGCTTTGGCAGTTCCTTCACAGCCTCCAGAAAAAGCGCAACCTGCGCAGACACTAATCATCGATATAGAAATTGCGGATATAGGTGCTGATACTCTTATTGATAAATTTAACGAAGCTCTGCTTGAGCTTCCTAATATGACAGAAGAAAACCAAGAGCCAGAGGTGGGAGATATCATCGATCTCCTTATCCCTGAAACCTTGCAGAACGATACAACGAAGCTCAAGGATGTTATAAATGGGCTTCATGATAGTAGACTGGATTCAGAGATTGAGGCTTTGGCTGAGCTAATAAGGCCAGAAGGTGCGACTCAGAACACTTGAGTCGAGAACCTTAATTATGGAACAATTGCTCAGACTTCAGCGCTGTTATTGATAGTGCTGAGTATAGAGCCAGCTTCCGGCTCGGAACTTACTCCAGGAGACGCTGTCGTAGCCGCGCTAGAAGAGCTAGAAAAAGGCGAAGAGGGCCATCCCGAGAATTTCATTTCTTTCAATAAAGAAAACTTAACAGATAATACAGCTCTGCCAATTTTATTTGAAGCAGCGGGAGCACAAAAGCTGTACGATGAATTGATGAAAGGCTTGAGCGGCGGCGATGGCGGATCTAATCCATAGAGTCTGTAAATATAGGAGCGAATAAATGAAAAGGAAAGCTATAATTTTTATATTACTAATTCTTGCAATTGTTGCGGCTTCTGCGCAGACTGCTCTGGAATTCGCAGAAGTAACGCCTAAAGATGCACGAACCATGGGCATGGGGGGCACTTTTCACGTTTTCAGCCAGGGATATTCGAGCTTCTTTGGAAACCCAGCGGGATTTGCGGGTGCAAACAATTCGTTTACTATCACCGATCTAAGTGTATGGGCATACCTTGCTCCAACGGCCCAAAATATGGAGCGTGTAACAAGTATCATCGATGGAAGCGCCACTGATAATGACATACTGAGTTATGTCGGCGATTGGATTGTCGGTAATAATGGCTTTGGTGCGGGTCTTTCCCTGGGAGGCGGCTGGGTGGGCAAGAAGGGGGTCGCTATAGGAGTGACTCTAGTCTCCGATGAGGTTGCAGTTGGCGATTCTCTTTTAGGATCGAATATGGTGATCGCCACGCAGCTAAATGGGATCTTAGGATATGCTTATCCGTTTAATATTGGTCCTGTGACCCTCAAAATTGGCTTGGATGGCCGAGCTTTCTATCGCGTGCAGTCCGATCCAGTGACAGGATTGCCCTTCAGCACGATCTGTCTCTTATACACATCTCCGAGCCCACGAGACCGTACTAGAACTCGTATGCCGTCTTCTGCTTGAAAAAAAACACAGAACACATGCATAAT
>ERZ1026814.1083-NODE-1083-length-11370-cov-3.691541_pt1 | contig 11370 bp, 9 predicted proteins | sample MGYA00520871_ERZ1026814 | MGnify/ENA primary metagenome ERZ1026814 (study PRJEB33270, sample SAMEA104284478) | anaerobic digester metagenome | biome: Anaerobic digester microbiome; feature: mesophilic sludge digester; material: Anaerobic digester biomass | place... | reverse complement strand
ACTGTACATTGTGTCTGTTTTTTTTTTTTTTTTTTTTATTTTTTTTTTCAAGCAGAAGACGGCATACGAGATCTAGTACGGTCTCGTGGGCTCGGAGATGTGTATAAGAGACAGATATCCGGCACCATCACCGGCTGCGATCTCTGTAAAATCCTTAGTCACCCGCAACGTGTAACCCTCTGCAGGCAGGGATCCATCGAAAGAAAAAATGATGACATTGGAAGCCGGACGGGTTTTGCTTGTTTTTAAAATAATCCCTGTCGAAGGCTCTATGGTTTCATTGAAATATGCGGCCGCATCCCGGGCAAGAGGCAGGGCCTGGCTGTTGAAAAAGATGGAAGTCTGTTCGTTGAAGAGGAAATAACCTTCCCCGGGTATTGCTTCAACGGGAGCAGGGATTAGATGGATCAGGGAAGTCATAAAAAGGGCTAGTAAGGTATTCATAAAAAAGTTACATTATCAGATCTCCCAGGTAAGTGATGCTTTGCCGGGAACTGCTGTTAATAGAAAGAGTTGTCATTCCGCTCAGGCTGATCCTGAGATAGAACGTGATAAGTTCGTTGGTTTCTGTCCTTGCAGTGAAGACAAGGGTATATCCCCTCCGGGGATTGAAAGAGATTTCCGGTTCCACCTCCTTGTCTGTAAGTTCTATGGCCAGTTTGCGCGGATCCATGGGAGCAGTGTATGAACGGCCGAAATACGGCAGGTAACAAGATACGCGGGTGCTGTCATAACTCATTTCATAAAAAGGGGAAAGCGTAATGGAACGCCCGGTGGCCGGATTCACCCGGTCAAACCGGATCACAAAACTGCCGCTTTCAACAATGGCTTTAACCTGTTCTTCTTTTTCAGACTGGCTGTATGCCGAAAAGGGAAGCAGGCAAAGCACGAAAAAAGAAAAAAAGAAGAAATTTTTCATGTTATTGCGGATAAATCAGGTATTGGCTGCGTTTGATCTTGAATTCCTCCAGCTGATCATACCAAAGCATGGCGATTTCATCGGCATTCTTACCCTGGAGGATCATGGGGCGGACGTAGTCCACGCCAACAAGTTTTTCAAAATACGAAGTGAAGAATTTTTCCCCGATCCCTGCATTTTCATTCAGGTTGCGGTAAGCGTCTATAACGTATTGAAGGTCAAACCCGTTAGACCAGATCACTTCGTCTGGCGGAGCGGTGCGAAGGTCCACGCCGTAGCAGAGAACATCTTTTTGAATAGGGTTGCGGGCTCCCGGTACAGATTGCGGTGTGAAGGAAAAGTCATAACCTGCCATTTGAGGATGTCCGTAAACCTGGAAGGGAAAATCGGTGCCGCGTCCAAGGCTTACAGGGGTAGCCTCGAAAAGGCATATGGAGGGATACAGGTATATGGAACGGTTATTGGGTAGGTTTGGCGATGGCTTCACGGGCAATTGATACAGGGTATGGTGCGTGTAGTTCAGGCAGGGAATGACGGTCAGGGAAGTTTGCAGGCTGTCTTTAAGCCAGAACTCACCGTTTATCATACAGGCCAGCTCTCCAAGCGTCATGCCGTGCACGACGGGTATCGGGATGATTCCCACGAAAGAACGGAATTGCATGTCCAGTACAGGCCCGGAGACAATGTGACCATTCGGGTTGGGCCTGTCAAAGACCAGCAGGGGCACGTTGTTCCTGGCACAGGCTTCCATAAAGTAATACATGGAAGACAGGTAGGTGTAAAACCGAAGCCCTACGTCCTGAATGTCGTAAACAGCAACATCAATTTGCCGCATCAGGCTGTCGGCCGGGATGAAAACGGAACCGTACACTGATATTATGGGAATCCCTGTTTTGGGGTCTGTCTGGTGATCAAGACGGGTGCCCGCGTCTTCATCGCCTCTGAATCCGTGTTCAGGAGCGAAAATCATGCGGATATCCACCCCCAGGGAAAGGAGGCTGTCTACCAGGTGTGTTCCCTCGATCAGGGCAGTGTGGTTGGTAAGAATTCCTACCCTTTTTCCCTCAAGCAGCGCAAGGTAAGCATTTGTGTTTTCCGCTCCGGTGCGAAGCATGTTGTTTTCCTGCGGGTTGTTGCAGGCAGACAGGGATATGCAGAGTCCCAGAATTCCGATATAAAATAAGTGTTTCATGCAACTAAGTTATGAAAAAATTGTATCTCGTCATTGTTTTGTATTTTTGTCTGACAAACACACAGAATCATGTCTGCCATCCTGGATGCAAAAATTCCGGAAGGTCCGCTGGAAAAGAAATGGACGATTCACAAAGAGTCCCTGAAAACGGTGTCTCCTGCAAACAGGAAAAAGATGCACATTATTGTCGTGGGGACAGGGCTTGCAGGGGCCTCTGCAGCCGCAGCGCTGGGTGAACAGGGGTACCGGGTGAATGTTTTTTGCATGAGCGATTCACCACGCAGGGCACACTCTGTCTCGGCCCAGGGAGGTATCAATGCGGCAAAAAATTACAGGAACGACAATGATTCTGTCAGGCGTCTGTTCCTGGACACCTTGCAGGGCGGGGACTACCGTTCCAGGGAAGCCAATGTGTACAGGCTGGCCCAGGTAAGCAACGCCATTATAGACCATTGTGTCGCCCTGGGCGTTCCCTTTGCAAGGGATTACGCGGGATACCTGGATAACCGCTCCTTTGGGGGAGCACAGGTAAGCAGGACATTTTATGCAAGGGGCCAGACGGGGCAGCAGCTTCTGCTGGCGGTCTATTCTTCGCTCAACAGGCAGGTGGCCGCCGGGAACGTAACGGTGCACAGCCGGGAACAGATGATGGACCTGGTAACGGAAAACGGACAGGCCCGTGGGATCATGACCCGGGACATGGTAACGGGCAGGATCAACGCCTACCCGGCACATGCCGTGGTTCTGGCTACAGGTGGTTACGGGAATGTCTATTATCTTTCCACCAATGCAAAGCATTCCAATGGATCGGCTTTGATTCAGTGCTGGAAAAAAGGGGCCTTTTTCGCCAATCCCAGCTTTGTCCAGATACATCCCACCTGCATACCCGTACATGGAGAGTACCAGTCCAAGCTTACCCTCATGAGCGAATCGCTCCGTAATGAAGGGAGAATATGGGTGCCCACCCGGAAAGAAGACGTACTGGCGTTGCGTGAGGGAAAAATCAAGCCATCGGACATACCGGAAGAGCGCAGGGATTATTACCTGGAAAGAAGGTATCCCTCATACGGGAACCTGGTGCCCAGGGATGTGGCTTCCCGCGCCGCCAGGGAACGCTGTGATGCCGGATTCGGCGTGGGAAAAACAGGACGGGCCGTTTTCCTTGATCTGTCGGGGGCAATTGCAAAAGACGGGAAAGCATGCATAGAGAGCAAATACGGGAATTTATTCCAGATATACGAGAAAATAACGGGAGATGATCCCTGGAAAGAGCCCATGCAGATTTACCCCGCTATTCATTACACCATGGGCGGTTTATGGGTGGATTACAACCTGATGACCACCGTGAAAGGCTTATATGCAATAGGAGAGGCCAATTTCAGCGATCACGGGGCAAACAGGCTGGGAGCCTCTGCCCTGATGCAGGGACTGGCAGACGGTTTATTCATATTACCGTATACGATTTCCGATTACCTGGCAGGAAAAATAGGAGAACCCTGCCCGGACACGGCTACGCCTCCCTTTGTTCAGGTCCGCGGGGATGTCCAGAAAAGAATAGACAGGATCATGGCGTTAAAGGGCAATGTACCGGTGGATGTTTTTCACAGGGAATTGGGAAACATGATGTGGGAGCATGCAGGGATTGCAAAATCTGCAGAAGGTCTTTCCTCACTCATTTCCCGGCTTGGAGCGCTTGAAGAACGCTTCAGGAATGAAGCAGGGATTACCGGAAGCCAGGCCACGGTCAACCAGGAACTGGAAAAAGCGATCCACCTGGAGGATTATTTCACGCTGGCCGGACTGATGGTGCAGGACGCACTGCACCGCGAAGAATCATGCGGAAGCCATTTCCGTATTGAAAGCCAGACAAAGGATGGAGAAACATTGCGCGATGATGACCGTTTCCAATATGTGGCAGCATGGGAATACAAAGGACAGGCAGAAGCGCCTCTTCTGTACAGGGAACCCCTTGTTTATGAGGAAACAAGAATGACAGAACGTAAGTATATATAAGATGTTTTTCATATTGAAAGTATGGCGCCAGGCAGGACCCAGGTCCAGGGGACATTTCCAGCTTTTCGATATGGATGGGATTTCAGGGGATACTTCTTTCCTGGAAATGCTGGACATACTCAATAACCGCCTGGTCTCACAGGGGAAGGAGACAATTGCCTTCGACCACGACTGCAGGGAAGGGATCTGCGGTGCCTGCGGGTTGTATATCAACGGAAGGCCGCACGGCCCGGACGATGGTATAACCACCTGCCAGTTGTATATGCGTCGTTTTCGCGACGGCAGTGTCATAACGGTTGAACCCTGGCGTAGCGCAGCTTTTCCTGTGATAAAGGACCTAATGGTGGAAAGGAAGGCTTTTGACAAGATCCTGCAGGCAGGAGGCTTTATCAGCGCAAACACCGGAAGCGCCCCGGAGGCCCATACAACCCTCATAGCCAGGAAAGTGGCCGAGGAAAGCATGGACGCTTCGGCATGTATCGGCTGCGGAGCATGTGTCGCCACCTGCAAGAACCGTTCGGCCATGTTGTTTGTGGCTTCCAGGGTGAGCTCACTAGCTCTTTTACCACAGGGAAAACCCGAGGCGGCCAGGAGGGCTCGTGCCATGGTGGCAAAAATGGATGAGCTGGGGTTCGGTTCCTGCACCAATATCGGTTCCTGCCAGATGGAATGCCCCAAAAACATCACAATAACCCATATTGCCCGCCTTAACCGCGAATTCCTCTACCGTCCTGGGTGAGTACGGCGTATGCCTCATTCATTCCACTGAATGTCAATTATATAACCAAACAGCTCTCCCTTGGAGCTTTTTGGAATCCTGAGACTTTTGGTTGATATGCTCTCTGCTTCTGCCGCTGATACCACAAGAAAAGGGAAGCCTAGGCCTAAATAAAAAGCTTCCCGTTTTTGTGGTATCAGCGGCGCCTTCTGGCAACCACACAAATAGGTGCTTCGGCACATCAAAAGTATGCAGCGCTACCACAGGAAAGTTCCGAAGGGGTACCTGCCGGCCTGGACCTCTGCAGCCATATTATATAAATCCTTTCGAAACTTGTCGATATTTATTTTTTCTTTGGCAGAAATGAAGATACAGGGATCGTGCAGTTTGGAAATCCACGTTTTTTTAAGGTTTTCGAGACTTGTGAAGCCTTCGTCGGTCTGACGTTCCAAAAATGCGTCGATCTTGTTAAAAACGAGATAAACAGGCTTATCTCCGCATCCGATATCACGGAGCGTATTTTGCACCACATGGATCATTTCCTCAAAATGAGGATGTGATACATCCACTATATGGATCAGAACATCGCTTTCACGCACTTCATCCAGGGTGCTTTTAAATGATTCCACAAGCTGGGTGGGCAATTTTCTGATAAAGCCTACCGTATCACTCAGAAGAAAGGGAATATTATCGACGACTACCTTGCGGACGGTGGTGTCCAATGTAGCAAAAAGCTTATTTTCGGCAAAAACATCGGTTTTTGCCAAAAGATTCATGATGGTGCTTTTACCGACATTCGTATAACCTACAAGAGCCATCCTTGTTAATGCGCCCCTGTTGCCCCGCTGAGACATCATCTGCCGGTCTATTTTGGTTAGTTTTTCCTTGAGCAAGGCAATTTTATCCAGGATGATACGCCGGTCGGTTTCTAGCTGCGACTCGCCGGGACCACGCAAACCTATTCCGCCGCGCTGCCTCTCCAGGTGTGTCCACATGCGTGTCAGACGAGGCAAAAGATATTGATATTGAGCAAGTTCAACTTGTGTTTTGGCATAGGCTGTCTTGGCACGCTGTGCAAAAATGTCAAGTATGAGATTTGTCCTGTCCAGGACACGGCAGCCAAGAACCTTGTCCAGGTTACGTAATTGTGAAGAAGACAATTCATCATCAAAAACAGCGATGGAAACATTTTCAGCCTTGATGTATGCAGCCAGTTCCTCAAGTTTTCCACCACCCAGATAAGTGACGGGATGCGGCTTTTCCAGACGCTGGTAAAAGCGTCCGCCACTGACAAGGCCTGCGGTGTCGGCAAGAAATTCAAGCTCATCCAGGTAATCCTTAAAAGTCTCCATATCGGTTCCCGACCGTAACACACCCACAAAAACAGCTTTATCTTTTTCTTTCAGGATATCCATAGATTCAAATCAAAAAACAGCGCCCGTAAAGATAAGGCGCTTTAACAAACAAAGGCTTACAACCCACTGATTATCTAAGCTGGAAATTCAACGGGAAATTGTAACGAACCCTGACATTTTTGTCGCGTTGTCTTCCGGGTTTCCACTGGGGAGAGGATGACACCACCCGAACAGCTTCCTTGTCAATGGAGGGGTCAACACCGCGAAGAACCGTAACGTTCTTTACATACCCGTCAGAATCTACAATGAAAGATAGAACCACGCGGCCCTGCACTCCGTTTTCTTTTGCCACCTCGGGATAAACTATGCGATCAAATACCCATTTTGTGAAGGTATTCTCGTCGCCGCCCAGAAATGTGGGTTTTTCTTCAACAATGGCAACAGGGATTTCCTCTTCCTCTACAGTTTCTTCTTGCGTGTAAGTGATGTAATCGCGGATCTCTACCGCAAAAGCAGCGTCATCTTCTGTTTCAATGATAATGTCGTCTTCAATGGTGATATCGTCTTCAACGATTTCAATGGCATCGGAAAGTATAGGAGCCTGGGGAGTTTCGGGTGGCGGGGGAGGTGTTTCCAATGTTACAGGAATTTGCTCTTCCTCAATTACTTGTTGTACCTCTGCATCGAGAAAACTCGCATTTTTTTCGTAAGTTTTGTATTCAAAAGCAGCAAGAACAATAACAAGAGCGACTACCAGGCCGATCTCAATGAAAAGCATTCTCTTATTCTCAAGATTTGCTTTAGGGCTTTTTTTCAGTTCCATGTTATTCAAGAATAAATTTTGTGGACCATGTCGGAATCGAACCGACGACCTCGTGCATGCCATGCAAGCGCTCTAGCCAGCTGAGCTAATGGCCCGTCAGGACTTACAAATGTAAAAAAAATAATTTAAAAAACAATTTTGTAATTTTGCATCGTTTTTATACATAGCCATGATACTGTTTCATACAAACCAAACCAATATAAATATAAGCAACAGACGTGCCATAAAATCGTGGATAGGAGACTTGCTGCAAAAATATGGAAAAACACCGGGAGAAATTGGTATAATATTCTGTACATCAGAATATATGCTTGATTTGAACAAAAGGTTTCTCAAACATGATAATTATACCGATGTGATAACGTTCAACTACTCAGATAACAAAGAAAAAAGAATGAGTGGGGATATTTTTATAGACCATGAAACCGTGTTTTATAATGCAGCGAGATTCGGACAGGAAAAGCATGTTGAAATACTACGTGTCATTGCACATGGACTGTTGCACATGCTTGGGTACGATGATGATACGGAGGAAAGCAGGGACAATATGCACAGACTGGAAGATAATGCCTTGAAAGAAATTCAAATAAATCCATTAGGATGACCAACAGGTACGATATTATAGTAGTTGGGGCAGGTCATGCAGGATGTGAAGCAGCGCACGCGGCAGCAAGAATGGGTTCAAAAACGCTTCTTATCACAATGGACATGACAAAAATGGCACAGATGTCATGTAATCCGGCCGTAGGAGGCATCGCGAAAGGACAAATAGTAAGAGAGATAGACGCTATGGGAGGGGTCATGGGTATTGTTACGGATGCCAGCACCATACAGTTCAGGATGTTAAACAGGTCAAAAGGGCCGGCAATGTGGAGCCCGAGGGCACAATGTGACAGAATGCTGTTTTCCCTAAAATGGAGAGAAATCCTGGAAAAGACCGAAAATTTATATATGTGGCAGGACCAGGTATTATCGCTTTTGTTTGATAAAAACAAAGTGACAGGTGTTGCAACAGAGTTCGGTCAGGAATTTTTCGCAGAAGCAGTGATTCTCACCAACGGAACTTTTCTGAACGGAAAAATATTTATTGGATGGAAGACAACACCTGGGGGAAGAATGGGAGAGCAGCCATCCCTGGCCTTGAGCAAACAACTAAAGGAACGAGGGATACAGGTTGAAAGGATGAAGACAGGTACGCCACCGAGAGTAGATGGCAAGACAATTGATTTTTCGCACCTGGAAATTCAAAGAGGAGATGAAAAACCGCAAAAATTCAGCTTTTTGACGACACAGTCTGCCATACAGGAAAGAAATCAACAACTACCTTGCTATATCGGCTATACCAATACAGATGTCCATGAAAAACTGAAAGAAGGTTTCAACGATTCACCATTGTTTGCTGGAAGGATAAGCGGGAAAGGGCCAAGGTATTGTCCCAGTATAGAGGACAAGTTGAGAACCTTTGAACATAAGGAGCAACACCCTCTTTTCCTGGAACCGGAAGGATGGCATACAAACCAATATTACATACAGGGATTCTCCTCTTCATTACCCATTGACATACAATACCAGGCAGTAAGAAAAGTCAAAGGCCTGGAGAATGCTCATTTCCACAGTCCAGGATACGCTATTGAATACGATTATTTTCCACCAACACAATTGGATCATTCATTGGAAGTCAAGAATATACCGGGTTTGTACTTTGCAGGACAGGTGAATGGCACGACAGGATATGAAGAAGCAGCAGCACAAGGCCTGATGGCAGGTATAAACGCGCACAGGAAAATTCACAAATTACAGCCCATAATACTACACAGAGACCAGGCTTATATTGGTGTTCTTATCGATGATCTGATAACCAAAGGAGTAGACGAGCCTTACAGGATGTTCACTTCACGCGCGGAATACAGAATCCTGCTCAGGCAGGATAATGCTGATGAAAGGCTTACGCTAATCGGGTTCAATATTGGATTGGCAACAGAAGAAAGACACTCCCTGCTGACAGAGAAGATCATGAAAAGAGACAGATTGCTACAATACCTGGAGAGCAATTCTGTAGATCCTGATAAAATTAATGATATGTTGCAGAAAGTGGGGTCAGCTCCAATTGAAACGAAAAAAAAGATGGCCCAAATTTTGTCAAGACCTCAGGTTGAATGGGGAGATATGGCTACTTTTGTTCCACGTGGAACATTATGTGAAGACGATCCAAGGGCAGCTGAAATATACGAATCTGTAGAGATCGTGTTGAAGTACAGGGGATATATTGAAAGAGAAAAAGCCTTTGCAGACAAGGTGTTGAGATTGGATTCCGTGGTTATACCCGAGAAGTTTGATTATACCAGGATAGTATCCCTGTCTACCGAATCACGCCAAAAATTACTTAGGGTTAAACCCCGGACCATAGGGCAGGCATCCAGGATTCCCGGAGTGTCTCCTGCCGATATTTCTGTTTTACTGCTGTATTTGGGGCGGTAAGGGAATGCATTTTATTAATATACAAGCAAAAACATAATGTTACCTGAATAAAGACTACTTTATTCGAGTATATAATTTAGTAAATAAGAGAAAAAAATATACTACTTTTGTCGGTTCACGCAAAAAGCACATATACACCTTGAAACATTTTTCCCTTTTCACCCTCATCTGCCTCTTTTCGCTGGTTACCCTCAATGCACAGCAAATGGTGCAAACAGTGAAAGGCAGGGTCGTGGACGATATTGCATCACAACCTTTGGTAGGTGTGGGTGTGGTCGTCAATAACAGCGGTTACCTGGCCACGTATACGGACATTGACGGTTATTACAATATACCCAATGTTCCGGTGGGGAGGATCTCCATTCTTTTCACCAGCATCGGGATGGAAACCGTATATATGGAAAACATTTCACTAAATTCAGGTAAAGAGCTAGTTATCAATGTGTCCATGAGAGAAGACGTGATGACGGTGGAGGAAATCGTCATTACCGCAGAAAGGGACAAACTACGTCCTGTGAACGAAATGGCTTCCGTTTCGGCAAGGACTTTTTCAGTCGCAGATGCAGAAAGGTATGCAGGGGCTATGAGCGATATATCAAGGATGGCACAGAATTTTGCAGGAGTCGGCACACCGAACGATTCAAACAACGACATTGTAGTCAGGGGTAATTCTCCATTCGGATTGTTATGGCGCTTGGAAGGCGTGGATATTTACAACCCAAACCATTTTGCCGATGGAGGAGCTACGGGGGGGGCAATCAGCATGCTGAATGTAAACACATTATCCAACTCGGATTTTTATACCAGCGCTTTTCCCGCAGAATATGGAAATGCTTATTCCGGTGTTTTTGATGTCCACCTGAGGGAAGGCAACTATGATAAACATGAATTCACAGGTCAACTGGGTATTAACGGAATGGAATTCGGGGCAGAAGGACCATTCTCCAGGAAATCGAAAGCCTCCTATCTGGGAGCTTACCGTTATTCATTCCTGGATGCGCTCACATACCTGGGTTTTGAGTTCGGAACAGGATCTGCTGTCCCAAGGTATCAGGACTGGACGGCCAAGATAAACGTTCCGACCGCGAAAAGCGGAACCTTTTCATTATTTTCCATAGGAGGAAGAGGCAAAATTAGCATAGTCGACGGAGAATCAGATTTTTATAAATACGCAGATGATATTGCCACCCAATACGGAATGGCGGTGATAGGGCTACGGTACCAAAAAAGCATAGGGCACAATCAGTCGATCAACGTTTCCGTGGCCGGCTCGTATTCTTCTTTATCGGCGCAGATTGACTCCATGAATGCTGAAACACTCCTGAAAGACCGCAGCCAGGATGCGCTGCTCCAACGAGAATTCCAAAGCATACAGGCGGTTCACAATGTGAAGCTGGGAAACAGGTTATCCATGCGCTCGGGCATTACTGGTAAGCGCCTGGCCTACAAATTCATTTCCAATGATTATTCCATGACCACGTATCCCAAGGATGTTAATGAAGTCGGGTATACGTTTCTCTTGAGCGCGTTTTCGGAAGTTTCTTACCGGGCAGGGGCCAGACTCACCCTGGATGCAGGCGTCAATGCGCAGTTCCTTTTCCTGAATCAGACATGGAATATTGACCCCCGCTTTGGACTTTCCTGGAAGTTCAAAGACAAGCACGAAATAACCTTTGGTTACGGCCTTCACAGCCAGTACCAGGGCTGTCTCTTATACACATCTGACGCTGCCGACGATCTACGCTGTGTAGATCTCGGTTGTCTCCGTCTCATTAAAAAAAACAACACCCCCCCCCCCCCACCCCCCTCCCCCCTCCATATCTGCTTACACCACCGCACAACGAATTGTATGCATCACCCGTACTGTTACCC
>ERZ1026814.1082-NODE-1082-length-11375-cov-3.993243_pt1 | contig 11375 bp, 7 predicted proteins | sample MGYA00520871_ERZ1026814 | MGnify/ENA primary metagenome ERZ1026814 (study PRJEB33270, sample SAMEA104284478) | anaerobic digester metagenome | biome: Anaerobic digester microbiome; feature: mesophilic sludge digester; material: Anaerobic digester biomass | place... | reverse complement strand
GACAATGCGCGCCTGGTCGCTGTCCTCGATCAACATGATGTTGGCAGCAGTATGTGGCAGCACCCGCCCCACGTTCATTAAAATCCGGTTCAGGACCTCATCAGAGTCCAGGATGCTGTTGAGAGCTGCAGAGGTATCGGATAGGGCTTCCGCCAGGGCGCGCTGTTCCACTTCCTGGTTCTCGGTCTGTTCGTGAAAGATGGCAGCCCCGATTACATCGCTGGCAATGCGCAATCCATCAATCTCCGTTGCCTGCCAGATGCGCGGCTGGGAGCAGTCATCAAACTCGATAAAGCCCCAAAAAATCGATCCGACAGTGATGGGGATGACCAGCAATGACTGCACATTTTGTGTCTGGAGAAATTCCTTTTCCGGAGCGGGAAGATCCTCCACGGGTCCCACAATCACATCCCCCTGGGTGAGCAGGAAATCCCAGCGCTCAAATGGGTCATCCCGGTTCACGGGATGGTCACAAGCCGTTGTGGGACTGATCCATTCATGGAGCAAATGAAAGTGATCGCCGGAAGGGGATGATTGTTTTTGATGGATGCCAATCCGGTCAAGACCATCCGCCTGACCAAGGGATTCCAGGAGTCCGGGGATATGATCCTCCCAATGGAAGGCTTGCATCAGGGTGGAGGCGGCAGCACTGATGCTTTCCAGGATGGCATCCCGGCGCGCCAACTGTTGGAGGGATTGAACTTGCTGTGAATATTGTTGTTCATGTTGAATTACCAGGTCGCGCATCCAGCCAATGATTGATCCGGAGAAGAAGGTGGCAATGGAGATGGCAATGCCGCCCTGGTGGAGCAGGTATTCCAGCGTGTTTTGATCGATGTAGATCATCATCAGGGTGTTGCATATTGCCGCCAGCAAGCCGGAGATGATTCCACCCCAGATACCGAAAAGGATGGCGGACACTGCAACCGGCAGGAGACCAAACGCTGTTCCACCGTAACCCAAACCGGCTCTGAGGGAGGGAAGCACAACCAGATAAACTGCACCGCTGATTAGTGAAAGCAGGACACGGGCACGTCGGGAAAAATGATGAATGGGCTTACCCCCGACATACTTAAGAACAATTTGTTTCCCAGGCAATTGCTCCTCCTGTTACTATTTTACCCCAAGCCAGGAGGAAAAATTCCGATTATGACAAAATAATTAAAAATTTTAAGGTATTGTAAGGTCTGTCCCCATAATTTAACAAGGATGAATTTAAAATCTAAATATTCAACCAGCGGGCGGCAATTTCAGGCAGATCGCGCATTGAACCTGCCCTTTTGTTGCATTCCGGCAGGGATTCAATGAAAAGGCGACCATATTTCTTGGTCAGCAGGCGGCGGTCCAGGACTACAACCACACCCCTGTCAAACTGGGTACGGATCAGGCGACCAAAACCCTGACGAAAGCGTAAAATGGCTTCCGGGATGGAGTATTCCGTGAAGGGATCTTCAAAAGTTTCCGAACGGGCAGCGATGATCGGATCGGAGGGGACATCAAAGGGTAGCTTGACGATCACCAGGATGGACAGCGCTTCGCCGGGAATATCCACACCCTCCCAGAAGGCACGCGTCCCCAACAGGACGGCTTTATCGGCTGAACGGAAATTTTCCAGCAGGGTGTTGGAGGATGCCCCCTCGCCCTGTTCGTAGATTTCAATCCCCGAATTGCGCAACTCGGGTGCAATCGACTGTGAGGTGCGTTTAAGCTGTGCATAGGATGTGAATAGAGCCAGCATGCGTCCGCCGGTGGTTTTTGCCAGCCTGAGGATGACCTGCTCCACCGAGCGCTGGCAGGCGCTGTCATTGGGCTCGGGAATATCGTTTACAAGATAAAGCAGGGCGGCATTTTCATAATCAAACGGAGAGCCAACCGTCAGTTCATCCGCTTCATCGGCGTTCAGACGGCTGCGCAGATATTCAAACTCACCATGGGTGGTCAGCGTGGCGGAAGTCAGCACCACGCTGGATTTTTCATGCCAGAGGTACTGTTCCATCAAGGGTCCAATATGGAGGGGAGCTGCCTGCAAAGCCAGGCGGGAGCCGTTCGGCTCCTGCTCCACCCAATAGATGTATCTCGAGTCCGGATTACTCACCAACGAAGAGAGGTATTTTTCAGCTTCCACCAGGAGGAGCATGACGGTTCCCAGTGAGCCGGTTGAATCCTGAACATCCTCCGGCAAGCCTTCGCCAAAATTATTCAGGTCGGTTTGCAGCCGGTTGAGGAGGGAAATCAACAGGCGCAGGGTTTCACCGGCAGCTTCCCAAGCCAGTTCCACATCCAGCCAGCCCGGCTGGTTGCGGGTGGCGCCAATGATGCGTTCCTGCTGGGTGTAAATTCCCACGGGTTGACCATCGCGCTGGATGTCCATGAATTCAGCCAGCACCATGAAAAACTGCCTGATGTCCTGATCGCCCCGGTAGATCAGGTCGGTGGAGCGTTCAACCGCCTGCTGGAAGGAGGCGAATTCAGATGGACGCAGCAGGTTGCGCAGCAGACCGAGGAGCCTGCCTAAAATGCCGCTGGAAGTGCCGCCCAATTCGCGCAGCATCCGTTCCAGGTCGGATTGGGTGGCACGGTAACTGAGGGCATTGGTGGAGGCATCCTCCAGGTGATGCGCCTCATCGACGATCAAATAATTGTATTCCGGCAAAACCCGGCTGCCGGTGACGGCATCAGAAAGCAGCAGGGCATGATTCACAATGATCAGGTGGGCGGTTTGTGCCGCCTGGCGGGACTGATAAAAGGGACAGGCTCCACCGGTGCGGCTCATGCAAACCTCGGCGCGGCACCCCTCGTCTTCAGCGGAGATATTCATCCATGCCAGGCGTTCCAGGGGACCATTCAGGTTGATCTCGCTGCGATCGCCCTGTCCGCCTTCCTCAAGCCAGACCAGGACCTTTGCCAGGACGCGCATTTCTTCCACGGTCTCCGGTCCACGCTGGCGCAGGGATTGCAAACGGCGCGGGCAAAGGTAATTGGAACGACCCTTCAGGACTGTGGCGCGCAAATCCAGACCCAAGGCAGCGGCAAGATCCGGGATGTCCTTTTTAATCAGTTGATCCTGCAGGTTGATGGTATTGGTGGAGACGATTACGCGGGTGTTGTTCTGAATTGCCCAGTAGGCTGCCGGGACGAGATAGGCAAAGGATTTCCCTGTGCCGGTGCCGGCTTCCACCATCAGGTGATAGCCATTGGAAAACGCTCCGGTGACAGCGCGCAGCATTTCAATTTGCTGGGGGCGCGATTCGAAATTTGGAAAGTAACGCGCGAAGGGTCCCCCAAATTCCAGACAGGCGGCAACTTCATCCGGATCCAGGGGGATTACTTCCGGGGCGGCGGTGATGGGCGGTCCGGGAGTCGCTTCTGAGAGGTGGAACAATTCCCCAAAGTCAGTCTCATGGAGCCGGCGGGGCTGTACAGGTTGTCTGCTGCGGGCGCGCAGGATTTGTTTGAATATCCAGCCTGCATTCCAATCCAGCGACTCACAATGGCGGACAATTTCAGCAAGCAATTCAATGGGCAGGGAGATCGCTTTCTCGTAAAGCTGTAAAAACACTGCATGGGTCAGCCGGGCGTCATCCAGGGCGCGGTGGGAGTTGGGAATCAGGATATTTAAAATCTGTCCCAGGCTGCCCAGGTTGTACCGGCTGGCAGTGGGTAATAGCACGGCAGCCAGTTCGTAGGTATCAATGATGGAATTGAACTTCAGGATCTGCTTTTGCTGGAGAAATCCCAGGTCGAAGCGGACATTATGCCCCAGAATGGGATCGTCTCCGATAAAGGCTTCAAGGTCCTGAATTACCGCGCGGATCGGAGGAGCGTTGCGCACCATGTCATTGGTGATGCCGGTCAACTGGGTGATTTGGGGCGGAATGGGGCGGTTGGGGTTGATGAGGGTATTCCATTCGGCTTCAACCCGTTTGCCGTTAAACCGCACAGCGGCAATTTCAGTGATTGCATCCCGCTGGGCATCCAGACCGGTGGTTTCAATATCCAATGCGACAATGGTGGGCATGGAGAGGATTATACCATCCGGATCTTTTACTGGTAAAATCGGGTTCTATGGATGCAGCGAAAACACAAATCATCGTCTTCGACTGGGGAAATACATTGATGCAGGTATTTCCTGAATACACCGGCGCCATGGTTAACTGGCAGAGGGTGGCAGAAGTGCCGGGAGCCCGGCAGGCATTGTCCACACTGGCGGGGAAATACCGCCTGGTGGTGGCGACCAACGCGGCTGATTCCAGCTCAACCCAGGTGCGGGCTGCCCTGGACCGGGTGGGGCTTGGTGAGCACATCGAGATGGTCTTAACCAGGCATGAACTGATGGCATGCAAGCCTTCGCGGGAATTCTTTAATGCGCTTGCCTTGAAACTGGGTGCAAATCACGCAGATCTGATTTTCGTGGGGGATGAATTTGTCAATGATGTGATGGGTCCACATTCAGCCGGCTGGCGCACCATATGGCTAAATCCCGGGCGGCGACTGGCGCCGGAAGCGCACCCGATACAGGATGCGGAGCTGCAAAATTTACATCAACTACCGGATGTACTGGAATGTGGTTTCCTCCCATCCGTTGCAGAATGTCTGGTCTGGCTGAAGCAGTATGGTGGATCGGACAGCCTGCTGGGGCATGTCCGGAAGGTGGCAGCCATTGCCTATGCCATTGCTGTTCAAATTGGCAGATGCGGGGTAAATGTGAACCCCATCCTGGCTCACCGGGGTGGTTTGTTGCACGACCTGGCAAAAGGAATCGCCCGCCATGACCGCAGTGGGAAAAATCATGGTGAACTGGCTGCGGAGATATTATTGGCACATCATCAATCTAGCCTGTCTGAGATTGCCCGCCGGCATATCCTGTTTGGCATCCTGGATGATGCCATTAAACCTCGAACCTGGGAGGAAAAGCTGGTGTATTATGCTGATAAATGGGTGGAAGGGGGCAGCCTGGTGGGACTGACGGAACGAATCCAGGCGCTGCGCCGGCGCTATAACCTGGACGGTGACAAATTGGAAAAGACATGGGTTCTTTTACGGGAAATCGAAGGGGAGATTCAATCTGCCGCCGGAATGTCTGAAACGGAATTTACTGTTTATCTACAGGATTCAGTAGAAAAACGTTAAATCACTAATTCCGGCTCTTTAGGGTGCCAACAGGTTGTAGTAATTGTAAATGCCCATGGATAGTTCAGCGAACAGCAGGTTGGCATTGTCCCAGATTAATTGTGCATCGCGCTGCATGGAAATCACCAGCACATAGTTACCGGCAGGTGTATACACAATTCCGGCATCCGAAATGGTGTGAATGTAGCCGTCAGCTTCGGTGATCCAGCCGTGCTTGTGGGCAATCCGGGTCCCTTCCGGCAGACCAGCCTGGATCAGGACTCCAATGCGGTTGTTTGCCAGATCGTTGATCATCAATTGACATTCTGAATGGCTGATTTCTCCCGGGAAAACGGCAGCAAACGTTCCTCCCCCGGTCTGGGCACATTGATAGATATCTGTCAGGATCATGCCCATATCCACGGGGGTGGTCTGGTTGTACGCATCCGGGAAGGTGGTCCAATCAGCCCGCTGGTTGGCGGGTGTCTCAATGCGCCGCAGCAGGGGAGCACCGGGATAAAAGTAGCCGGCAAGGAATGTATTTTTCAATCCCAGGGCTTGCAGGTCATCGGTCACCATGATGGGTCCCAGATTTTTTTCCAGGAAATTTTGCATCAATAGATCAGCCGGGTCATTCTCGGAACGAACGATCATCAGTTCAATGAGATCAGATGCTTCCTTGGGAGTGGGTTCGTCCAGACGGCGCAGGACGGATACCATGATCGGGATTTTCATGGTGCTGGCAGCGGTGAATGCAATTTCCGGGGGGTAATTCATACCCTGTGTATAGGCGAAGCTGAGTTCCTGGTTGGTTTGAAGATCAAACAGGTACAATTCCGTGATTCCATCAAAACCGGAAGAATCGATGATTTGTTTCAGAAGAATTTCAAGGTTTTGCAGGGTTGGACGGGGTGCAGCAATGCGGTTGGTGGTCAGGTTGACCACCCGGTTGGATGGAGATCGCAGGGCATCCTCAATTAATATGACCGCCCGGTCAACATCCAGGGCGCTGCCGGGTTTTCCAACTTCGAAGGATGGAGTGCCCGGGATGGGTTTGGCAGATTCCGGAGCGGTATCATAACGGCTGGAAATTTCATTGATGAGGTAACTTCGCAGCCGTTCTTCAGACAGAGTGGAACTGAGGGGAATATTGACGGAGGTGCCGACCTGGTTCCACAAGTAATTCCAGAAGGCGGTCCAGAAGGGCAGATTAACCCTTTGCTGATCGGCGGATGCCAGCATGGCTTCCAGGTTGAGTTCAAAACCGGCTGTGGAGGGCTTGATTTGAATCACGGCATCCCCATAATGCATTTCTATTGGAATACCATAAGCTTCCACCAGGCGGTTGGCAGCCTGGGAACGGTTAAGTCCCCCGACCGGAATATTGGCGATGGATGTGCCAAAAGGAAATGCGCTGCGGATGCGGCTGAACTGCACCAATTGCGTGACCAGGAGCAGGGCGGCTATGAATAATAAGGCGATGGCGATCCAGGGTAAAAAGTTAACTTTTTTTCCGTTCATATTTGCTCTTTTCGCACAGTGAATCCGATTGTACCAGAAATGAGGATAATCCTGTGGAGAGACATGTCCAGGCGGCAAATACCTGAGGGGATATGGTATATACTTGGGTTATGAATGGTGAGGCATCCCCGGAAATCCAGGCATTAAGGAATGTCCACTTCCTGCATGGCTGCAGCGACGAAGAGCTTGGGAAGATTTTGGAGCAGGCTGAACCGGTTTCATTTTCGAACGGGGATTTTATTTTCAAGGCAGGTGAAACCGCTCGTGGGTTTTACATCCTGGTTAGCGGGAAGGTCAGGTTAACCCGCAAACATGGAAAATCGACGGAAACCCTGCTGATGCTGGAGGGAAACGGCTATTTTGGGCAGGAAGCTCTCAATCGCCGGGAAAAGCGCCAGGTGAATGCTGAAGCACTTTCGGATGGTACCGCTTTGAAGTTCAGCATGACTGCCCTGGATTTCCTGTTGGATGAAATTACAGGTTTGCTGGAAGATCTGGATCTGGTCCGGGAGACATACCGGCTGTTCCTCCATGAAAAAACACCCTGGCGCGGGGTGAGGGAGGCGGTTCATCTCATGATCCGGCGCCACCCGATTTTCTTGTGGCAGCGGCTGATTCCTGCCATTTTTTTTGCGATTTTTACCGGCACATTATTTGGTTCGCTGCAGGTTAAAGCAGGCACTCAGTCCGGGGCATTTTTGGTGTTGGTGGGCATTTCCCTGGCTGTTACGGCAATATGGGCGGCACTCGCCTGGATCGATTGGTCAAACGATTATTCAATTGTCACCAGCCGGCGGGTGGCGTTTCACGAGCGCATCATATTGATTTATGACAGCCGGCGGGAGGTTCCGCTGGAAGCTGTGCTCTCCGACGACCAGGAAACCTCCCTGTTGGGACGCATGCTTTCCTTCGGGAATGTGGTTGTCCGAACTTACACGGGCATGCTCCACCTGCCGGATATTCCCCATCCGGAAGCAGTCCGCCGGTTGTTGAGTCATGTCCAGGACACTGCCCGGGAACAGTCAAAAATAAAACAACAGGAAACCATGGACAATGTCATCCGGCAGCGGTTCAAGCACGAAGAAATCCCCACAGCTGCCGGGGAGCAGGAAGTTGTCCCGGTATATCAACACGGCACCCTTCAAACGATGCTGGTGAATTTATTCCAAATGCGCATGGTGCAGGGACCTTCGATCATATATCGAACCCACTGGTTTATTCTTTTCGCACGTCTGTTCCTGCCCACGCTGATTAATTTAATCCTGTTTATACTATTTTTACTGCGATTGTTTGGTGTGATGACATTCCTGCAACTGGGCAACTTTGTGGCGGTCTGGTTAATTTTGGAATTTATCGCCATTTCCTGGTGGGTTTATCAGTATGTGGACTGGAGCAATGACCGGTACATCATTACAGACCGGGAGTTGATTGATTATTACCGGAAGCCATTGGGTCGTGAGGAACGCCGATCCGCCCCGCTTGAAAACATCCAGACGATTGATTACGAACAGCGGAATCTGATTGCCCTCATTTTTAATTATGGAACGGTGTACATCCGGATAGGTGACTCGGAATTATCATTTAACAACTTTTTCAACCCATCCGAAGTGCAGCGCCAGATTTTCGAACGATATATGGAAAAGAAGAAAAAAAGGGAGGAAGACCTGGCGCGGGCGGAACAGGAACGCATGCTGGGGTGGTTGGACTCCTATGATCGAATTATCCATCCCCAGCAGGCATTTGGTGACGAGGAGATGGATGCTGAGGAAGAGGAGGAGGAAAATCCTCAAACCGATGAATGATTGAGGTAAAATGGGGGTGCCCTTTAATAAGGCGTCAGATGAAGTACTGAAAATCCACTTTCGGGTGAGTATATGAGTTTATTGGACATTGTAACCCTGCCAGAACCAGTGTTGCGCCGCAAAGCGCACAAGGTTGCCGTATTTAATAAAGAACTGCAAACATTAATAGATAATATGATTCATACCATGCGGGAGGCACCGGGCGTGGGTCTGGCGGCACCCCAGGTCGGAGAATCAATCCGGCTGATCGTGGTTGAATTTGCTGAAACTGATGGCAATGATTCCGATGAGGAAGTGCCTAAAAAATTATATGTCCTCATAAATCCGGAAATTGTCGAAACCTCGGAGGAAATGGAGTTGGGCGTGGAGGGTTGCCTTTCCGTGCCCGGATTGGTGGGTGAGGTGGAAAGGCATTCCCGGATCGTGGTCAAAGGATTGAACCGGCGGGGCAAACCCATGAAGGTGAAAGCTGTCGGCTGGATGGCGCGTATTTTTCAGCACGAGATTGATCACCTGGATGGCATTGTCTTTCCGGATAGGGCGACCCGGGTCTGGCGTCCGGAAGAGGACGAAGAACTGCCGCTGGATTGACATGCACCTGACCCATCTTTCACTGACCCAATTTAGAGCGTATACACGCCTGGACCTGGATGTGCCCCGGCGGAATATCCTGGTGGTGGGTGATAATGCTCAGGGCAAGACGACCATTCTGGAAGCCATTTATTTTTTTGCCGCCTTTACATCCTTCCATACATCCAGCGACAGACAATTGCTGAATTTTTATGCCGCCCAGGAGCCGCTGGCTGTGGCGCGGCTGGTGGCGGATTTTGACCGGTCGGGGAAACATCATCGGATGGAAGTTCGCCTGATCCAGGAGCCGGTGGGACCAGCCGGCAGCCGGATGCGCAAGGAAATCCTGGTGGATGGTGTGAAGCGTTCCGCACAGGATGCACTGGGATTGTTTAATGCCGTCATCTTCCTTCCGCAAATGATGGTCATCATCGATGGCGGACCGGATGAACGCCGCCGCTATCTAAACATTGCCATTTCACAGGCGATGCCGGGATACGCCCGGGCATTAAGCGAGTATCACCAGGCATTGATTCAACGGAATGCCCTTTTGAAACAACTCTCTGAACGGGGTGGGGCAGGGGATCAGTTGATATACTGGGATGAAATCCTGGCGGAACGCGGATCGCAGATCATTCATGCCCGCATCGCTGCCATCCAGGAAATTGAAATGCTGGCAGCGGAATATCATGAAAAATTGACCCGCCTGGAGGAAATCCTGAGATTGGTTTACAAGCCGGCATATGATCCGGTGCGACCCGTCAATGGTCAAATATCGCTGCCGATTCAGACGACCATCCAGCGTGATGGCATTCCCATGGGGCAAATTCGTGAGGGATTCCTGGAACAATTGAAAGTGCTGCGGAGTGAGGAGATTCGGCGGGGAATGACCACGATTGGTCCCCACCGCGACGAGATGCGTTTCCTGAGCAATGGGCGCGACCTGAGTGATTTTGGTTCGCGGGGTCAAATTCGTACCGCTCTGCTGGCTCTCAAACTTGCGGAAGTGAAATGGCTTAAACAGCGCACCGGGCAGAATCCGGTTCTCCTGCTGGATGAACTTCTGGCGGAACTGGACGTTCGCCGGCGGTTGGATTTGCTGGAAACATTGGGGGAAGTGGACCAGGCAATGTTCACCACCACGGATCTGAACCTATTCGATCCAAGCTTTGTAAAGCAGTGTTCCATCTGGGTTGTGGCTGACGGGCAGGTGAACCAGGAAACCTGATACTGTGACAACGGTTTTCTGGCAGTCACTCCCACCCGCCGGGGATAATTTGGAGGGGTGGGTTTGATTTTATCCAGAATTACCAGAGAGCTGGGCTCACTTAATCCGGGAAGTGTGACTGTAATCAACGGGCGGATGGTACCCCCGAGGATTGTGACGGCGCGGTTGGATTGCCGACCCTCTGCCAGAGCAGTGTTCCCTTTGTGGGCAATTGTCAATCCGCCGGGATGAACCAATGGCAGTAAATATTCCGCCAGGATATTCATCCGAGCCACAGCGCGGGCAACCGCCACATCATATTTCTCGCGGTGAGCGGGGTGAACGCCAACTTCCTCAACGCGGGCATTGATCACATCCACATCCTGGAGGTGCAGCGTTTCCACCAGGTGTAGGCAATAATCAGCTTTTTTGCCAACTGATTCCACCAAAGTCAGTTGTAAATCCGGTAAAAGGATTTTCAAGGGAATGCCAGGGAAACCGGCGCCCGTTCCAATATCAATCAGGTTTTGAGGGGGAGGGGAACCCTGCCAGGCAAATGCACAGGTCAATGAATCCAAAAAATGTTTGGTACGGATGGACTCCGGCTCGCGAATGGCAGTCAGGTTGATGCGTTCATTCCATATGAGAAGATCCTGCTCATAGAGAGCAAACAAATCAAGCTGGACGGAGGTGAGTTCCACCCCGATCAGATCACACACCTGGTTGAAAAACTTTTTCATACCCCGAAAATTATACCCGGTCTAACATGGATTAATGGAAACTGGATTAGAAATGAGGAATAAATCAAATTGCCCTCTTGACGAATTATGAAATCATGATAAACTCAATTTTAGTTTTTTTGAAAGGTGATGTTTTATGGATTATAAGCGCATTCTATTCACCCAAATTCCAGCCGATTTCGGCGGAGGTTTTGGGATTCCTTCTCGGAGTGCGCCTGTTTCCAGGTAGGGTTTAGCGAAACCAGACTGACCACGGGCAGCTCCAAGCCCAGTCTCTTATACACATCTGACGCTGCCGACGACCCACTCTGTGTAGATCTCGGTGGTCTCCGTATCATTAAAAAACAAACATCTCCCTCGATCATATACACTCTCCTTCTATATCACGTCATTAATCTAGCACCATCTACAACTATTTTATCACAA